>Ga0163217_1062437_pt1 | contig 21608 bp, 21 predicted proteins | sample SynspAceP_FD_185933 | JGI IMG/M metagenome (GOLD analysis project Ga0163217, IMG submission 185933) | Saline lake microbial communities from Ace Lake in Antarctica - Synechococcus sp. Ace-P (PacBio error correction) | ecosystem: Environmental > Aquatic > Non-marine Saline and Alkaline > Saline ...
TCTGTTAAAAAAAGGGAAGAAAGGATTTTTTTTTTTCTTTGAAAAAATTTTCCTTTTCCTTGGGAAGAATTTTTTACCAACAATCCGCGACACTTGAACTGCCTGTAAAAAAACACAAGAAATTTGGCTCCCAACCCGCGGCGAAGCGATTCGTTTCAGTAAGTGGATTTTCCACTTCATTTTGGAAACGGTAACTTCTTGTGCAAAAAAGGAATGTTTAGATGCAAAATTAAAGGGCCGATATTTGGCAATAATTCCGGAGATTGTAAAGATTTCAAAAATTTTTAATAAGTTTTTTTGGTTCAATCCATGAAAATAGTCCGAAAGCGTTCAAGTGAGTGCTCAGTAATTGAACATTTTCGTACACTTTTTAGAAATTTAGGGTTGAAATGCGAAATTAGGTTATTATGTTTTTTAAAGAGGAATAGATTTTCATCCTATAAAAGGGTGTTTGGTCCACATTTTTATACCAAATAGGAAATATCATTTTAAGGCAGGATGCATTTGTTGGAGAAAGTTTTAAGCGTTAGTTATTAGTCAACCAAACCTCTTTTTCAAATGAAAATCAACTTCTTAACCCGTTGTTTTTCTGGTTTTGTAGCGGTGCGATTTTTCTGTTCTAAAACGAACTCCCCAAGAATAATAAAATAAATAGTATTGGAATAGGAAAGCTACGGTAGTTGTTTTTACGGTGTTCTTGCAGCATTGCAGCCAGGATATGCAAACTATTTACAGTTTTTGAAAGTAATTTGGCTGCCCTTTTCTTTGGTTTGCTTTTTGGGGGAATGATGATTTTCAATTTGGATCGATTCCATGTTTTCTAGCATGCGAGAAAAAGAGAGTGCCATGGCGGAATGGAGCTGGCGATTTCCAAGTTTGTTTTTAAGCAGTTTATTGCGTTTGGTCATTTCAAAACCTTTAGAATTGAAAATGTTTTGAGCGGGAATTCAATTGGAAATTGATGAAAAAGAAAACGGAATTTAATCGCCACTTCAAGTTGAATTTAACGCGAAAAGGGTTTCCGAAATTCAAGCTTGTAAAGTTCAAAAAGGATAGCTTACAGGCTGGATTGGCTTAAATCAGAATCCTTTTAGAGGACAAGTTCAGAGAAAATATGATGCTGACGATTTTGGAGAAAAAGACAACTGAACCAGTTGGGATTTGTGGATCTGGGGACTAACGCAAGAAGAAGGAGCAACAGTTGGATGCCGCTCAGTTAGCGTTGCGGAATTACGAAAAAGAAAATAGATTCGAATGATACGCTGTGTAGCAGATTCGGGATTTCACTACACTTCGCAATTGGAATTTGAAAAAGCAACGGCGGTATTGATGCTTTGGATGACTGCAGCTCGTAGGATGCCTTAGACTTACTGACCAAAGAATCCGCTGCAATGGCTCTTGCAAACGTGTTACATATAATTTTTATTGCGATCGAGACCTGCTCCAATATTTGTAAAGTGATTTCCCCTAGAGGCCTCTTTGAATGATTGTTGAATGGCAGAAGACAAAGTCAAACTTTTCAAGGGCGAAAAGTGGGTGAAGCAAAGGTGAATCAGAAGCTAGAGTGATTACTTTCAGGAACTCATTTTTACGGAAATGAGCTAAGTAAGGAGAAAACCAAATCGAAGCGAACAAAGTCAAAAAAGAAGCAGAGATCAATAAGCTAGAGCAGAAATTTAAAGTTTAGATAAACAATAATTTTTTTTTTTTTTTTTTTTTTTTTTTGTTCTTTTTTTTTTTTTTTTTTTTTTTTTTTTTTTTTTTTTTTTTTTTTTTTTTTTTTTTTTTTTTTTTTTTTTTTTTTTTTTTTTTTTTTTTTTTCTTTTTGTTTTTTTTTCTAAGATCGCGGAAAAAGCAGTTTTCCTTATTTGGTCGCTGTTGCTAATCTCAATTTTCAATTTTTTTAATTTCTCACGGTCTATCATTGATTCTACCAAAAGCATCCAATTGATCCATGGATTTACTGACTGATTTCCATGTCGGCAAAAGCAAACGATTTTCACTAGAAAGGAAAGAAATTTTTACCGGGTTTGATGAGCTTCTTGGCAAGTTTCCGAAATGTTTATGTCTCGATCCTTTATTGTTTGAGTCTTTTATCTAGAGCGAGATTGATATTCCTCGGCCGCGTTACTTCAAGCACCATGCCCTTGCTCACTGGAATTGAGAAAGTTGAGGACATTTCATCCTTACCTAGCTAAAGGAATCAGTCCACCCAAAACTAGGGGAAATCAGTACTGTATTGGTTTTGACACCATCAACAATTCACCCAGATTGCGTTGATTTTGATTAAATCTTTTTGAATTCCATCTGAGGCTTTTTCCTGCAATAGTTTTCAGAGGCGGCTATCCCCAAATCTGAGATTGATGTGTGCATTGATCCCAAGAAAAAATAAAGCTGGGAGCGCTAGATAGTTACTTGAATCTACTTGCTTCAAACGCGATCCCAACTCAAAGTGGATGAATGCCTTTCCATGGCTCTCAAAGATCGTAAGCATTCAATAATCGCTAGGAAAAGAACGTCTAGTTTTTTCATTCGAGGTATTATCCTCCAAACTCCCATTCAGACACACCCTTTGAATTCTTCGAGTCACTTGCCTGGGTAAAGCACTGCAAATATCCAATCGGGATCTTTTTAATTTGCATTCGGATACGATTTTCATCCGATTCAAAACCTCTGCAATTTGTTTCATGACTTGCCTGATAAAGAATTGCTCTAATAATCACACGATGAAATAGGCCCACTAAGCAGCTAATATCTAATAAGAGTGTTTCAGCTATACTTTTCAAAGGTGGGGTTTGATTAACCAGAACTTTTCATTCCAGACCAACTAGCATGAATGCTATTCAGTCATATACTCGGTCCAAAGGAATATGTCAAGTGACTCAAATTGAAAAAATCCAGAAATACACTTGTAATGGAATAAATCCAATCACAATGAACGAGATCAAAGAGCCAAACCATTCGAAAGGGAACATTTTGGTTTCGCTCCATCATATTCGTTTTCATCTTCATCCATTTCAGCTAAACCCAAACATCTTCATCTGAGCAAATTTGGTCACGCGTACTTTTCAAGTAACTCGCCTTGATCCTTTTGCTGCATAGATTTCTTTTATTTCATGCGCTCACATCTGGAAGATTCTCTACTTCCCAGTATCTAGATCTTGGTGTTTTTTGTAATTATCCTTTTCACTTTCGAGCATGTATTGCACCTGACAGACTAGAGAATCCATCTGCAATAGATTGCAAATCTAAAATGATGATATTCAAATCCTAAATTTGCCCCAAAAAGCTCGCTTACTACCGGCAAAAGTGGTGACAGCACCATCAAATTCCTCATAGACGAACTCTCGGCAGGTATTCTGAAGCTTCCCGAAATAACTGTTTTTCTTGATGAATAAGTGATATCTTTCATTTATCTAAAGTTTTTTAGATAATGCTTTACATTTCGCCCATACAGCACGTATTTCTTGTGTCGGTAAAACCAAAGCTGAATCAGGCTCCTACGAGTAGCGGTAATTCTGTGATATCGAAAGGAACCGCAATGAGCCAATCATAAATCTTGAGCCTAAAGCTACATATTTGATCCGACTTAGAATCTCTACATGACGAATGATGGCGATGATATTCTTGGTTAAATTCTTTGTGGTTCGCCAACTGCCCATATCATAAAAAAGAATACCGATAGATCCTCGACCTGCCGCAATCTTTTTATCTGTCCATTCCGCTTAGTTTCTCGCTGTGAATTTAAGACTCTTGGATCCGTATGAGAACCAGTAATGGCTCTGTCGATATATTTAGGACATCTTCTAATCTATTGCCGGGAAACAAGAGCTAAGTCCACAAAAAGTTCCACGTTCATTCATTTCAGAATAAACCTTTTAACCAAATCAGTCAAACCAGCCAACGATTCCCATGGGCTGGAGCCTCAAGTTCCATTTGTCAAAAATGAGGTTGGTCCGATTCATGCCGAACGCCAGCGCCATTAGACAGAGATTAGGATTCTCTAATAATCCTCATAAGCAATGAGCACCCCTTTCAATCCTACAATAGCGCCCAAATTAACATTTTATCAGATTTCTGGCTTTGATGAGTTTTCTCTAAGTCCTGATCTTTGATTTAATAAAAATTGCTTTTCCATTCTTCCTTTTCAACGAAATCAGCTAATCCCCCAGATGGGATGAATTGTTCTTATTATTCGGCTAAAACCATTAGCTGGGGTTTTTCCTTTAAGCGAATGTTGTGGCCGTGATATTGTCAAAAGCATCAGCACTATTGCTTTCATATTTTGTCTGCGGGAGCATTTAGAAACCGACAGTATAACATCTCCAGCTATCTTACTTCACGCATTCTTGGAAAATCTACATGTCCAATGCTCGGCCTCGTTCAGTCAAGTCTCTCCCCCAAAGGAGGGCGGTCCAATGTAGGTTCACGATAAATCTAAACGATCATAAATTTTCTTTGGCTTCAGCAGAACAGAGTAGGGTGAAGGGACCTTTATTGGGTACTTGCTCTCGAGTAGGAGGTATCCACAGTATGTTGACACAAAATAAAAGATAGTAACAACCTCATGGGCAAGTAGTAAATTTTCTTCATAGCTAATAGTTATGCTTTTGGAAGAAAGAGAAAATGTAATGTAAGGTGAAAACGAGTCTTTACTTTCCTCTATAGTTTCTTCACCGTTTCGTAGGGATGAGTATTTTCCAGTTCTTCAGTAGTAAATAACTTTGAACCGAATCATAAATCGGAATGCCCATGGGTATTTCGTTTGAAAGCTACTCCCCTTCCAGGAGTTGACATGCTAATGTGTAGTGGGTGTGTTCTTTTCAGTATTCAATGATCAGCATCATAAAAACTCACATGCCATACTTCGCCTAGCCAAAATATCCTGAGCTCCTACTTTTTGAAATTCACCTTTTCAAAGCCATTGGAGAGGATCCATACGCATCCACCACTTTGATGTAAACAGTCAGTTCCGAACAAAGCGTTTTTCTCTCAAAAGTATCTATTACTTCTTGGCAGCATCAGTAATCAGGACTCTTTTAATCGTTCCATTTTATTTTGCGTTTTGTGTAAATTAAAGAAAGGCAAGAAGGATATACTTCCCCTGCCTTTCTGTTTGTTTGATGGACAATTAGAAGAATCCTAGCTTCTGCTTACTGGTAGGAGACTTAGCTAGATATTTTTGGTTTGTCCCTGTAATGTCCTAAGCATCATTAAGGTGGTTCTTCTCTACCAAATCCAGAATTCTATACTCTCAAAAAGTGCATGTGCAGGGTAGGCGTGATATGCAATTTGACCCAGACCCGACCATGCTTGGATTGCTCTAGGTATTGATACAATTCTGCGCATCCCTTGACCCATAGTCCTGCTCCTAACCCATACATGGTGGTCGTTGGGCAATTGCAATTGCTTTTCCGGTTTTTGAAGTAGACACAATGACAGGTCCGAAGATTTCCTCCTGAAAACACGCATCTTATTATTGCCTTGAAAATAGTCGTTTAATGTAATAACCTGTTTCTAGCCCGAGTTTAATGAGCACTTTTCTCCACCATCAAAAAGCACTATTGGCACTTCATTTGTTTTCCGATATCGAAAGATAAGATAGATTTTTCTCATATTGATCATTGATGCCTGAGCCCCCATCATTGTATTCTTCAAGCAAGCCGGGTGACCCATTTTAAATAGCTTTGGTCCGCTCAATCACTCGCGCCATGAATTTGATCATAAATGTCCTCTGAACAAGAATTCGTTTGAAGGGCAGTACACAACTTCTCCTTGATTCAGATGCAAACATTACGGCTCCTTCGAATAGCTTTGTCGAGAAATCATCATTCTTGCATCTGCTACTGATTCATAAAAATATTAGGGATTTCCACCCAATTCCATGGTGACAGGAATAGATTTTCATGAAGCCATGAATTGCATGATTAACCTCTCCGGTTGTAGTCTCACCGTATAAAGAATTTTTGCTATCTATTGGAAGAGGCTGTGGTTTGCCTCGCTCATCAACGTCGAATCCGTAACTATTGATTACTTCCCGGTGGCACTACATCAGTTTAAGTCCATTAATACCATTAATAACTCGTTGGAGTTTGTTCTGCTGGCTTCCACTTTCGTACACAACCTGCTGCGAGTGGCTGTGCCATTTTCCATGTGCCATCAAAGGGGGAAAATTCAAGGATGATTTGAGCAACTACTCGCTACGGTTCATGTAGGCAATACCTTTACAGTATGTTCATCATGCTCAGAATTGTAACTGTTGTCAAGCTCGAATTACTCCTAGCAAAAATCTAAAGTGATCTATACAAGTGGTAATCTGGCAGCTCTAGATTCACGAAGTGCCTTGCACGTTGTCTGATTGGTTTTCCAATGTCTCGCTAACATTTCCAAGGTTTCTTCCTGATAATCAGCAATCTTGTTTAGAAACTTTGCTTCTCCCGCAGGAAGAAGTTTAGACCATGTCTTGAACGCTTCATTGCGCTGCATCAATTGCTTTTTTCTACATCCTCTTATTTGCCTCTGCAGCTTTAGTGAAACTTTGCCCATCGATGGGCGAAATGTTATTCGAAAATATTCACCAGAGGATGGTGCACCATTTTTCCTCCAATAAAATGATCATATTTTTTCCTTGCGGATGGGCGATCCACAGGCTTGGATTGGAGATAAATGGTTAATGTTGTATTTTAAGACGGTTAGTTGGTTAAATCGAAATATCGAAGATTAACTACTTAAAAAAATTCATATTAAATAATCCATAACATCCACCTAGGTTGATATTTTTCCCTATTATTTCCCATTTATTACTGATTTAACTTTACTTTTTAGAATACGTGGAGTATTTGTATTTTGAACCATGTGATCAAACATTTTATTGCTGTGTGTGCCCTGGAGAATACAGTGATCTGAAAACGCTGCGTCCGATGAAACCGGAAGCGACTAACCGCTAGAAATTGTGAGCTGAATATTTTTGAAAACACATCAGCAAGCTTCCGATGTTAATTTAGTTTTTGGAGATCTTGGTACTGCTGACTACGTAGCTGAAAAGGCAATAAAGTCATGCATCTTTTTGATATAGCCGGAGTTTTGAATTACTGCCGGGGGAAAATCTGTCAATTGTTCCCCAAATTTGAAGTGATGAAAATTACTTTCCGGAGGCTTCATTAAGACAATCCTACTCAGTGTATTGCACTATCAATTCCTAAAAAATGATTGAGTCACCTTTAATCTTTTAAATGAAAAGTTTTCCACACAAAATGATTTCGAAAGGCTATTGGAGCCTCGATTTAAATTAAGTTTCATCTAATCATACGAAGATTTATCTGATAATTATGCGTTTTTGAATCGAATGGAGTAAAAGTAATTCCAAAAGGAAAGACCTCATAGCGACACTTGCCTCTGAAAGGATTACTGATGCCGTTCTAAGTCAGACGCGGCTGCGGAAATGAATGAAAAGGCAATATAAAGAGTGGCTGCTGGAAATAGAATGGCTCATGTTTGTTGAAATACATAAAAAAAAGAATGTCAGAGAAAATTATTTCTTGATAAATGTAGCGAATGAAGCATGCATGAGCAAAGCTCATTTTTTTGAAGGACCTTTTAAACAAGATTTAGGGCTTAACTGCCGATGGAAGTTGTTGCTTCATGAACGACTGAATTGGGCGAAGCAATATCTTCAGTTGGGTCAATTTCAGTTCAAGAAGTTTGCTATTGTGTCCGGTTTTAGAAACATCCACTTATTTCATTCGGCTTCCAAGCAAGAAATTTGGGACTGCGCCAAGGTTTTTTCAACTCGATCTTGCTAGAACGAATTAAAAGAATAGATAAATTATTGTTCGTTTTTGGTGATTAATGTCATTTTTATTAATTTACAGGAATCTTTGATAGACAAAAAAGTTTACCACTTACTTGTTTACCAAGTTTATATGGTTTTTACTTAATTTACAATAGACCGCAATTAGGACCCTTTTTCGGAAGGCTCCTTAAATTTTTTTGTCGCGTTTCTCAGAGGGGTTTGTAGGATCTTTAGAAAAAATCGGTTAAAAAAAAAGAATTGAAATTCCAAAAGTTTGTCCTTAATCTTTAAAAGTGGTTTTGATATGTTTTTTTTCACGATAAATATTAATGGTTTTAAGGGTGAAAAAAAAAAGAAAACCTTCCCAAAATAATTCCGAGAAAGGCTTTCGAATCAATTAACCCATTAACCCAATCTTAACTATGTAAGCTCTTTTTTTGCGAGGTAAGAAGTCGACATTTCATAGTCCACATGCTTACTCGTTTCTAGCATTTCTGCACTGTTTTGGTGGAGGTACAATTAACTTTTCTCGGCTTCAATTCAAAGGCATTGCAACCTTGTAATTGTCTGCATTTGTAAGCAATGCAAGAGCTCTCTTTATTCCTCCATATTCCGAAACAACATTTAAGGGGTAGTGACATCCTAAATCTGATTTTTCCTGTGGGGTCGATGAAAGGAAAACCTGCCCGCACTGCAGAATTTTACTTTCGCCTGGCTTTGGAGCATTCCGTAAAGCTTGGAAACATTCATATCAATGTCTGCTATGATGGGAAATTCCGAAAAGAAACTCCAGTATTCTTTTTGACAATTATTAACCCCAAGCATGTTGCATGAATGGATCGATATCATTCCGATCTGATTTCGTATCGTGCCCGAAAGAAGTCTTTCTCCAAAGCAAAGCCAGTCAATCTCAGTGTCAACGGGCGTGGAAATTCTGCCGGAATGCCGAAAGATAAAATTGAACCAGCTTCCCTTTGATGTATTCCCGAAAATTTAATTTGTCCAGTAGTTAGTCATTGACTCAAAATCGGGAGCTTGATCTCCGTTCGAGGCATTATAGTTTGTTGTGTTTCCAGAGTGAAGTATTTAATTCATTCTAAATTCTAGCTTCGTAAGCCGCTAAAAAACGGTGATAAGGTCCCACGTCCAATGTGGCTAAATAGTTTTCTGACTATTTTCCATGTCTTTTCATGCTCATTCAAACCACTTAGGTTTTCCTCCAGTTTCACTATCTCTGGATGAATAATACATTGTCTTTGATTTCCTGGTCTGTGACCACAGGTTTTGGCATGAAGTCCAAACCTTTTTACAAGGCCTTTTCAGGAGTGATTTTTTCCGGAAGTCGATTTTTCACGAAATTCATCATAGCTTTTGAGAAGGGCTGCTTTCTCAGGATAGGCAATCGAATGTGTCTTTTTATGCCAGCCAAAAGGAGGAGCGTGAATGTCATCAGTGAATTGGGTGTTTCGGGGTTAATGGGCAGGAATAAGCAATGTTTTTTTTGAGAAGGGTCAAACCGCACCAACCAGATCGGATTGATTCTCGGCTTAGATTAAGTGACCTTTCATTGGAGGGTAAGGGTTAGCAACGATAAGTTGCGTATATGAAGATCAATGATATAGTAAATACTTCATAGATTAGTTGGAATTATATGTTGTTTTTTGGTGAATTTTACAATTGACTCATACTCGACTGAACTGATGAATTCCGGAAACGTAGAGATACGGCAGTAATGCTGATTTATACAAAGCTTCAGTGATTTTTTCAAAAAAAAAAAAAAAAACCAAAACACCAAGATGCCGCATTCAAGAATTGAATAAGCGCTTAATATTGGTTATCAGTCTCGGATATGCCCTTTTCCAAATCATAAAATCTGGTCTTCAAATAGCACCACCTGAATAGATTTATTTTAAACCGGAGATTCTATCGGCGGTCAGATCCGATAAAAGTTGTTTTAATGTTGATTTGTGAATCCCCTAAAGTTGCGCTTCCAAGCAAAGGGTCCGAAATCTGGTAAGAAATTCATTACCGTTAAAACACTGAAAGAACATGGGTACCTTTAGCTGCTTGCAATATTTTGAAAAATTTGCAGCGATCTTTATCAAAAGCATAGACAATACGTCATGGCAAGTTTTTTCTTCCTTCTTGTGAAAAGGAGCGTTGTGAAGTTTCCGCGTCTGAAAATAACTCTGAACTACTTCATTTTGGGGGAGAATCTGTATCCTGAACTGCTCAATTGCTAGAAGTAAGAAAAATACGTGGTGATTAGGCATTTTTCAAATTTTTGGTAGGCTTAGATTTTCTAAATGTCGCACTTTAATTCCCTTTCTTTTTTCAGTACATTAAACTCACAGGTTTTGCGCAAGGTCTTTTTGATTTTCGATACGTTTCTTGAATCTTTAAGGAATCGAATATTGATTGAATAAATTCTAACTCCTAAAGCAGGATGATTCCCTGAATCTCTACCTAAGCTCAGGAAGCAAGTTTACCTGTTTGATTCGAGGGAATGAGTTAATAACTAGCCAAAAGAGCGCTTAAAAATAGTAATGCGGAATTATGCCCATTCCATCAAATGATTTGGGTGGTTTATCGAGTAAATCCGACAATCTTCAACTGAAAGGAATTGAAAGGAGCAATGTTTTTCCGGATGGAATAGTTAAAATTTATTTTGTATTCTCCTTGACTGAATTCTCCGAAAATTTTTCAATTATCATGATCCCAATGTGTGGTTAAAAGAGATCCTAAGAATCAGAGATCTCTTCTGCGCTGAAAGAATTAACTTTTTTCCCCCCAATTATCTCTGGAACTTGCTCAGACAGAGAACCGATTGGTACGCAACACAAAGCCATAGCTTTCTCCGAGCGCATTTGGACATCTTCTGAGTGAAGCTGAAGAATAGAATTGATGGGAATATAAACAAAGATCGAAGTTCCTTGATTCCCTTCTTCCAAGAACCTTGACATTTGATTGTAGGATATTGTAATTGGAAATCTCCTACCAAAGTTAAAAGTCATCAAAGGTATGGTTTCCTGCTAAGTGCTAATTAGATCATAACCTTTGACTTGGGGCCGAGGGAGGAGAAGTGCCGGTAAGCCCTGAAATAAAGCTGAATGTAATTCTTTTTCTCCTACATGCTTTCCAATAATCAGTATTCAAAATTCCATTGGAATGATTGCATCGGAGTTTTTAAATCTGGGATCAATTGAGAAGTCTTGCTTGGAAGAAATCCTTAGATCGAATTGATACTCTGCTTAATCAAAGCTTGGCCACGGAAGGATACAGACTACAATTCTTAAAAGGAATAAATGGTGGCTTTTTTGAGCCATTTCTTTCTAAAATTCCATAATGATTCAGGCATTTTCATGCATCATCCCACCAGCTGGATTAGTACTTTTTTCCCGAAATACTCTTCCAAACCAAACTGGTAAAACGAATGAATTCCACCAAAAAAGCAGAGGTATTTGGGTCGTTTTGGGAAGTACCAAAGCAGTTGAAAAACTGGAGAAGAAAGTAAAAGGGGAGTTTTATTGGGCTCTGATGTGATTCCATGCCCTTAATTTCCATCTCCGGCGAGATCATTTCCAGATTCGTTCAATGAATGCGTTCGATGGATAAGGTGTAGATAATCATTCCTGCGCTTTAATAAAAAGAAAGGGGAAATTAACATTTCCCCTTTGATCTCTAGTTAGTAATCGCTAGATGACAATATTCACAATCTTTCCTGGTACGTATAATCACCTTTTTAGGTGGTTACTTCCAGCCATTTTTGACAGTTTCGTCAGCATCGCCTTTCTTTTTTCGAATTTCTTCCTTGTAAGGGAAAGTTGGTAGATTCAAATTTAGCAAGCATTTTACCATTGAATCATCACCGGATATTCGAAATAACCCCTTTTTTTCGATTAGATATTCTTCTTTAAATTCTCGGGAAAGTGGGTCCCGTAACTGAGTTTTGACTGGCTAGAGGTCCAAAGTTCTCTGCAAGTGTGTGGCGATAAGGCGAAACTAAAATCGCCAATGGCCCTAAAAATTCTTAAACGCTTATTACATTTCGAAAGCAGTGAGTTCATTCACGCAAATCATAATAACTCGACACTGGAGGTTGTTGAAGGAATGATTGCTCATATCCTTTCCATCTTTTTTGATGGTTTTGTGTAAGGTTCTTAAACTTCTTCTTTGCTAGGGGCTTTCCTCAGACATCTTTGAATTCTCCGGTCTGAGTAATGGTAGATGATTCCAAGCTTCTTAGAAAGCTTAATATATCTTCATCAATTCCTTCGTATTCCACTGCTTGAATTGCTCTTCTAACACGGTCGCAAGGAACATCTCAATCAGGAGCGAAGCTGTACATCTGCCCCATAGCGCTCGAATGATGTCATCAGGATTTGCACAATCGAACCAAATTGTACTTCACTAGATTGAGAGGAACATTTCTTTTCCAGACTTGGTACACGGGCCGTGGGCGAGAGTGTATCGTATCCTGTCCTTCCAACACAAATTCGCATCCGCAAACCGGTCTCAAGCCTTGATTTGTCCAAATTGAGATGGTCATTGTGACGATGTTGACTCCACCGTGATATCAAAGTCTCGTATTGATCCTTTAGCCCTAGGCTAACGAATTTTGTTTTCGCCTTTATTCGATCACAAGTTTGGATCTACCCTGAATCAATTCTTGGTTGATCATTTTTTTGGAAAGGTTCATCCATGCTAAACTACTCCCAAGATCGACCAAGAATTTTGGTCCAAAACCGAAAGTATAATAAGTGTCCCTGTCGCATGTTCTGATCTCCATATATAATTCCACCTCCCCGCTCCCAATATATCTGCTTTTCGCCCTTATCCAGAAGGTGGAGATCATTTTTTGGTCCATGTTATCTGAAGAAATAACCAGCTTGATCCAGCCCATCCCTGGGGCATCGTACTCATTTCCAATTTGGAATTCTCCTTCGGAAGTTTTGTAGTTCCAGTCTTTTGCTCTGCCCAGCGGAGGAGCTCCATCTCGTTGGCAAATATTTATCAAGCGGCTGGCTAAACACCAAGGAATTCTTTTTCCAATCGTCAAATAAGGCAGTCATCTTTGAATAGTACTTGGGAGTGGCTTCGCCCCAATAGCGCTGACGTGTGACAAATCGCATCACGGCATCGGTATTGAATTTTACCCTTCCAATACCTTTTTTCTCAAAAATTCAATGGCTTTGATCACCCTCGCATTCTCTCATGTAAAGATCAGAGATGAAGCCTGAATTTGAATGAAATTATCCACCTTTTCCAGAAAGGATCCATTCTCCATAGATCCTTCAATCACTTGCGGATCTCTAAACAAAATGGCTTCGCAAAATTGTAACTCTCGCTCTCAGAGCAGGCACAGCATCACCGCGCCATGCCATAGCCTGCAGACATAATCGGCAACCCAGATTTGGAATTTTTTTTCCTTTCCCCCCCCCCCCCGCCATTGAAAAGGATTGATTGCGTAAGAGCCCGTGAATGCACCAGAAGTAGTTTGACATCGCTCATGCGCTCTCGCTCTGACGGTTTTGGCTATCGATATAGGCTTCGCTTTGCTCGGCTGATCTTCTGTGACTCAAGTAGCTGCCAATTCATCTTCTGGGCCAAAGCCAATAAGGTGGACTCCAAAGATCGTATCAACTCTGGTTGTGAAAATTTGATGGTTTGCGTTGAATCTTTTACTTGGGAAAACTACATCTCACCGATGGATTTTCCCATCCAAGTTGCGTTTGGGCATTTCTTTGATTGGAATCAGACCATTCGACTTTTTCAAGACCTGAAGCAAGCGATCAGAATAAGCTGTGATCCGCATAGACATTGCATCATTTTCTTTCGCTCACAGGATGCCCTTCCTTCCGCTCCTGAGTATCCCCCCTTTAACTTCGTCATTGAAGTAACGGTACTAAAGCCCGCGCACCAGTTTCGGTGGTTTTCTGCAAGAGATTCAGACGGTACTTAAGCAGCATTTCTTGCTTTTCTTTCCTCGGTAAAAAAGACTTCCGTCAAATGTGAAAAAATAGAGTGTTTCGTCATGCTTACTGCTTTTGCACATTTTTTAGTCTCCGCTTCTTTTTCTAAATCTGAATCAATGAATCAAATAGCGTAAAGTGCTTTATCACATCTGATCATAATAGCTATTAATAGCTGCATAAGACATTGCGTCCATTTGTAATAGCCGATCAGAAGTCCGTAGCTCTTGCTCCAGTCAAAAGAAAGCCGATATTTTTCAATTGGCTCGTGTAATCGGGCAATATTTTTGTTCTGTAGTAATGGCAGGATGCTGACCAGGTTTGAATGGTCGTATTGCTCAGCAGAGACCAAACTGTCGTAACCATTGGGTGAAGGACATTGAATCCTTTTCACCGCTTAAATCTTTGGCGATGATATCTGAGCAATATATCCGAGCGATGGCCAAACGTCGTATCTGCACCAGAAGGGTAGGGAAACATGTCTAAGCGTGTAAGAATTTAGGTTTGTCAGGATTTGGCTCAAGCGGGTAAGTTTGATGCTTTTCCCAGTAGCTTGCCATTTTGTTCGATCTTCCCTGAAATTGTACTCCGCCATAATTGAATGTTGATGAAATATTTAAGCTAATGACTGCAAAAATAGAAATCAACGGGTTTGTAATCAGTTTTTTTTTTTCCCAATTCCTCTGACTCCTTTTTCTTTCCACTGATCAATTTTTATTTCAGATGATCTACCTTTTCTTTACTTCCACTCTATAATCAAACACTAATCAGATGAATAAAATAGTTCAAAATAAGGATGAATAGCTGCTTCCATAGCTGTTCAGGGATTCGCCAAGGCGTTATTCTCAGAGAAAAAATGTCGGCTAAAGCCAAATGAATACTGAAGACAGGAAGCTGCAATGTGGGTCGAGCAGACGCTAAATGAGCCAAGTGATGTTGAATAAGATTTAAGCTTTGCAGAGCTAGGCTTTCAGAAGTCTGAAGTATCGAAATATCTCACAGGAATACTGAAGCAAAACGGATTTACTATGAATGGGCGTTCCGGAATGCCCAACCGCATGGTTTGCCGACTTGGAAAAATGGTGAAGGACCTGTGATTGCTTAGGTTCTGAATCGTCGATAATTATCCCAAAAGCTTCAGTATCCAGGAGTGGCCTATCACAAGCCAATCGTGGGAGGGAGCTTCCTGGTCATTGGAGGTTCATAACGCAGGTATTCCTTTGAATATCACTGCTGGCTTTAGCCGTTGAAGAAATCCCCAAAGTGGAAAGGAAAATATTTGGAGGCAGCGTTGATTCTTTGGCTGGAATTGCAGAGGAAGTTGGGTAGCACAAGCTTGGCTACACACAGAAGTGATTATTTGAACGACGTGGATCTTTGCATTTTTACCCCACCGTGGCGATAATCTTTGGGTAAGGCTTGGGCAAGCTTCTGGAACAGGCTTAATCTCTGTTGAAGTACGTTCCTCAGGCGAGGCTGCTCATTCGCAGGATCACCATGGCGTGGAGAAGTGCGTTGGATGCTGCGAACTGAAATGAATGTGGATGAATACAAAGCGGAGCATTTGGGATCCATTGAAAACTCTCATTCGATTTACCGATGCCATGGCGACAGCCAAATGGTGGGTTCCTTCCAAACGCTTCTTTGGTACCTATTTCCAGAGATGTGAAAAGTAATGACGGCATTATGGAAGAATGTATGGAGATTGCGAGATAAAAGGCTGAAGGGCGGCTTGATGACCAAAACCGAAGTGACCTCAAAATCTTGGGAAACACTTGGGCCTAGACACTTTAATAAAGTGATCGCTGAGAGATTTATGCAAATATCCTGAAAGTGGGCTTACAACTGTCTGAAGATGATCAGGATGCTTGCAAAGCCAGTACAAACCGAGTAAAGTCTAAGAAAATAGAAGGCTTTAGATACAAAATTGGATACGCTAGGGCTTCCACCAGTGAAAAAGTTCCGATTCTGGTGGAATCAGATGTATATTGGAGATGGTTTCTTGGGTATACCGGACGGTAACCTTGAGATTTCCTCTAAAACTTCCCGGGACTTCAAGTGACACCACGGAGTAAATTGCAATAGCGAGGCAACCCAATCGCTCACAAGGGGTAAACTGCTGAGCAAAGCTGAGGCGATGACGATCTTTGGATTTTCTACTTGCAGCCGAATTAGTGGATCAGGCTTGGGACTAATTTCAAATGTCCAAATAAGGAGAAACTTACAGCAAATGATCTCTGCAGATGAATGTGCCTCCGATTTATCTTAACACTAGTATTATGAACCAGTAAAAATCGTCCACTTTTGGAGAAATCTATTACGCACGAGACGAGTACGGTACTATTTAGAGCAGTTGGGAGTTACTTTCCTACTTTGAAAAAATAGTTTCCAAGGTTCAATGTTAAAAAGTGGTAAGGTTGAAAGCTTACACTTTTTAGGCTTTAAAAACTTTCAACTTATTTTCTTGCCTAATTAATCAAAGCGTCGAATCACCCGCTTTACCAAAATTCAAATGACAATTCAAAGAACAAAGTCCTTCGGCACAATCTTCTTGCCGTGATGGAAGCTTTTTACACGATACAGGTGCGAAGGTAAATTCACCTGGACATCCACTTATGTTCATCCGATTAGGTGGCTGTGATGTAGGTTTGTTGTTGTGTGAATGTTAAAGAAAGCTGGAGGCTGGAAAATGGCCAGTTTTCAGTCGAAAAAATAGTGGAATGAGGCTTGTATCTATCCAGGAAGATTGGCTGTTGATCACAGCGGTTGAGCCTTTGCTCTATGATTTAGGGGCCATTGACCAAGCTTTGAAAAGAAAGGGATTTACTACCAATTCGAGGACTTCCGGTGCTTCATCCTTTTTCTGGAGATTTTGATTGGTTTTGGTTTTCACCCAAAATTCAAAAGCACAATTTATCGATCTATAAAGAAACAGATGACTTGAAGGTAGTGGGTCTTTCCATCAAGCGATTTGCGTTGCTGAGGAGCAGCAAAGCTGGTAAAAAGTGATTGTGAACTTCGTCTTCAACCGCGGAGTGGAGTAAGGCAGAAAGTTTACACCTGAAATCATCCCGAATACGTAAAAATCGACCTTTTTGGAAAATATCCCTTCAAACTCATAATTTATGGAATATTACCGTAAACCTTGGCCTGCCTTTTCTTTGGAATTCTGCTTTTACAGCTGTTTGACTGTTAATGGTCAAGACTTACTCAATCATTGATCCAGGGCAATAAATATTACAAAGAAGCCGCAGACCTCACTTGTTCGCGGAGAACCGATGAGGCTATTGAAAAATACCAAATGCCCATTGATCGCGAAGCTTCATTTATGAAGCCTCGTAAAGCAAGCGTCAACTCTTGATTACCAAGGTAGGTGAAGAGGCGGAAAAAGTGACGTTGGTGCAAGAGCAAATTGAAAGTAAAAATGCCACATCCAAACTGTGGCCGATATAGGGATGGGGTTTTTTTCCAATCTGTACTTAAATTCAAGGGAGATTTGAATGAAGTCTTTTCAATATTCAGGAAATAGACCCATTCTGGATCAAGCCTTCAGGTCACTTCATATTACCGTGAAATGAAGCCAAGATGGAATTTTATTCAGACTGAGCTAGGGAAATAGTAATGTAATCGAAAAGGAAATGTTGCCTTCGCCTCAAATGAAATTTCGGCTCCAATACTTCCCTGTGTTGACGCCGATGGAAGCAATATTCTGTTTACCAAGCGAGATGGAAGAAATATATGTAAAGAGAGATATTTATCGGCATATCTCTCTCCGGATGGAAAATGGTCTAGAGGCAAGCATCAATTTTCCGGGCATTAAGTTCGATCTGATAATGAGGGTAACCTGTTTCGATCCGCTGATGGTAAATATCCCCTGATCTTATACGTCTTTGCGATGCTCCGGTACAGAGGGGAGTTGTGATCCTTACATTGCTTACAAGACCAGATGGAACTGGCAGAGTCCAAAGACATATGGGGAAAATGGTGAATTCCCAGATCATGGGATTCTCAGCCTTCGCTTTCTGCAGAACGGTAGTGGATTCCTTTCTTTCCTCCAATCGAAAAGGGGGATTCGGTGGCAATGATATTTGGTTCAGCCATCGTACAGAAAGATGGCTTTGGTCAGAAGCTAAAAATCTTGGAAATGTGGTCAATACCGATAAGGATGAGATTAGCCCATTGTATGTTTCAATAATGAGATTTGTTTTTTTGCTTCGAATGGACATCCAGGCTTTGGAGGAATGGATATTTTACTTTCTAGAGTGAAGGGGAGGGGAGTTTAATAGCTGAGAATCTCGGTCGCCAATCAATGATCAGCTGGACCCAGTAGCACTTTTTATCACTGCCCAAAAGGATATGCCTATTTTACTGAATTGCAAATGAAGAAAAGGAAAATGATGAGCGTTACTTTATGCTTCAAATTTCCAGAAGATATCTTCTCGGTGCAAATTTTGACTGTTACTGAGGAAAGGTGTTCAATTCTAAGACAGGTCAGCCGGTGGAGCGGCCTTTTCCTTAGTTTCTCTTACGAATGATAGTACGCTTTATGATTTAAGTCTGATGGAAACAGGGAATTTATGAATGCTTCTATCCAGATAAATCTGTTTCTGGACTTATGTAGAAAAGAAGGTTTTAATACAAAGATTTCCAATGTAGCGCGAAGATAAGATTACAAAACGTAAAAGACCTTTTGATCGAGTTTGGAGCAGTGAACCGGTTATTGAATTTGTGTTTTGAAAATGTTTCTTTTGAATTTGACAGGTATGACTTGAAACCAGAATCAAAGTCCGTCCTTATCCTCGTCTATATAATTTTTTGATGCGAAAATCCCAATGTTAATCATCTTGAATGTGCAGGCCATACGGATAATATTTGAAGTGCGGTATACAACTGCGGTTGAGCCTTCAAAGGGCTCGAAGTGTGCCTAGGAATATTTGTGAAAAGGGGATTTGCCACTCCAGCACGAGTGATGGTCGAGGCAAAGGAGATACAGATGCCAATAGTTCGCAAAACAGCAACGCTTCAAAACCAGGCATTGACTAGGAGGCATAACATTATGATGGTACTTTAATTGCTCTAGTTGTCAAAGAGCTATTAAGTAATTTTAATATTTATTTTAATTTTAATAGTGTTTAAATATACTAACAGATTATTAAATACAGCTATATTTACTTAATTTCAGATTAAAATTCTATTTAGATCATATAAATAAGTAAAATAAATGGTCTGACAAATAATATTAATGAATATAATATTTTGTCAATGGCATTTTTGAGTAAATTAGTGCTGTGTTGGCTTCTTGAAAATGATTTTTCAGAAAATCTAAATTTTTTTTAACAATATTAACTTTGTTACACTAAGAAACTAAATAAAATAACCTATAATTCTGCAAATCTTGCCGTAAAGAGATTTATTTGGGAGAAAGCTAATTTTTGCACATTTTTCAGAAATTCGATAATTAAACCGATTTATCATAGTTTATTTGTATTGCCATTGCGCTATGTCCAAGTTTTTAGGATAATGTCATTGAATATATTTTTAAACATAAATCAAACAAATATGGAGGAAAGTTTATTCTAGGTCTCATGATTTTAATGGAAGTGCTGGTGGCATTGCCCAAAATCGTGTTATCTACTTGGTACTGTTTATCTCTAACGAAGATAAGTCTAGCGTGCCAGAGCTACAGTTCTGGTAGGGACAAACATTGGTACAGCCAACATGACCTTGATGGCAAGTACTCTAATCAGTGTTCAGCGAGCAGTGTATTGGTCTTAAGCTTTGTAGCCTTAAGACCTCAGGAGGTCAATATCTGGCAATGAACTACTGTGATATTTCCATGGAGCCAGTATATCTCAGGGCCCTTATCTTGAATTTGTAATCACTTCTTACGGTTGGATAATCAAAAAGCAGAAGCTACGGGGGCAATTTCCTCTTGAAAGGTGAAATCGTTCGAAAAACCTACTGTTCAATCGTTTTGACCGTGCATGCAAAGGTCCGAATTGCGGTGTTCAAGTAATTCTACTTCTGGCAGCCAGGTGAACTTTGAACGTCGAATTAGAGGTGTTGTTTCGATCAGCTGGTATGGATCTCACTCTACATTGTAAGATGGTGGTACAAATGAAGTGGTGGACTTTCTGGTTCAATGGAACTCCAGAATGCTTAGATCCATCACCGATTGATATCCGAATCTATTGAGGTTATTGAAGATTGCCAGTCAGCAAGCAGCGATTTAGGAGCCAGCAAAGCAATGGGTGTGGGTTATGCAATTACTACAAAAGAGGTAGAAAGGAGTCAGATTGTAAAAAGTAACTTTGTAGCATAGAGGTAATCGTTCAGCCATTGAATCTATAATAACTAATGGATGCTTCACAGCTTTGCAGGAATAAAGAGTAGCATTCGCAAATGCGGGTAGAGCTCTTTGAATCAGGATGCAATTATGAAATCCTGAAGATCCAAATCATACAACCAAGATTGGGTTGAGCGCTTTTACAGAGATGGACAGATTAAGTGTGTAATGAATATTTCAGTTTCTGGTGGAGACGAGAACACCCGGTTCTACTATCTGGGTTCTTATACGAGCAAGAAGGACAGATTGAAATGTCTGATTAGTTCGAGCAACTGGTCGGTTGAATGTGGACACACAACCAAGTAAAAACTTTAAGTTTCTGCAATTTGTTCGTGGCATTCCAAAACACGAATGGCTCTATCGCAACGGTAACTTGTGTAAACCTCTCCATTTGTGCAGGTTTTTCTCTGCTCGTCCAATGTGCCATTACAAATGAGGATGGAAATGTTGTCTCCATATCCTTGCCATCACTTGTTTGGGATATTAACAATTGTACAGGGTTGTACTCAGAAGTGAGAAGTGGTAACTGTGCAGCGGCTTTCTACTCTTCAGATGAATTATCAAATTGCTCCTTGTTGAGTTTACATCGTATTTCGGACTTGATTTTCGACAACGCCGATATTCCAATCATAGACTCTTCTACGATTCCAGTTTTCTCTTCTTATGGAGGGAGCTTCAACTTTCACGGCAAGAGAACGATAAACTTCAATACTAACCACAACTTTAATTTCAATTAGAAATTTTTACGAGTGTGCCATACCGTTTCAGGAAATCTTTGGGTTTTTGTATCAAGCGAGAGCAGTTTTTGATGCTCAGACAGAAAACTGGTAGAGGATTTCCTAATCAACTGTGATTTATTTGAATTAACTGCAGCAACTCCTTTTTTTCTGTTGGAAGTTTCATTCACAGAATTCAAAAGAGCAGGTGTGTTTGGTCAGGTAAAGTATGATTATGCGCATCGCATACTGCGTGACTCAACATAAGAGAGATGGTCACCAAGATTTGGTGACAAAACAGATGGGGGAATTCTACGCAGCGTCCTGCCGGCTGGAGACCTTCTTTCTGAGCATTCTTCAGATGTGACTTGGTAAGACAACTTACGAGTGAGAGCTTCTACGGTGTGAACTGGTAACGTCTAATATTGCAAACTTTGGTCATCAAGACTTCTTTAATTGGATCTTCAGGTAGTACTTAGGTCAGGCGTTTGGATTTAACCCAATTGGGTAACGATTATGACTTGGAAGAATCTGAAGCCTATAACTTGGGTGTAGATGCGACCTCTTTTTCAACGGTCGAATTATCACGCTAACTGTGATTTCTGGAGAAAGAATTCCAGTCTCTTCTATTAATTACTCCGCTCCACAGATTCGGGTTTGGTTCAATTACCAGAATGACAGGAAAAGTTAGAAATCAAGGCGTAAGATATCGAGTGCAACAGTAAATATTGTGGCTGGTAAATTCCAGTGGAGTCAAGGATTCAACATTACTTTCTTGGAAA
>Ga0163217_1004227_pt1 | contig 21574 bp, 12 predicted proteins | sample SynspAceP_FD_185933 | JGI IMG/M metagenome (GOLD analysis project Ga0163217, IMG submission 185933) | Saline lake microbial communities from Ace Lake in Antarctica - Synechococcus sp. Ace-P (PacBio error correction) | ecosystem: Environmental > Aquatic > Non-marine Saline and Alkaline > Saline ...
GCGGAGAGATATATTAAAGATAATCTGTGCAGGTAAAAAAAATAAATTAATCCGGTTTCCACTGCTCTTTGTTTCCGTGTTAAGTGAATTGAAAAATTGGGGGGGGAAGGGAAATGCCTAAAAAAGGAAGTTAAAAGGGGCCCCAAATTAATTCCCTTTTTTTTCCTTAAATTGTTTTCAAGAGGACAACAAGTTCCCAGGATTTTGGGGAAATGTTTAATGGGCAACCTCTAATTGTTTTCTAAACAAAACAACCCCCAACTTTTGGAATAGATTTGCCTTTAATAATGGTGTAAGATTTTTTTTACCTAATGCTTAATGCTACGACCCTTTCGGTTCTGTAGTCCTAGTAAAAGTCAGCGAGCAATGTTTTTACAGGTTTGTTAAGATAGCGCTCAATCAAAAATGGTCAGGCTGTGGGGATTGGGCTAGCCATAACATTTAACTGTTTTATCGAATAGTTAATAAAAAAGTAATAACCCAATTCTCGAAGACGTTTGGACAGAAACGGGTAAATATTGGAAACAATACATGTAATCCAGATGAAGATTCAATTTGATTTAGGGCAATCCCGGTTAGCAACTTCGAAAAGGAGCAATACTAATCAGAATATGCTTTTCGATGCGCAAAAAAATTCATAGAGAGAGAAGATCAGATGAACCAATCATTTTCTTTAATGGTAACTTTCCCGATGCCCATCTTCCCTTTTTCAGAAGTGATGTTGGAAGGATTACCGCACAGTAAAAGTTGATACCAGTAAAATTAAAAATTCACTTCCATTTGGTTGGTGTTTAATACGGCTAGGTTGTAAGACAAGACTTGAACTGAAAGGACTATAACTGGCAATAAACAAGGCCTTGGATGAGGCGGTAGGAATTGTTGATGTGGACAAGCATTGAGATTTTATTCCATACATTAATCATTTTATAAGCGACCACGGTGCCCAATCAGCCCAGGGGGACTTGACAAATTATGAAGGGGATGAAAAAATCCCATTTATAATGAAAAAAAAAAAAAAAAATTTTGGGGAAAAAAAAAAGAAGGGAAAAAATTCAAAAAAAAAAAATCAATAACGTATAAGGATGAACTGGTTTCCGTTGGTTTGATATTTACCCACTTTTTAGAATTAGCTGGACTGGAAAAGACGGCGATAAAGTTGTCTGGTAATGTCTAATTTTTTAAAACTTCGACAAGGATTCGATTCCCTTCTTTATGGACAATATTTAGGAGGCAGGTGGGTGCTGGCGAATCACAGTATTTTATTTTCCAAGAAGAAGGTACCGAGATGGTCGATTTAAATAATCCAATAAAATAGATGCGGGAAGAGAAGTTTTCCCCGCTTACAACTGCCTATGTAACCCGGATTTTGCAACTGGTACGAATAAGGTTTGGAAAATTTAGAGACTTCAGAAACAAATTCAGGAGCAATATGAGATTTTTTTAAATATCACCGACCGAGAGTGGGAGTTAATTGATCTTAAAACGACCCCATGGGAATTTAACAATTTAGCAGAAAATGGGGATTACGTCGGGTGTTTTAAAAAAAATGCAAGCATGCTGCTTAGGAATGGCGCAAGAAACAAATGATCCGTTATTTTTAGATTGAAGTTAAATTAGGAAAATTTAAACCCTGTGAAATGGAGTTCGATAAATACGTTTATATCAAAGTCATAGTTAAGTTAAAAGTTGAGAATTTTAAATGGGAATATCCCAACTATTAAATGATGTTATTAGGTCAGCTATAACGATAAGGCATGCAATCTGTTTTATTGAATAAAATTGAGAAGCAAACAAAATAGAAACACTTGAATAGATATTGAATTAATTTAAAAATGTTTTTAAAAAATTCAATGAAAATGAATATTCTAATAAAAGAAGAGTAACGGTTAATTTCAATTTTTTCTATCAATAATCTTTTTTGTAGCCAAATTCTGGCTGCAAAAATATATACTGATAAAAGGATCGAATCAATTTAAATAGCCCTTACAAAAACTCGGCTAAATTGGCAACTTTCATGATGATTACTGGGATTGCAAACCAGCACAAAAAATTACAACCAAACACAGACGCACGCAGCCTGAAGAGGCATAATGAAATTCCGTTGATTCGGGGCAGATGGTGCCTGGGCAAATCCATATTGTTTTTGGGAACAGTATCTTTTCGATGAGTGAGGTCTATGTTTAATTTTGGTATCAGATGTTATAAATGTAAAAGAGAATTAAAGGGAAAAAACTATTCTTTTTGCTACAGTTTGGATGGCATTTAACTGGACGAGGCAAAATCTTGGAATCAACGATATAAAGGAATGAACAGATATATAATATTGTGCTTCAGTAATTATGGATTTTCAAATGATCTGCTATCTCCAAGTGTGAATAGGAAATCAAGGATCCGGATCCGGCCAAAAGGTATAAAAATGATTTGTGGGACTTCCTTGGGAGAAAAAGGATACCAGGACGATGGAATTGTGTTGCTTTTCACCCGATGGTATTCACTGGACAAAGTATGCAGGTTAACCCGGTTCATTCTGCAAATAAAACAGCACAATCCATTAGTGATGTATGTCTGGTTATGCAAAGATGAAAAAACGGGGAAATTGTGGCCCTAACAAACGGATGGGCGACCTTGCCCTTTGTTTCGGCAAATGTACGTATCTGAAATAGCGATTGTTATAATTGGTCGGAAACCGACAGTTGTTATCATCACAATACGACATTGACATCCCCAGTCCTAGGTATGACTGTTGTCGCAATATGGAAACTCAAATATTGGGTTGCTGCTTTCCTATAAAAACCTGGGGAAGAGACCATTGATTTCAACTGCAGTGAGTATGAATAAACAGGCAATTGGAGAATTGGGTTGCCGATCAGCAAACGTTTCTTCCATTGGTTACTACTGGCAGTTTGGGACGATGATGCCTTTTTTGCGCTCCCGTGTTCAAATCACGGCGAATACAATAAAATTTATACGGTTGGGATAATGCGCACAACAGTAAAGAAACCAGAGCATGTGGGATCGGACGCGCTACGCTACGTTTAAATGGATTTGTTTGTTGGATGCAGGCCATGCCGCACGTCACTACTAAGCCCAATACAAAGAGCAGTGCATCATTATTCGTTAATTGCGATGCAATAACGGAATTCCTACGTGTAGCATTAAAATCGATGCCAGAGGGCAACACCATTCCCGGATATTTCTCTGGAAGATTCGTTACTCAATCTGATTAAAGATGGAACTGTTCAAACTGTTCGATGAATAAGCATAGCGCACGTACCTATAAAGGGAAATGGCTTGAGCTATTAGAATTGAATGGAAATACTTTGAATGTATGGGATTTTTTTTGCGTACCAAAGCTCAGCGTGCGATTAATGGGAAATCATAGCACTTAATAGTTCTTGGAGATTATAATTTCAATAAATTTTGATAGCAAAATGAGGGTAGAGAGTAGTTAGAATAGAAAATGATTGTTAAAACTCAACTTTAGTGAGATACTTTTAAACTACAAGTAATAATTGAGGGGCTATTGTTGAATGCCTATCAGCGGGATGGGGTAGTCCTGTAATCAAGAGAATTTTTCTTCACAAGACATGGTCGAGGAATCGAAATGAATTAAAAGCGATATATGCGGATGATTTATCTTCTTTGGCCAGCAGATGCCAAACAACGAAACAGACGGTAAAGGAATTTTCGAAATCGAGGCTGGAACTTTAATAAAAAGTATTTTCAAGAATTTAAGCTTTGAAAAGTGACGAAATCATCTCTTTGGTTTCCCAGCTTTGTTATGGTAAGCCTATACTTGCGGCTGTGAGACATTTAAACAAGCCAGCACTGGTGGCTCTTGGTGGTACCCTAACATCAGGCAACAATGCTAATTTTTGCCAACACCACCAGATATGCTTACTGCTTGGGATTGCGATGATCAGTAACTGCGCAAAACGACCATTTTAATTTTATCAAGACCCCTCGGCATAAAGACGTATGAACCGCACCAAACTCTCAGGAGTGACAGCAATTCATTTCGGCTTGATGAACGCCAAATCATCCCAACATCAGAACAATTTTTGCGCTTGCTTAATTTTCCGCGTGACGCACGGATTCATACGATTGTGAAACAATACACCTCCGAGCCCAAACTCATTCCAGCGATTCACGTCTGGACTCCTTTTCGTATACAGAGGAGAAACATGACGCAAACCAATCCACAATTGAAAGGAGAATATACAGAGGCGTGGTGGCATACCCACTGTAAATGCCTATGGCTTTGGGATGAAAGGTGAAATAATTTAGGTTAATGGGTTGTAAAGTTTTAGAGTTTTAAATACAAAAAGCCAATGAAAAAAGAGACTGGGATCCAACTGGCATTGAGTGTCTGGGTCGGCCTGGAGGTGTTGAAATAGGGATGCTTACGGAATTGGAATAAAGAGCCAGGCTGATATGCTCTCTCGCCATGAATCGATTCACCCTATTAATGAAGCTGTAGAAAAGGGAATTAATTTTTTTGACACTGGCACGTATGTACGGTGATAGCGAAGAGATTATGGGACAAGCTTTTTAGAAGCAAACGAGATCAAGGTAGTTATTAGTACCAAATGCTGTAAACTCAGGGATAAGTTCAGGGTTTTTACCTTCGTCAAAAGAATAAACAAACTATTGAAGAAATCCTTAGAGGAAAGCCTTGCGGCTTTACAAACCAATCTACGTGGATGTTTATATGTTCATCAGGTTGATATGGGATTCTGAAATGAAGAGATTCGCCCAGGACCTTTCTTCGTTAAAAAAAAGAGGATTAGTATGTCGTGCAACTGGAGTTTTCCTACTATTCTGTTGAGTAGACAACGAAAACCATAAACGTGTAATTGGAATGTTATTCAATTGCCTATAAACTTAATGGATCATCACATTGAGGTTTAATTGTTTTTCTTTGGCAAAAACGAATAAATTGGCATTATGATACGTTCCGTCTTTATTTAAGGGAATATTGAAGTAATAAAGGAGTCATTTGCATTTTAGAATTAAAAGATGAGACACACATTGCATTGTATAAGGAATTGGTGGAGGTCAAGTCGGTTGTGATCTTGGCCAGCACTAGCAGTAAAATTTGCTTATCGCAGAGCAAGTCTTTCTCAGTACTGTTGGCATTGATCGGTGATTAGAATATTAGAAAATTCTATAGATTGATAGCAGATGGCATTATTTAATCTTGAATTATTGGAAAGCGAGCAAAAGACCTAGAGGTATCCAGATAATTGATTTTATATCGTGGTTAAGTGGGAAAAAATGGGATGGTGACATAACCGTTCTTCTTAACGGTCAAAATAGTATAAATATACTTTTAAGGAATAGTAATATTACGAAAGGGTAAAGTAAAAAAAAATCTGCTTTTTAAGTTTTGATTCTTATTGTTTACTGTAACAATGTACAGAATAAGAAAATTTTTACGAAATCAAGAACAAGCCAGTAAAAACTGAAGATTCAAAATACAATAATGAAAAAGGCATCCAATATTTGGGAGATAGTACTTCTGGGCGCTTCGTAAAATAAAGGATGTTGTAATCCTATAAGGATCTATGTTTTTTCTCGACATTTCCCATCTGTAATACCGACCGGATGGAGAGATATTGGTAGCATTTCGTAGGCACCAGATCGTAAATTATTTTGGAGAGAGGCGGGACAAACCACGTTGATCCAACAGCTTATTGGTACGGTGGCAATCAAGTGGACAATGGAGAAACCTGGACCAAAAAACGGAATTTATGTACGCCATGTTCCTTTTGGTGCTGATCCTCAAGACCCCTGTTTATTGCAATTAAAGACGGCACAATTCTTAGTACAAGTTATGGCTGGGCCTTTCTTAGACCAGATGGCATATCCATTAAGCACCCCAATTTGGGTTAATTCGGAACCGCCACTTTTTTTAGGAGGCTATTTGGTTCTGTTCCAATGATGGGTGAAAACGTGGGGTGACGTCATATATCCTTCCACATATTGCGCAGAAATATTGAATTGAGCAATTAGGTTAATCCTGTGGCTGCATATAATAGAGGAGCATTATATGAGGCAATGACGGTAGGATTTTTATGGATAGTAGCAGCACATGTATACCCTAAATAAGACTTCTAATTATTCTTATCACAGCAAGGATAAGGCTGACTTGGGATATGTTTCCCCCCCAGTCAGCTGTTGATAGCAAAATTTCATTTAACGGAGGCATCTAAATGGAAACCCAAAAAGGGGAATCTTGTTGGTTTTTAAAAAGCCTCATTTTTGAAGAACAGCTGTTATGTCTCGTTCAACGATGGAGGTAAAACTTTTTAAATGGGAGTCAATGGGTTTCCAGGGACATCCATTAAATGCTTAGCGAATTAAAAAGATAATAGATTTACTTACCTATGGTAACGGCCATCGAGCCCTTACGGGATAACGCGCCCGTATCTAATGCAGAATGTTACAGATTTTTGCCAAACATGCTCCAGAGTGTCGTCTTGTCTGCTCCGCGGATGATGGGCGGCAATAGCTGATATTGGTTATCTGTGGCAACCCAAATAAGGACGATAAGGTTTTGGTAATTCTACTATATCAATCATGACATAATAGGCACCGTTATTGCGCAGGCACATTTAGAAATAGAAAATAATTAGGTATATGGTGTTTTAAAAGTAATGAGATGTTTAATTCCTGGTCTTGATATGTGTCCAAGAGCATTGTTGTAAGAGCATAAAAAGCCGCTGTTTCTAGCAATCATTAGCTACGAGTTTGCTAAAGGTAAGTTACAGTTATGCATTAGAAAAATTCGAAAGAAGGGAAATCAGGTACTGCAGCTGAAGTACATTCTTTATATTCTTGGTTACCAAATAATGTGCATGCCTATCTTTATTGAGGAGGAGAAGCAAAAAGAGAAGATGAAAAACCTTATCTATCGGAATTGGGGTTTGGCGAGTATTAAATTAAGCGGCAATATCTTTAAGAGGACAATAAAAATCAGTGGTTGGATTCAATTTCCAAAAGTAATATGAAGAATAATACTTCCCTTGACCGCATACACGCTGCTTGATCTTTGGCTAAATTAAAGCAATCACCAATACTAATTTCTGTTGAGGTTACAAGATTCAGTCTAAAGTGCTCATAACCCAATGTGGGCCTATACCTATTGGGGTACAGCCTACACTTCGGAAAGGATAATGGAATCAGGTAAAGAAGTACATTTATGGACATTTTTTAAATTCAAAGAATCAACTCTTAAGTTAAGAGAATGAGCAATTTATGCATTGTAATAAAATGAAAACTAAGTACCTTTCAAATGGGATTATTATCTTCTAGAGCAATGAACGAACCTATTAGCTAGTATTGATTCACCATTATATACCGAGTTTAATTGAACCTGTACACTGGCAAAATCACCTAAAGATCTTTTATTTGTCTACAAGAGTTCTTTAATGCAGGGAAAGGTTTGGGAAAAACAAATTTATATTAGCGAAATAATAATGAGCTCACTGCGCCTCACGTGGCAGTATACCAAGATATTTGCTGCCCGAAGAAATCTGCCTTTCTCATGTGTTTATGGATAAAGGCGATGATGAGGATAACAGTAGAATAACAAATGGGCTGCTGGCAGAATGCAATTTGAGTATTGACAGTCGGGGGGAGGATAGATTTGATAAGATTAAATGATATGATAAATTAGGTTATTGGAAATGAGCGAAGTAATGCTCACCCCACTCATGGTCAGCCATAATTAAATGGCAGTTTAATGGGCGGAAGAAATTGAATAAATGGGTTTTTCCCTGCTGTATCTCAACTACCCTAATAGCCAATGAGAAACTTGGGTGTTAGTGGGGCAAAAAGTCACCTTGTCCCTGGACCAAGATAAAAACATTTCAGGAAGTATTGCAGAAAACCGCAAATTGAGAAAGCCATGCAAATAGCTTGGAAGAAATGGCCGCATGGTCGATGCTGTATTCTGGCAAGGGATGATGCAATAACCATGTTGCTAGTGGCAAAGCCTTTTATCGATGCGACATTCCTGATTTTTAGTATGATAACGCCACTCGTCATTACCGGTCGAAGATTTAGAGATATTTTGTCAAACCAAAACGCCAAAGAAATTCAGTTGATCGCTGTTCTTCGAATGCGCTATGCAATTGAATGGTAGGTAATAGTTATAGGGCAGGACTTGGCTCCTGTGGCAACTTGGGAGAATTGGCCACTGCTTGTCGGAAAATAAGAATTGGATTAAATATGGCGTCCATCTTCTGGAACTTGTTTTTCCGTTGTTGGATGACCCGAAACCGTCTGGTTACCAACATGTTGGGGAAGCTGAAAAGACATTGTCTATATTAAGTTTGAAATGGGCTACTGACCACCTGCCCTTTTCAATGGACATCGTCTCGCCAACCTTAAGTTTCCTTATTTGGACAAAAAAGAGGAGTTAATTGGGACATCAAAATTCCGTATTCCATGTTCAGGGACAATATGATTGAATTTGTTAAGATCGGTAGGAAGAGGGCTGAGAGGACAAGGACGTGATTGTAAGACGCGGAGGTAGATGTGACGTGGCAGGGTGGGATGTATCATGGTATACGCGGCGGTCCTGGAAAAGAGTAAACAGGTGTATATTGTATGGGTTATTATCAAAAAAAATTTATATAAATGAAACGTAAAAGATTTATTGAACATTTACAAAAGCAAAGTTTATTTTGGTTTCGGCGGTGAGGCTTTATATGGTAAAAGTATAGTAGAAGGCTTGCCGAAGCGGGCGGAACCGTTATAATAGCTTTTCCGTAATTTAAAAAAATGGAGAAGGGCCGTAGCAGAAGCTTTCGAGGTGACGGCCCTAGATGGTCACGCCGTGCAGGTAGATCAGCAAACCATGAATCGCGTGTTGGTTTTCTCAAAATAAGAAATTTTTTTGAATCGTTTTGGAAAGTTGGACGTGTTGTAAACAACGCGTTGCACGTCCCATAAAGGGTATGATGATTCATGGAAATTTTGCCTGAAGTTCAATGCGAATTCAATGCAACCGGCATGATGGGATATGTTCGGGAATGTGTGAATTATGTGGGCTGAAAATGAGGAGGAAGTGTTATCAATAATCAGTCCCATGATGGTATGTTTAGGTCCGACCTTCCAATTATGAGGAAACCGATATGGAAACCCTCCACCGAGATTACTTTTCTTCAAAAACAATGGCGGACTATTAACCTCACCCGTTATCTCACAAAGATACTGGCTAATAAAAATATTAGGGTAATTGCGTAAGCCCGGGTGGGTTCTCAATAACCAGACGGAACCGTTTCCATTAAAATTACAACAAAAAAGTACGGCAAGGTCGCCCTGGCAAAACGATGATATTATAAGGACTAATGGTTCTCCTTGCATTCCGATTGCGGGAGCCTATATTATGGTGAGAATATATTTGATGGATGGCGGCTGAAGCCTAACCGGATATAATTAATTCAAAAAAACTATAGGATGAATATACAAAAATATTAAGAAAGCAGTGAGACGTGATATTATCATGTCTAAAGCTGGCAGGTTTATTCCTGATAAATATTTGATATTCATTACTCATCCTTATAATCCTGCACATTTTTGCTTCGAGGGCGTGCCTTTTTTTGAAAGATGAGGGTACATTGGGCTGTACAGACATCGGGAATGCATTGTTACGATATATTGCGACCAAACTATTCATGGCTCTATTGGATGCGCATCGATCAAGGACCCCAAAAAAATCGAGACGAAGAATGAATATGGGTAAGGGAGAACCCCAATTGAACGGAACATCTTTAAGTCGGGCCTTAAAGTAGTATCTCCTGTAGAGAATCCCGGCGCAAACTGCAGATGATAACTTAGAAAATGGACTTTTTTTGTGGTTTGAAAGTTTATCATATTGTATGGCTGAACGATTAGATACAATGAACGCAATCCATAACGGAATTAATGCGCCTGAGTGGATGTGGAAAATGATAAACGAAAGAAAAAAACAAGGGAGGTCAATGCTGCTACATATGGTTCTGATGGGGCATAGCCGTATGATGACAACAGAAGGGAAATAAGAGCGGCTTTGTCGGACCTATCCAATGTCAGCTAATTTTGCCCACATTGCAGGAGCTTTAATTATCGAAATGCATGGAAGGGCTTACAGCCTTGAACAGAGCCTTGATAATGTAGTGGTTAGATACCGTCGGCGATAAATGTGAAAACGGATGTTTTAGTGCAGCATGGAAGCATTAGGACCCCCGTGTATTCTTGGGGTTCGGATCTTTGCATCAGCTGAGATGCCCGAGGTTCGCTGTGGTCACAACCGGATCACCTTTATTGGCTTCATCTGAGAATCTAAGTCAATATTAAGTCTGCTACTGAAACAGAAATGACCTTGGTTAGGTATGCTTGAACTCATTATTTGTGCCTGAAAGCAGTGAGTGAGGATGAGGGCTTGACCACTGAGACATAAATGAATTTTCCTAAACCATCTTTACGTGCTGACACTTTAACCACAGATCTTCCAACCGAGGGCACTGAACCTCTCAGAACAAATGGACCAGAGTTTATGGGAACGTGCCGATTCCGTAATCAGGTTGGATACCGGGGATTACTCTGCTCAAAGCGCGCAGAGAGTTTTTGATACACATTCCTGGCCTTACGTATTTTCTCGATATGCGCTTGGTTGTGCAGGTCTGGGATTTATTCTGGCCAGGCATTTTAATTGAGTATGTTGGTGGCATGTTGGGGCTGTACTTCCTTGGCGTAGGCAGACTAACAGGATGTAAACGGCGGCAGTGTGCGCCGTCTGCGCTCGGGTTCATATTGCTCTTGGTGAAAGTCCTCAGAGGTAACTAAGTTGCTGACGCTCACTTCTGGAAATTACACCGCCTTGGGCAGGCAAGGTACGGATACGCCGTAGCGGAGGTGAGTCAATTGGCTTATGCGGTGCGCACCTAGCCAGAGCAGGTCCACGGTACAGCGGATCCTATTTGCGGTTATCATGGTTGGGAGCGACTTGGTACGGCGTCTTGCGGCAAATTTTTGGGTGACAGTAACGCACTAGATGGACATTTACTGCCCGGTTTGGAAAGCCGAAAGGTGTGCCTCGAGGAATTAACGGGCTACCTCTGTACCTTTTGAACAATTAGTATTCATTGATCATAGTGCACTTCAGCACTCAAAAGGGGATTTTTTGCTCGCAGTTGTAAGGAGCCGATGCGTTTCACAATGGCCCAATGATAGAGTTTTATTGAGAAAGTAGGCCCGAAAAATGCCCCCGCAGGCTGGCGGGTATTGATTAATCGATGAGATTACGAGTGGCTTACGCTATGGCTTTCCAGGAGCCGCTTCTAAAATTGGGATACTGTCCGGTATATAGTAGTTTATCGCAAAAGGCAATGATGTGGTTATCCGTGTTGCGGCAATTGTCGGTCGTGAAGAAGTAATGCGTGAAGCTGATGATAGTTTATTTCAATCAACTATTGGACCGACGGTGTTGGGACAGCTGCAGCTCTGTGTCTGTGAAAAAGTTCGCAACGCTTAAATGTCCAGGAGTCGTTGAAAAGAGGGAGGAGCTCAGGATTCCTTTAAGGGCTGTTGCTGAGCCGTTAACTCAATATTCATGTAAAGATCGTCAATTGGAGGTATGCCTCAACACCTACGTTTAAACTTTCAACTTGGAACGATTTTCAACTAGTGCCAAGGCGCTTTATACTCAGAAAAATGCTAGATACGGTTTGTCTGGTTGTCATCAACACCTTTACTTGTGTACTGCGCATAAGGAGGAACATCATAGAAAAATTGATGATGCATCTGATCATTGGTCTTGAAAGAAATTAAATAATCATTGAAGAGTGGTCGCCTTAATGAAGAGGTAGAAGTAAGCCGAAAACCAACAGGATTTGCACGTTTAGCATTGAATGTTTTAAAAGATATCTCGGATTTGAAAGTCTGAAATGCTTTACCACTTTTAGTTGTAGTGGTGCATATTGGGTTCGAAAAGAAAATTGGTCCGATTCTTACTTCTGGATAATTGAATAAGACGAAGGCAACCGATGTAGTCAGGTTAATTTGAATGGTTTAATTATCATATCAATAACAACATATAGAAATAAGTGAACTATGAAAAAACAATTCCCTGACTAGGAAATACTTGATGTTCTATTGCCTAAGCATGTTTACTCAAACGGAACAAACAACCCAAACATTTTATTTATATATCTGGATATATAGCGAACACATTTGGATGCTCAACGGAGAAAACAGGGTCATATCCCCAGCTTAGATGCCTTGAGCCGACAGGCATACGCTATACCAATGCTTTTTGTTCTTTATTCGGCTATGCAGTCCATCACGTGCATGCCTTTTTAACATGGCTTTATACTAGCAGACAGGGCCATATTGGTTTAGCTACCCATCAAATTTTATGTTTAAGAATTTTTTAAAACTATCCAGCCTATTTCCAAGAAGCGGGTTACTATAGGCGGTTTTTAGGCAAGACCACATAACCGAACGTTTGTGGAAAATTAAATAGCCATCGCGCCCATTAAGAGGATCAATAATTTTCTAAATCAATGAAGTTGAGGGAGTATGCCACTGAAGCAAAACTGTTAGCAAATGCAGTAAAAATTTCTGCTTTTATCAATTAAATGCGGATGCTGCACCAGAGAATTGGTTGAAGTTCACAAAAGAATGGCTATCCTTAACCACGTAAGAGTAGGAAAGGGAATCGAAACCATTGCATGGATCGGGTCGGACACCCCGCATCTCAGGGAAGAAATGAAAAGACTATTATCAGCAGTATAACCGTTACATTGAAGGTAATTGGAATGGTAATCAAAAACTTAGAAGAATGTAAGCTAAGAGAAATACAGTGATTATTATATAAGCGACCTATGGCGCAAATTTCCAAGACAAGGGAAGTGGTGTACGAAGCAGGTGAGACGGTCATGATAGTGAATTATCCCAATACCTTTTCTAAAGGAAAAGTAAGAAGACAAAATGGTCCTCTACCTTGATTTTTTTGCCTCAATGCTTAAATCCGCCAATATAGAGAGCTTCCGATCATCTGTGGGTAACCCACTCAGGATGTAGACTTCAGGAAATTGGTAGACGTTATAAGTAGCATTCATACATTCACCACGGGTTCAGCCCATTGATTTTAACAATGCAATTGGAATACGAGTAAACGTTAATAACTGATTTTATAATCCTCCGGGTTTAAACGTTGCTGGCAGCATCCCGATATGTGAAATACAGCAATTTGATGAAGAACCAATAAGGAGATCTTTCCTCTCGCGAGGAATTTGAATGTAACGATTTAAAACAGAACCCGTAACGAATGGCATAATCTAGCAGTAATCCTTCCTGATGAGACAAAATCCGTACACAACTTGGAACGAAATGAAGGACCTTTCAAGAAAAAATTAAAGACCCATTTTTTATAAAGAGAATATCGATTTTTTCAGGAAGAACAAAAGGACCATAAAAGTCGCAACATTACACAAGGTAAAGGGGTTGGAATGTGGCACAACCTTGAGTCTATTCAGAAAGGCTAACAATTAACCATATGGTCCCTTCAATTTTTTGTGATAATATCTCGAGTATATGTTTATAAACAATAACCTAAAGTTTGGTAAACCAGAATTTAAAACGGGTTTTATTTTTTATAGTTAGAACCCGTTTTTTTCAAATACTTTAAATCAGCTTGCTAGATAAAGTGGGTTGATCTTCACGTAATACTATATCCTAAATATTTAAAGCATGAAATTTTAAAACAGTAACGAACTCAATCAAAAATAGAGCAGCTGAAGACTCTTTGCAGACCCTACAGCTGAGTTTCACGCACAAAAATCAACAAATTCAGACGTTTTGTAAATCGGCCGGCATGGTAACAGTTGGTCTTGCCTGCAAACAATTAGTTGTTATCACTAGACAGAAAGTGGTTGCAGGGAACCCTGATATTCAGGGATCGAGAAAGTGCTGAAATTTAAATGATTCGTTAGATTGGGTTCAATTTCCAGTCGGAAATTCGGGTCGGAATTGTTGTGGTACATGGGAGATCCCGTTTCGGGGGCCCGCCATTTGTTTTCAAGATGCACCCTAGATGGTAGAAGTGGTAGCAGTGATGATCTTTATTCCTCGGATCGGTGTAGCCGCATTCGGGCTAATGGCACAGGGAGCTAAAAACCTCTACTCCGTCACTCGATGGAGCTTGTTAAAGACGATAGTATAGAAGCGGTATTTGTTCTTACTGATGCCCAAGCACGGAAGCACGTCTTTAGAAGTTACTTGCGCATGGGCAAACACTGTGCGCCGGTTCCTCGCTGTTTCGCTCGGTAGAAGAAGCTATTCAGATATTTGAAGCAGTCAAAACTAGTGGCTTAAATATATGCTGTTTGGAGACTTCCATGGGTTTCGTTCAATCTTAATGCCATGCGTCAGATAGATCAGAGAGTGGGTTTGGGTTTGGGAAATTGAATTTTTAATACTGAGGGAGGTAATTATCATTATATGGCAGGGCCCATAGCTTGGTTACCATCAACTGGCGAAATGGTAGCTTTGCCCCCTCAGCTTTATCCAATCCCATGTCTCGGACGCTTGATCTACTTATACTGGCGTATCTGAGGATCACCCTAGCGGAAGCCTCATGTTTGGGAATGGCTTAGTATTTTCACGTGCCTCAACGTGCAGTCAAGAACGATAATCGTATATAATGAACATCTTGGGTCATTGCTACGGAGATTGCAAATGTTCGCCGTACCAGTGAGGTAGAAGTCCTAGATGGCGGTTAGTTGGGATACTCCCGGGACCACGTGAAAGGGGCCGGGTCAGGGACCAAAGAGGATCGTTTTTAAATTCTAGTACGAAGGATTGGATTGAAACCATACTGCTGGATTTGAGGCGACTGCGAACTTCCTCCAAAAGTTAATCTGGGGCATGGAAGTGATCTCACGGTAAGGCTTACGGAGGAATTTATTTCAGCAATTTCTTCAGATCTAAACCCCTTGTTGATATGTATGGCCCTCGAATATGTCGGTCCCGGATCATACGCATCAATCTGCGCTGAAGAATGGTCGAAACTGGAAGATTCCACAATATAAATTTAGCAACAACTAAATATATTTCAATAATTAGTGCCATAGAGGTCAAGGCAACTCGGGTATGCCGAAATAGTATCAGAGGGCTTTGGGAAAATGTTAGTTAAATATGCACCTGCATTTTTTGCAATTGATCAAAGAAGGCTTACCAAAGGACAGCATTATAGTGCTATGCACAATGCTCCCTGGAAAGGATCACCATGGTAAGAGGTAAGGTGATTAACTAACATTTAGACGTATTACCATTTTAAAAGTTTAGTAATGATTAAATACTTTTTTGACTGGATTACCAATTGGTCCATAATAAAATAGCTTTGTGTTCTTATTTTTCGTATTAAACTGGGCTCAAAAAAGTCCAATTGGTTTTTGAATCTGATTCGTTATCGACCAGATGAACTTAGAAATTATATATGAGATTAAAATACCCCACAGCATGTATTTGCTAGTAGTATGTTATCCTTCTGGCATCCTGCAAGTCCAAATCTTAACGACCTCAGAAGGGACCACTTGCCTTTATAAACAAAATGAAAGTTTATCTTTCTGGGGAATGCTTCTTTGGAAAATGCCGTTACCTACGGAGGAAATTGAAACGAACATTCTCCCTTTGCTTCCTACAAAAAATATCACTTTCCGAAACATTGGGTTGGAGCGGGATATGTTGATACGGCACATGCACGCACCACGGGGCACGTGATGGGCAACGATTTGGGAGCCCAGAGGTAAGGCTTTCGGAATATTGGCCGAACAAATAGACCGACCTAAACCGGACAAAATATTTCATCGCATAGGTTTTAATGAATCCTTTGAGTTGACGCTGGCGATTTGAGAGCTTACCGTAATGGCCTAAACCGCTTTTTGGAAATGCTGGGTCACATGCCCTGAACTTATTCTTAATTTCTACCTAACCTATGGAAAAAGGTTTTCGGTTAATAACGCCGCAGAACCACATAGCAGAGCACGAAATAAGGAAGCTTAAATAGTAATGCGGAACAACCAAAGAGGTAGCCATTAAAGGGACAGTACCGTTTCTTTGATCTATTTGGCCCCATACAGCAAAGAGAATAAATACACAAGCAAACCGGTGTCCTTTCGTCAGAAGGATAACCGCAATAAGCGGAGATTGATTAATTGCGGAAGAATTTAATATTCCCGACCAACTAGCGATAAAATTGACTCTAAAAAAGCCGACGACATCCGTAATGCTATTATCAAAAAGAACACAACTCTCTTTCATCGTATGGCGGACGCAGAATGACAGCATATGTCGTACGGACCTTCGTAAAACATGAACAACGCATGCTTCGGAAGAACCTGCACAGATTGAGCCATTTCTTGTAAAACAGGAATAGCACTTAAACATCCCTACTTGAGAACTATGATTAATAATCTAGGGAACGAACATGTACAGTTTATTCTCCTGTACGGTCTATTGATCCAACCTAAAAGCACAAAAATGAACCTGCAGGAACACTACCAAAAACCAGACTAATACAGGGGCTGGCCTCCTTTTCTCTTGTTGATGGAGTTTCGAAATTAAATCTTTTTGCCGCAACCCCTAGATGGAAAAAACTACCAAATTAATTTGACAACGGAGGGCAGCTCTGGGTTTGTGTAAGCCCATTTGTTTACCCACAATTATAAATGAGGACCAAGTGACTCGGAATTTGTAATACTTGAAGATACTGGATAATGATGGGGTTGGCCGATAAGGTCTACCATTCTTCCTAGATAAGTTTATTATGGCCAATGGGAGTAACTTCCAGCATAACCAAGGTGGGGCCTATGTTGCCAAGGCAGCGACCAAACTTATTCATCTTAGTGATACAGATGGTGGATGGAAAGCTGATAATCAAGAAGTCTTAGCTCACTGGGTTTTGGAGACAAGGAGATACACACCACATACCCTCCATCGCTTGGTTGGGGTCTGAGGGAAAAGTATAATATGCAGCAGGCTTTTAACGTTTCTTCAATGTAGAAGATCAGCCTACGGAACCACGTCATCTCAATGCCTCGGGTAATTCTGGTCCTATGACACGGAGACGCGACGTTTGGAAACTTTCTCAAAGGGAGTATATAAAATCCTTGGGGAATTCAGCAATATTGGGGTCAGTCCTTTGAGGCGATGGTGCAGGTAAGTGTTTTTGGCACAGTTTTCCCAAACGCTGTTCTTTTAACTTCTTCCCGAGAATCCAACCTTGCCCTCACTCACCCTAACAGTCCCCCAAGCCAGTGGTATGAAATTATTAGTGGAAACATTTTCCACCTCCCCCCCCCTGATCTACATGGGACGGGTAACTGTCATTACCAACGATTCCGTTGCGCACATAACAGACGCTACTGCCCTTGATGCAGATTGGAAAGCTCCTATACTTCGCAAAACTTGAGCCTACTTTCTAAATCAAAGCACATTTCCTTCCGTTCCTGTAGAATTATCACAATGGGCCGGATGGAGCTCTGTATGTGCAGACCTGGTATAGCCTCATTGAAATACAGCACGGGGAATGATTTTCGCGATCAGCGAAGAGATCATCGTGAATGGTCGAGTCTGCGAATTACTGGCAAAACGGACGGCCTCTACTTCATGAAGCCCAACTATAATGAGTTAACATACCTGAATTGTTAAGATCCTCCTGACGGCAGATGAAAACTGGTGAGACTACTACGCTAAACAAACGTAAAGACAGGGTAAGCTAACCAGGTTATACATGCTATAGACAAGTGGTTGGGAAACCTCAATTCTCAGGTCCTGACTACGACCATCATCGACTCGAAGCACCTATGGACCAGTGCAGACCTCAATTAATGGATAATAGACTTAGCTGAATCTGTAATTGGAAATCGAAAACTGGCAAGTGGCCTCGATCAGCTGCTGTTTTAGGGTCCTCTACTATTGGAATGAAAAAGGCCCAAATGCACTTGTTTACTTAACTTAAAAGCTGGCCGTGTCAGCATCAGATCCAGTGTCCGACGTGAAGGCGATTACTGCGCTGAGCAAGTTCCAGGTCATTTGAGGCCCTTCAATTACTGCCCGTACTTGCCTATCAACGCGAATATGGATCAATCCTACTCATTTGCATTACGTCAACCTGCGCGGATAATTTTAAATCTAAAGTATTGGCTTCCCCTTCCGTACACATACGAGGAAACTTAAGTAGAAAGATGCCGCACTCATCTTCTGCTCTTAAAGCAGCAGAAGACCCTAGTGTCGACCCCTAGCGTTTATTGATTTTTATAAGAATAGTAAAAAATTCTCCGATGCAGGCATCTTTGAAGTGAATAGGGAAAATGGGTGAACCTGAGCAATTAAATTTCTTAGCGGAATTGCTAGTGTAAAGGGCCACCCCACAAAAGAGAGCCGACCAAACAGCCTATTGAATTGCAGGCAAAAAATAGAGGTGTTTTTTTCCCACTAAGAATAAAGAAAGGCCATTCCAAGACCTTTTTTGCACTTCGGCGATGAGTATATTTCAATGGAAAGCCTATGTGGCGCTTACAGGATATTGGAAAAAGCACAGAAATATCGGGATTTTTATATACTCAACCAAAAACTGAAGTCAGCCGAACACCAGCTATGCTATACAAGAAAGTGCCGCTCAAGGTCTGGCGATGTTTAATACGGATGACATTAGTGAAATTCTTTGTGCAGATTATTAGTGAATAGACCGTTCTATTAGCACAACTAAGTAGCAGTAGCTGTCACTAGTCCAAGTTGACGCTGGATGAGGGGTTAGAAACAATAACCCAACTGTTAAACAAAGAAATTGACGAAGAAACATCAATACTTATCAAGGACGGTCATTAAAAAGAAGGAGCCTTACCCGGCCTGTAAGTTCAGCAATTGATATGGAAAAAGCCAATAGCGCACCAAACCGTGCAAAAGCCTCTCGTTTTTGTTCAGTGCAGTCCGACGTGAGGGAGCAGAGGAATTAATTGGCTGCCATAGCTAAAGCAGGCTCTATAAAAACGCCTCTTGTTGATGCGAAAGGCCCGAAGTACTCAGGATCTATGACAAGAATTAAAAGACGCACGATGCAAAGAATGGAAAGGAAATATATTCTTAAGCCTCAAATTGCTACGTGGTACCTTAATGGCACAAACTCAAAGGGAATGTATGGTTGCTAGTTGATGGTGGGGTAGCCGTGAATTAGGTGCGTATTGGTGCTAGTGCTACCAGTTATGTATCTTATCTATCATCGAGTCATTGATCGAACCAAATAAAAAGATAAAAGATGAGAGATATAGAATCGAGTCTGCAATCACAAACAATAAAATTGGAGACTGTTTATGCAGGCTCAAGTAATTGTTAGAAGATGCGAACATGATTAAGATTAAATATTCTGCAGAAAGACAGTTTTCCCTGCAAAAAAAAGTAAAAATTGAATGCTCCGTGAGGCAAGTAAGGTTTCAATGATGCCCGCCGGGCTGACCCAAATTCCCTGTAAGTGATCGAGTGAATTTAATTGAACCCTCTTGAAATATCTTTTCACCGAGACTAGGGATAAAAGCCATTAAATTTGGGCATAACCTTCCAAATCAAGCAATTAATTATACCTTCTATGGTTAAAGAGTGATTGGTTAGTCCATATGGAAACATGGTAATATTAAACGAATTGGACCTATTCCTTAGCGTGTATATGAAATCCAAACTTGTGTAGAGTTTTGGAGTAAATAAAAACTAACACGCTTAGCTTGGCTGGTTTTATGAAATTTGCAGTCATGGATTAAGTAGTTCTGAAATGAACCGAATCCAGTTTTCTAACCATATAGTGATCACCTCTCTGTGTATCTATGCATGTTAATTAGTTAATCGCAACTGTTGGTTTTGGGAAGAAGTCCCATAAAAACATCTGTTATGTTATCACTAAATCACTGTTTGATATTCCGCTTCTTATTTCTTGCACGTTTTGCGGTGTTTATTTCAACAATAATGGCAAATGCGCTAATCTATTAATTAAAAGGTTAACATAAGAATGGATTTATAAATTAGCAAATCCCGAAGGATATCATCCGCAATAAAATATTGGCGAGGGTAAACAGATACAAGCATATTAAGTTAATTAAAAGACTTTTTTGAGCTTAGTTTGTCGTCCGCAATTTGAGCCCCTTGAGAAGAATCACCGCTCCTTGTTCCGTGAAAAAAGGATCTGGAAATTAATGATGTGCTAGTGGCGTAGACGACGTCCCTGTTACCTTTCCATAAAAAGGTATGGATGATGCTGAAGCGTGAAATTGTTTCATTCGCCTTGCAATTGGAAAAGGACCTTGCTTTTGGGCCCAATTAAGGAATTGAGTCAGGCCTACGGGGTAAATATACAGATATGAATGCAGTACGTCCGACCGAAGTTTTTTCAAATATACACTCCATAATATGTAGATCAAGTGGGATGGGGGAAAGAGTGGTTATAAAGAAGAAAAGAACTATTGATTTTCTAAAATATATTGTTAAGTACAAAGTTACCGCATTTCTTAGAAGGGTAGAATAGTGTTGTTTACGAGCGCTACTCCTTGCATATCTAAAAACCTGTACTTCCCAGAAGAACTTATCTTTTTATTCATACAGAGGAAACTGGCAGAACAGGTATCCTAATCGTCATGTCAAGGAAAGGGAAATCAGAAGCCTGCTCCCAAAAGATGGTGCCGTATTTATTATGAGGAATTGGGGGGCTACTCCAGAAGGGATAAAGCAAGTGATGGAAGAGCTGCGCAAGATTATGACGACTGGTAGCACTGAATACCGATTAATGGTGCTAAAGAGGGGGGGGGGGGTTGGGTCTAATGGATGATATCTTCTGGGAATCCTAATGCTTGAAGATTGCTTGGGCTTTTCATCTATGGGAATTCGCGTTGATTATAGAAGTCACTTAAAGCGCAACTGGCAAGTGAAGGAGAGGAAGGAATAGAAAAGAGTTAATGTTGGCATCAAGGTTGCTTCGTAATGAATGAATCTTCCTTTATCCATTGGAGTGGAATATTGGTCAGTCCCCGTCTCTGCATGTTCTTCTGAAAAAGCGGGCGCATATTGGAGAGAAGTCAGACCCAGTATCTTGGCCGAAGAAATGAAGAAGAATATGTAAGCAGGCGAATATGTCCCTATTTCTTTTAAGGAAACGCCCACAGCTTAAAATAATTTAATGGCTTTTGTCCCGATACCTTTTTGCAGCCATTTTTTATTTTAAATCATTTATCATAATAGCATCGGCACTATTTATGTGTAGTAATTTTGTTTGGTAACTTAAGTTTTTTTATAGAAAAGTAGTCCGCGCATTTGTTTGCATCTGGAATTTTCCTGTGGAAAATCTGCACATAAGAGCGCTGCAACTTGTTCATTTTATTTCAAGTGGTTGTTATTATCCTTATTGGTTTTTGTGAATCTTCGATTTGCCTGCATGTCCCCATGAAACCGCCGCAGAGGTTCATGGAATACCATCAAACTTAGCTTCATTTTTCTTCTGCCTTTGTCCAAAGAAGAAGCGAAGCAAGAGAAAAAGACCCTT
>Ga0163217_1096835_pt1 | contig 21536 bp, 12 predicted proteins | sample SynspAceP_FD_185933 | JGI IMG/M metagenome (GOLD analysis project Ga0163217, IMG submission 185933) | Saline lake microbial communities from Ace Lake in Antarctica - Synechococcus sp. Ace-P (PacBio error correction) | ecosystem: Environmental > Aquatic > Non-marine Saline and Alkaline > Saline ...
AAGGAGAGGAGATATTATTGATGCTATTAACCAGCGATTTTATGGAAAGATAAAATGGCCTTCCATGTAGCGACTGAGTGAAAAAATGATCTGGCAATTACCAGCGGTATATTGCGCAGGGAATTTATTTGGGCCAGTATCTTCTTCTTGTGGGAATTGACCTAATGTAGTGGAGCGGGTGCTCCTGGGATTATTTGGATGAAACAACGGGCCTGGCCCCGAAAATATCATATGTAAGTTTTTAATAAGTCTATCGGGAAGTGACACAAGGGTTTTTTTACTATTAGGGAAAATGGTTTGGTTTTCGACAAGCCGTTTTTTTATTTAATGAGTGAACTCGTTTAATAGACGCCATTGTTGATCCGTTGCGCCCAATGAATTAAGCGGGGAAACCACTTGAGGGAGGAAATGGTTACAGAACCCTTGTTAATTTTTGCCACGCAGAATACGTTTTTTGGAGGCGGCACAAATAAGGAGGCTTCTCTGCCTGATATGCCAAGGAGGAAAGTCTCCATGCCCATTGGTTTTAAAAGTCAACATGAACAATGGAAAACAGGGAGGCCGTTTTATTACCATTATATGATATCAGTGTGCAATAATGGTTAAACGTCACTACGGGAATTTGTTTACCCAAGGAAATACATAACTGGCCCAATTTTTATTATAATGTGGATGAATGGAATTATATGACTCGTAAAAAGATCCCAAGGAAATGAACAATGTTATATTGATGATCCATGAACCTATGCCGAGTCGTTAAGGAGCTTTAAAAGGAAAAACTTACCCAATCTGCGGACAAAATAATATAGGGATTCAAGGAACTGGATGATAAGTACATTTGAGCCAATCAAGAAAGTATTAAACTAATCTGATTAAGAGGTGTTATAATAAAAGCGGGTTAATATACCCGCTTTGTTTTGTCAAATTTTAATAAGGTGGCGAGGGAAAAGAAGAAGTATTTTATTTCTTCTGATAAGCCTAAAGGGAAACCCAGACAATCAGATTTTTTTAATTGGTAATATGTAATAAATGAAATCCTGAAGTTTATTTTATTTTTTGATTTTTCAATAGCGATAGAAAGGTGGAGTCACTTCGACAGAAGTCCTTTTTCGGGACTCCGATACCTATCGGAAGAAGAAGTCCGCACAAGTTGGTTTTTGGGAACGGCCATATTTGTACTTTTTTCGGGTTTCCGAGAATTTTGTGTAACGCAATTCAATGTTTTGTGCGCTACTTTGTGTGATTTCTCACTCCGGTCGAAATGACTGAGAGGTCACTCTGAAATGAGTTGTTTTTTTCTTTAGCAACGTCCCGAAAAGCTTTCGGGAGACAAGTCGCACCTACAAGGCGTGTGCTGCTGCCTAGGTGGATTTCCTCACATCTACATTGCCGTTTATTTCAACCTCAACAGATTTCCACATTTTAATAAAATGTAAAGCTCCCTAAGCTAAAAATTAAAAGCTCCTTTCCCATGGATAAGGGAGGTGGATTCTCCGCAATTACGGAGGAGACGGAGGGATTGAAAGCGCAGGCCTTGGGGATGGTAGATTCAAGAAACACAGGGGAATGATTCTTAGCAACCCGGGATTTCAATCTCCCCTTTCTTCCCCTACCTAAGGCAGGCAATTCATTCCCTCTTCGTTTCCCAAGAGGGAGCCCTTAGCTATTTGTGCTCAAAAGGAGTTCTCCTCCCGATAAGGAAATTATTTCAACATCGTTCCAATTTTAATGTATTTTGGAAATATATAGGTCCGCAATCTGACCTCTGTATCTTATTTTTTTTAATGTGTTTCTGGATATACGAATCTAAGGTTTATGCTTCAAAACCTTCTTGGTGTAATCGGCAGATCAGCACCCGTTTTCGCAGCCTTATAGATGGCACGATTGGATTGCCGCAAGCGTTGGAGTATACGGGACTTCTCCACACCCTGCATCCTCTTCCGCGATTGATAATGGGCGACCCTCCACTTCAGGTATTTCTGAAAAAACGTAGAAATGGGGTAATTTCAAGCCAATCTTGTGCTGGTGACTTTCCCGAGGATTGAAAGTTACTGCTCCTTCAGTGTCCAGCTGGGCCGCCTGGATTAGCCCTCCTTCATTTGATTGGGTAAGCATCCATATTAATTACCTCGCTACATTAGCCGCCGCCACATTTTAATGAGCTTTAATATCTCCGTTAATGAGTGTCACAGGCAACCTTAGCGCAAACTGCTATAATAAGCGTCGTATTTTTATATCTATGAAGGCATAGCAATAACCTTGATTGTCCTCCCGTAATTTTGGTGCACGGTTTTCTTTCACTTTCCAGATAACCGCACATGGCCCTTCTCGTCCTCGCAAATGATTTAGACGGAAATCCAAGGGTCTTTTCCCGCTTTCTCAGCCAAAGTATTCCATAAAGGATTCACGCAAAGATATTGGTATAAGCGATCCCAGCTGCGTAAAGAAGAAGACTCGGAACGGTCCTTGTAGTAACGGGCATTCAAGTTTTTCATATTGGGAAATTGTTGTAGTTAAGGATCAGCGTACTTTCTATGTCCGCTCCCAAATACCCTCTCCACTCATTTCGAAGGCGTTTCCAAATATCGTGCTGCCCATCGTCCAGCATCCTTATTTGGGGAGTGCTATGGGAGTCCGTCCACACCTTCGCTTCCATGATTTAATTTTAATTTCATCAAGGCTCGCCTCAATCGTGATCATAGAGACCATAAGGGTCCCAAAATGTTCATCTTGTCTGGACCATTTGTAGCGCACGTGTTTTTTGGGTATTCCAATGCCAAAAGTGCGGCATCGCGGCAACATCATCAGTGTACTATGAACCAAAAAACCTGCCTCACGGAACCGACATATGTGTTATTTTATACGTCATTGTCAGCATCGTCCCAATGCTTCTAAAGGATAATCCCTGACATGTGGAGGGAAAGGGGGCAAGAAGAAAAAAAAGACAGGACCAGATGTGCAATACTTCCCATCAAACATAGCCATCACAATGCCGGCTAAAGAAGCTGTTTTAAATAAGGTTTGGTAATCGCTGCTTAATGGTTTCCACACATTTTAAAAAGCTTCCTCAATATTGCCTTCATCCTTACCGGTTCGGATTCGTCGGCAATCTTTTGTATCGTAACAATTTTCTAGTTCGGAAAAGGTGGACGAAGTAGTCCATTCTGATGCTTTTTAAGGTATAGTTCTGCTTTTAATTGCTTGATGTTCTCTTTCGTAATTATCTCCACAAACTTCCTTTACTACTGTTTTTTATGATACCTTGTACTTCGGATTTAAAATCCAGTTTCATCAAGGTGATAAGCTTTGGATCATAATCCCCTTGGGGCAAGGACCTGGCGTGCCCATATCGGGGAAACGCAAATCCTGAATATATCCGCTTTCCGCGAACCATTCCGCTATAGATCGCCCTTAGGTATAACTTTTCACATAAGATGTTCGGTTTTTTATTTTAATGGGGACCCGAAGTTACTATTCCTTCCTCTATTTGTTCACCATCTAGTGATTGCACAAAATGAGGGAATTTATTGTCTCTGTTCGATTAACTATACCATTGAATAATAGTCAGGATCATCAACGGGAGTGTCAGTTTTTTGCTTGCCAGTTTAAGTAAATTCCTGCGTGCTGTGGCGGCTGCATAACGCAGCGGAAACCATGCACTGTTTTGAATGGAAGCACTGGCGCCCGTATAACCTTCGTTAGGGGTGAGCCGTCTCTGCAATGCACTTGAACCTTGTCCCAACTATATCCAGTTCTTCTGCGGCAACTTGCTGGATGGCGGTGCGTAAGTTCCCTGCCGAATTTCTTCTACTTTAAGATAAACACCACTAAATACGTTCCTCTTCCAATATTTCCAACCAGGCGTTTACGGTTTTAGGCTCGCCTATACTGCGGAAAGTTTTCCGTTATAAAGTAAACTGTGAGGCTATCCTAGGGTCCTTCCTCACTCATATGCAGGCTCCAAAAAGTGAAAAATCCTTACTTATATATCCCATATTCTTATGAATTTTTCTTCTTGGATGAAAGTGGCAATGGTTGTCATAGGTGTGTTTGGTTTATAGAGACTATTGCTGCGGTTTAATGGCGACTGAATTATCCTAGTATGGCTTCCGCACGCAAAGTTACCTTCAGGGTATTTTGATTTCATTTTCATTTGATTGTGGGTTTTTGTTCAGCAGGAACAGCCGGCCATTACCCTTCCATTTAGACAATAACCACATTGGCAGCTTGCTCTTTACAAATGCTTCCTGAAACAAGCAGTTTTCCGGAGTACTTGCAATCCCCTCCAAAGTGATGATTTTAGAAGTTCCAATAGACGATATTGCCATGCAATACACTGGTTACAGCGCTGCCATTTAAATTAGCAACTGTACAGCTCCACATTGAGACAGACCCAACTACCCCAAAACTTTAAGGTCCCCCGTTTTTCCAGTTTCCCAATATATCCCTTAAAACCATAAGTAAAAAGGGGGTAAAATCCTTCTGTTTGTCTTTTTTTTTTTTGGAGGCCCCATTTGGATGTTGGAAGGTGGTAAAAGGTTGGCAAATGCTAACCAAGTTTTTAGCCTTCCTAAGAATAATGAATGCTTTTTGCAAAAAACAACATGGATGCCCACACAAAAATTTTTGGAAAAAATGGGCAAATATTGGGCTTTGCTTCCAATAGGCCCCCTTAATTAAATCCTTTATTAGTAAATTGCTTAATAAGAAAAGTTTCCTCCCGTTTGGGTTCAAGCCCCATAATGAATGTAAAAAGGCAAATAAATACCCCCCTTTATTTCCCTTACTCTTAGTTTTTGTAATCCTTTGAAAAAAAAATTATACAAAACAAAAAACATAAATTATTTTATGCCCCGAAGAATAATTTGGGATTATTGGGGAATTTTTTAAAAAAAAATGCCTTTAACCGTTTTTTAATTTTTTTTTTCCAGCTTGGGTTTTCAAAACCCCTGAAAAAAAAACGTAAAGCCCCTTGATGCATTGGAACCAAAAAATTTAAAAGTTCGAAATTCCCAAGCTAATGGAAGATTGGCCCTATGGCCGCCCCCGCCGAAAAAGAAAAGGATGCCCCGATGGTGTGGCCCGCCTTAATACAAGTGGGACGATGCAAATGAGTTTTACAGGTTCCCCGTAAACAGCCAACCCTAGTTTTCCAAAAGGCAAAGCGGGGGGGCGATCAAAGGGAAATATTAATTTGCCCAAAGAATCAATTTGCGAAGGAGAACTGGAAAAATTAAATAACGTTAAAAATAAAAGTTTGTTTGACCCCTTTTTTGCGGCAGGAGATAAGTGCCCAAGTTTTTGGAATTGGGTAAGTTTTTGGATTCGAAATTTTGATTGCTTCCTTGGTTAAACAAATTGGGGAAAAAAATGAAATTTTAATAACTTTTGTCTTTATTTTGAAACGGGAACGGAAACATAAAATGTTGTTTGTCGTTTCGGGAATATAAAAACGACCCACACCTCCCCCCCTGTTAAATCCGGGGTTAGGGTAGGCCCCCCCTGGGATACCCAAAGACTTTTTGGGGGTCAAATTTTGCTGCCTCAATATTTTTTGGTCGGGAAAATAATTACCCTATTAGTAATGTTTTTTTTTTAGTTTTTGTTTTTAAATTTTAAAAACGGTTCCCCCTCTTTTTTATTTAGGAATGCCCCAAACCAACTTTTTTAACCTAGTAAGTCCCTTAATTAAACACTGGGGCGGCCCTTTTGTCCTTTTTAATTAAATCCTTCCGAAAACGTAAATTTTTAGTCCGCCAATTCTCAAATTAACTATTAACTACTTTTTGGCAACACAAACCCTTGTCCGGGGGGGAAGAAAAATGTGGAAAAAAAGTTTTTTTGCCCAAACACTTTCGCTCGCGTAAAAATTTGGAAAAAGGGAAGACTATAATCAGAAAAAATTGAAAACTGTTTGCCAAAATCTTTTAATAAGTTGTTTTTTGGTTCACTGGTCTTAATTTCCTGGCTTACCCCAAGCCCCGATTAACCCAGAAAATTAAAAGGAATTTTTTCCCCTAACCAGGTAAATTTTTCTTTTTCACCTCCAAAAAAAAACTTTTCTGGTGTCGGTTTTTTTTTCATTTATTTTTTTTTCCCCCAAAGTTCCCCCAAAAAAGGTTCAGGTCGATCAAAAAATGAATAAGGCCCCCAAAAATTTTTAAAGGAAGAGGGATGGGCATAAGCCGGCCCAATATGTTTTTCCCCCAATTACAATTAACATCAGGTTTCCTTTTTAAACCATGTTTTATTTTGTTTTTATTTTTTCTATTTATAAGCCCCCCGCCCATATTTTCCTAAAGAAGCAAAAAAAAGGATTATAAATTTTCCCATCGGAGTTTGAAAATATTTCCCATAATTGGACGCTTGGGTCCCCAAGACCCCCAAAGATAAAGCGCAAAATTCATTAAACCATTAGCATCAAAGGTTAAAAAAAGAGAAATATCGTAAATGGGTTTTTTTTTGGTTTCTTTTAAAACCTCGGAGAAAAACCTTAACCATCCCTAAAAATGCCAAAATTTTATGATTTGGTAAAGAAATGATATTTTTTTTAAAATTATCCCCCCTACAAGAAAAAGGAAAAGGGATACTAATCCAATTAAATTGGTTATAATCGGCATACCAAAAAGCCCCTACCCTGCAAATCCAACAGGCTTTCCCAATGTTTTTTTTAATTGGGAATGCCTTCCAATTTTCATCTTTACATAACTTTTGGTGGGTTTTTTTTGTTAAACCATTTACAAACAAAATCCTTGGACAAAAACCACTTTTTTTAAATCCGATCTTGTCTTGTTTTTTTTCGTCAATTAAAAAATCCCTCCTTTCCTCCAAAAACGATAAGAATTGTAACCACTTTTTTTCCCATAAAATGTTAAATTCCGTCTATATTCCCAAATGCCCTCCCCTTCCCTGTTAATGGTCCCTCCTTTAAATTGGCTGGGCATATAAAAAATTTGGTGGAAATTCATTTTTGGTTAAACTTTGGTCCAACCTAAAAATAACCCAGAAAATTTTTTGGGCCAAATGTTTTTAAAATCGCTGGGCAAATTGCCGTAATATATTTAAGTTAAATCTTTTTTAAATAATAAGCCCGAGGGGTAAGAAAATTCCCCAAACAATTTTCGCTTTTTTAACCTAATAGCCCCCCCTCCCGGCCGGTGTTTCTTGTGAAATTAATTGGATTTTGCCCCCCTTAAGTCCCCCATCCTCTTTTGGTCAAATATGGGTCATCAAGGAATTTATGTATCTGGCCACCAATTTAATCCTCTGAAAAAAAAGTCAATGGGAAAATTTCCCGCCGAAAAACTTTCCTAGAAAAAAGTTGGTAAAGAATGGTTTTTTTTTTATTGGTTAAGGGAGTTTTTTAATTTCAAAAAAAATTCCATTTTTTCCTTGCCCAATAAATGGGGGAAATCCCTTTAAGGAAACTGCCGTTTCCCAATTTGCGCTTGGTAAATTTTTTTTTTTTTTTAACTTTTTGTAGAAAGAAACAAGTTTATTTCCAATTAAATAGAAACAGCATAAAGGGAACAGTAATATTCCCCCCCCTTTTGGGAAATATTCATATTTTTTTCCTATTTTTTTTTAAACAATTAAATGGGGTGGTCCCCTTTTTTTTTTTTGTTTCCGAAAGTCCCAGGAATAAAAAGGCCTGGGAAAAATATTTTTTTCCTTTTTCAAAAAAATTTCAAGAAGGAAATTGCCCATAAGGAAAAAATTCTTTTAATACAAGCCCATTAACAATACGATTTTTAGAATGAACGTTTCAAATTTTTTTATATTTGTTCCGGTTTTTTTGGGTTAATTTAATTGGTTGATTCCAATTGCGCCTTATTGGATTTTTTTGCCCAAAGGGTGTTATCCAATGGTTTTTTTATACCTTTATGGCCCCAATCTCAAAAACGAAGCAATCTGTTATGGGTTTTTCCAATTGCCAATCAAATGCAGGGGGGCATAGTTTCGTGTTCAATTTTCCCAATAAAAAAGCTCCGCTTTCTTGGTCGGTCATAAATTTTTCCCAATCCTCGTTCATAGTAAATCCCTGTAATCCGTAATAATCTTACCGTTTTTTGATCATGGTATTACCTTTGTAACAGTGTGAATTTTTTCCCCCCCCGAATAATTTTTTCAAGTGGGGAAATTTTTTTTTTTGTCCCAAAAACACAAAAATCTGCCCAGCAATACCTACTTTTTAAGGAGCGAATCTGATCAATCCATCCTAAATAATTGGAACCCATTTAATAGTTGGGCTGGGCTTTTAAAGGCTTTCCCCCCTAAATTTGGTTCTGCCCCACTTGAAAGAATAACATCCCAAAGCTCCCCAATGTGGCCCCCCAAGGCCTTGGATTTTTTTTGGCCCCCATCGGGGATCCCAAAATTAAACTTTAACGCCTGCCGGGTCGCAGGTTTTTTTTTTTTTTTTTTTTTTTTTTAGCAAATTTTTTTGGAAACTAAGGAATAATGAAAAAAAAAAAACCAAATTCTTCAATATCCTTCTAGGGGGGCAATAAACGGTTTTGGCCACCCTGAATCGGGAAGTCCCTAATTTATTGCCCCTCCTTTGGGGTATATTTTTAAAAAGAAGTTTTTTTTGTCTTCCCAGAACGTTGGGGTTGGGTTTGGCCAACCAGTTAAAAAAATTCCCCGTTCAAAAGTATCCCTCCCGCCCCCCCCCATAATTTAACAGAATCATAAAAGGGGTTAGGGGAAAAAAATATCCCGGTCTGGGCCTAGCGGCCCCTCATATTTGGGCAAAACCTACCCCCTTAACTCTTTAAATTTTGCCCTTCAAACTGGTTAATAAGTTTGGGTGGTTTCTATTCCCCCGGTTAATGCCGTTCCCCCCCCAGAATCTATGGACCCAATAATTTTTTATGGAAAGAAAGGGGAAGCCCCCACCCTTTCGGGTAACTACCCTCAATTTTTTTCAATTTTTTTCCGGGTAAGGCCTTGCCCCTTTTGATAATCTTGCTGCCCCTTTGCTCGCGTTTTCTGGGTTTTGGGTTTGTTAGCCTTTTTTTTACGGAAAAAAGCTTCAAAGGCTTTCCGTTTTCCCTAAGAAATTGGCCCGAACGGGCCCCAAATCTTTTCCCCAAATTAATTTAATCGTAGCCTTTTAAAAATCCTTCTTCCCATCTGCCTTCCCAATATATAAAAAATGGCTCCAGTTTGAAAAAAAAATTCCGAGGGCCCACCAATATGTTCCCGGCCGCGGCAACAGCATTTTTTCGCTGCCGGAGAACACCCATCCCGGTAATATTTTTGCCAGAAGGAATTAATGGTGGGTTATTTTGTGGGTAAACCCCATAGGCCAGAATTCCGTGTTTAATATTTTTGCCCCAATGTTTTTTTTGGGGTGGACAAGACAAATTTAAAAATGGCGAAGATTGTTTTTGGCAAATGGGGTAAAAGAAACAAATTCCTAATTTTTTTTATTCCCCCCTGGGCATAAATTGTTTTTTTAAATTCGGCTTGACCGTTAAATAATTTTTGGCATCCCGGCGAGTATGCTAACGGTAAAAATTTTTCTTTAGAACCAATGCCCCCCGTAAAATTTAATTTATCCCCTTTTTGAAAAATGAGGAAAAAATTGGTGGGCCATTTTTTTCCCCAAAACTTTTCAATCCATCCGTTTCATAGTAAAATTAGATCCCCCTACTTCCTGTAAAAAGCAAATAGTCCGTTTGGTTTTTTGTCAGATAAGCAAGGCTTTAGGTTTTGAATTTTTTATACCCCAGGTAATCCCAAATTTTTTTTTGGGTTAAAAAAATGGAAAATTCCGGGTGCAACCCTCCGAAAAAGAGAAAAATCCTTTTGGGGGTTTAAAAATGGTCCAAGAAAAACTAAAAAAAATAAAACCAATATCCCTAATCCAATTGAGGTTTTTTTTTTTTTTGGCCTATTTTGGCAAAGATCAAATTGCCAAAATAAAATTCCCCGCCCAATCAACGTTGGGTCAAAACCTTGGAAAGCTACGGGAACAATTTGGTGGCTTTCCCCCCCGTCCAATTCCAAATTGTGGGGGTTTTCTGTCCAAAAAAATGGGACAATGTTTGGCCAATTGATAACCTTTGGTATATAATTTTGGTTTAAAAGGCTATTCCAAAATAATCGGTCCTTGGAGCCCCCTAAGGAAATATTCTTTTGGGCGTTTTGGGAAACTGTAAACCAAATTCTCTCCATGGGCCCTCTTTTGCCCCCTTTCCCAAAGAATTTTAACCAGATTTTTTTAAGTGGGGTTTTTTTTGGTCCAATCCACAAAAAAAGATATCCCCTGCCGGTTTTGGTAAATAAAATCCCTACTCGCATCTATGGGAACGCCAAAAAAGGGAAAATTTAACCCCTCCTTTACGACCTAAATTTTTTTTGGTTTTTGGACCCTTTAATCCCCCGGATTTTTTTTTAGTATAATTAAGCATTCAGCAAAGAATTAAATCCCAGGTTTCCCTTTTTGTGGGTTTTTACATAACGCCTTGAAAATGCCCCCAATTTCCGTTCCTCTTCCCGAATATAGAAAAATCCAGATTGAAAAATGTCCTTTTTAAAAGGCCCCCCGAAAAAAAGATAGGTTCTTTTCCTATAAATGGGCTTTTTTTTCTCGTGTTTTATCTTTGTATATGTTTTTTTTTTTTGGGAGAAGTTTTTTTAATTCGAGCCCCTTTGTAAAGTTCCCCTTGGTTTTTTTTTTCTTTTTTTCAACTCGTTTCCCCAAGTTAAACAAATAACCCAGGTATTCTTGCCCCCGTCCCTTTGGGGAAAAAATAAGTTTTTTCAAAATTCTTAGAAATCCGTTTCCCGTGAAAATTGAGGGGCGGGAACCTGGCCAAAATAACCCAGTTTTTGGAAAGTGCCCCCCCCTTTTTCCCATAAATCCAGCCCGGCCAAAAATTGGGAAAAAAATTTTAAGTTCTTTAAAAGCCTATCGGGAGAATTTTAAGGCGGTGCTCGTAAACAATTTGCCTTTGCCAAATTAAAAGTAAATTCGGGGTGGCCCTGCAATATTTTAAAAATTTTTTAAATTTTTTAAGGCCAATTTAACTAATTTTTTTAATGGTTTGGCTGATGCCCTTTCACAAAAGGGGAATGTTAATTAAAAAGTGGGGCTTTTTAAAGGAGGAAATTATATCAAATTTTTTTTTTTGAATTTTTTTACCTGGTTTTTGCCCCAAAAATAATTAAATGAATTTTATCATCAGGAAGTTTAAAAATTGAAAATTTCCTGTTGGTTAAGGTTCAATAAAGGACTGCCCCGATGGTTTTTTCTTGTTGGGTCCCTTTACTAAGTTTTGAAATCGTACAATAGGCCCCCATTCCCCCTTTAGAATTTAAAAAGATCAAAATGAAGGTTTTAGAAGTAACGTTTTTTTTTTCTCCTTTAAAACCTTTTTTATAAATAAACCCCCTTTGGGACCCCCATCATGTGAAAAAATTACTGGGGCGTAAAAAAATGGCAAACCGTTCCAGGAATAAAAACCACCCTGTTTTTTAATCCTTTCGGTTAATCGCCCATCCAGTCCCTAAGGCCTATAATTTAAAATTAATGGGAAACAGTATATCCTTTTGGCCTTGGTTATCGGTCCTTTTTGTTTTAAAATAATTTGAAAAGCCAAAAACCCAAACCCGTGGAATACACATTCTTTTCAACTAATATAAAGGCAATACAAAAACTTTGCCCTCTGGGGGAAATGTTTCCAGGGGTTTTCTTTTTCTTCCCCAACTCTTGTTTTATTTAGGGTTGAATTCATGATTACTTTTTTGTGCACTGATAAATGCCCCTTTATCCCCAGATTTTATTGGTTGTACGAGGATTCCAGATTTTTCACCGGCCTTCCAAAGTATCGGTGGGGGTTTTTTTTGAGTAAAACTGCCCCCTTTTTTTTTTTTTTACAAAAAATAAATTAAAATTCCCATCAACGAAACAACCCGGCAATTTGTTTGAAAACCAGTCTAAAATTCTTTCCCCTTGGGTTTTTTAATTTGTTATTCTTGCTTTCAGATGCATCCCTGGTATTCCATAATCCCAGAATTAATTTAAAAAAACGCCCCCAAACCCCAAGCCAAATCACTGTAAAGCTTATATCTTCCCCCATCAAAGGGCTTTTAATCTTGGGTTGGGTAACTTCCAAAACGCATGTTCTCCCGGTAAAATCCAGAGTAGGGGATGCCACAAGTTTGATGGCCCCAATGGGGTGGTTAAAATGGGTCACCCAGCATAAAATCAAAAAAACAAATTTTGAAAAGTGCATTCCAAGACTAACATCCAAAAAAACTCATCCCCAGTAACCTTTCGTTCAAGAGGTAAATGGAGACATTTCCTTTTTTAAATGAAGAGCCGGAATTGGGAAATTACATCCCAGCGTCCTTTTTTAATTTCTTTCCTTTTATCTTGTGAAATGGAAAAGGCCTTAGCAAAAAATAAGTAAGGAGGAAAGCCGCCCCCCCCGTAATAGATAACTAATTTTTTTTTTTTTTCATTGTAAATAAATGGTTTCTAAATGTTAGTTTCTCAAAAGTTTAAACTTATAAGAATGCATTTAAATGAAAGTTTTCTTTCTAATTTTTTCTTTCTCTTAATAGGTGGCTTTTTAAATCCCCCATGGACGAAAACCGGGTCGGCCAAAGCTAATTTTTTTTTTCATTGCCCTAGTTTTTGAAACGGCCCTTTTTTGGGGGTTAGTAACTCCCCTAAAAAAGAAACAAATGGGGCATTTTTTCGGCATCCCCCTAGTCTTCCTTTTTAGAACATTAAGTTTTAAATTCCTAAAATCCCCATTGTTATAAATATAAAAAACAAAGTACGGCTTTTTTCCCGCTTTTTTTGATTCAATTTTTCGGTCCAGGAAAAAAAATTTTTTGAAGGCCAACAAACAACAAGCCCTTGGCTTATTTCCCAAGAAAATAAGACAACCCATTTTTGGTGTTTAAAGAAAAGAAAATTGCCCGCGTAAAACCAAGGCACACTCCGGCCCAGTTTGTTTTATTCCCCTGTTAATTCAGTGGGGCCTCGAAAAAATTGTAATACCATTATTCTCTTTGGCCAGCCTCACCTTAACATATACAGTAATCCCCTTGGATAATCATAGGAATTGATAAACCAACTGGAAAAGGAAGGACGAGGTTTTGGGCAAAATACGTAGGGGAACGGATAAAAAAAACTCAGGTGGATATTGCGATAAACTTTTATTGGGAGGATGTTGAAAAAAACTTATGGGGGTACTTAAAGTTTATAAAACCTCCCTTTAAGCGCACAATTTTTCTTTGTAAGTAATTGAAAAGCCATCCCCAAAAGGCCCATGAGCCCTTTTGGGGCAAATCTGGGCGTCGTAACATAAAGCACTGTTTGGTTTAAAACTTTTTGGTTTTAAGGAAAGAGTAAATATTGACATATGGGCCTTTTTTTTTACATTAAATTAAATTTTTAATTGGAAAATTTAAAAAGATGTAAATGTTTTTCCAACAAGGGAACCAGTTGGGGGGAGAATACCTGTTATTTAAAATATCCTAGGTGTTATGGAAAAAAAAAACTTTAAATAATACAAAAAAATGTTAAATTTATTTTTTTTTTTTTACATGCTTATTTTGGAAAAAACAAATTTTAAACCTCCAAACTTTAAATGAAAAGAACAAGGGAAAAAATTTAAAATTTATTTAAGTTTTTGGCCCCTTTCAAATTTCCTGAAAGAAGGATGCCAAATTAAGGGTGGTTCCCAAACTAAAGCTCTTCTGTGCCCTTTATTTCCTTTTGCCCGGCCTCGGTAAACGCAAACGTCATTTTGATAATTAATGAAAATTTTTGAAAACGAAGGTTTAAATGAAAAAAAGACCTTTTCCCCTCAACCGTAAAATTAATCCGGGTAAAACAATTTTTTTTAGAAATAACGAGAGGAAAATCCCTTTTTGGCCAGGGGCCCAGTCATCTGTTTGAAAAAAGAAACCCCATAATGGAAAACCACAATGCAATTTTTTTGGGAATGGGTAAATTTTTCCAATACGGTAAAGGAAATCATAATGCGGTTAATTGGTTTTGTTTTCCCTTAATATTGGAATTTTTCCCCCCACTTCCCAAGAAAATGGTTTTTCGTAATTAATGGCCGGGTCCCTCAATTGGGAAAATCGAAAACTACAGGAAAGAAATTCGGCCAATTTGGACGAAAGTTTATTTGTTTGTGTTTGGGTAAAATGGTACCGCTTAGGAAAAGGGGGGACATTTTTAGAGTGTTAGTAAACAGTTTTAGTTTTTGGAGAAAAGATTCCCCAAATCGCCCCCTTTCACCCAACATCAACGCCCCCTTGCAAGGTTTTAAGGGGGGGAAATGTTTTTTCCGGTGGTTTAACCCTGGAGTGGCAAAAATTCCCACCTGGGAACTACCATCCGGGAAAATTCCTGGTTACTTGGGGTCAAAAAATTTTCATTAATGGAAAATAACGTCGTTTTTTAAATCGTTTTTTTTTAAGACGGCCAAAATTATTTTTTCCTTTGGAAAGATAAACGGGATTATCACTGGGACAGTATTTTTAAAATACGATGTTTTTTAAAAAGCGATGCCCCCGTCCGCCCCCCTTTGCCTGCGGCCCCCGTAATATGGTTCCTCCCGAGCTGCCAACGGTTTTGTACGTGGGTTTTATATTTACCAAACTAAAAAAAGGAAAAAATTCCGAAAAAATAAACGAATTGGAATTAAACCTTATACTGTGACAAAAAATCGGTTTTTGGTGTAAAAAAAAACGTGGCAAAAATAAGTTTTTCGATTAAAAATGATGAAAATTCGAGAAGCCGATGACACAAAAAATATTAATTTGCAACAGTAACCCCCCCTTTCCCATAGATTTTCCCCAGAACAAAATTAAATTTTTTGATGCCCCGGCCTATAATTGCCAACCAACACTATGGGGGAGCCAAAAAGAAGAAGTTTGAAAATACCAAATGGATGATCTTATTTTTCGCGCAATGGGTTTTTTTAATCAAAAATCACCAGAACCAAATTTTTGGCCCGTTTCTGGTCCAATCAAATCGTGTATAACTATTATTTTCTCCGGTTGGAATAAACAACTACATAAGAAGGTTTGCCCCAAATTTCGGGGTTTGTTCCCCCCCCCGGTTTTTTGACGATTTACACGTGGGTCCCCCCCTCCTAAAGAAAAAGTTTGATTGCCCGAAACCGTTTAACCGATTTGTTTAAATTTGAAAATTTGACGGCACTTACAATTAATTAAACCGACCTAAGTTCCGGGGGCTTAGGGCCGACCACTTGTTAAAAAAAATAAATGTTTGGATTAATCAGCATAACCCTGGGGGCCCAAATATCCCGTTAAAACCGTTATGAAGGAAAGCAGTTAAATCAGGAGCCCAATAAAACCGGAACCATTATTGGGCAAAAAAAGAATAAATCCCTAAACCCGACAAGCCTTAGATTACACCCGAATCCATTTAATGGGGGAACGATGGGTCCCAAACCTAAAAGTGTTTTGACGTAATAGGAAAAAAAACTCTTAATAACTTAAAAAGTACTTATCCCTTGATCAGGTTTCCACCAGATTGGGAAGGTTTTGAACCTAACCGTTTTTTTTAATTTTTTTTCAATTATTCAAAATAATAATATAAGGGATAGCAAGTTTATCTTTTTTTTTTTTTTTTAATGAGAAAAAATTTAAACTTAAATGTTTGGGCAAGCAACATCTAAACAACCCTATTTTTTTAAGAACAGTAAATTTTCCCCCCGGAGAGTTTTTTTTTTGGCAAAAGAAAGATTATCCAGGCAAAATGAGGTGAAAACAAACCAGAACGAACACTTAACATCCTATGGGTAAAGATCAATATTTTTTGAAAATAACTATAAGAAAAGCTGTTTGGAGCACCACTTTATTTAGAATGCAATTGGGGTTTGGGGCCGATCCCGGACTATTCATATAAGCAAAGCTTGGTTAAAAGTAAAATAGACAAGCAAAAGTGAATTTTTTATTATCCCTCAAACGGGGAAAAATCAACTTAAAAAACTTTTTGGTTAACCGAACCCGGAATTTTTCCAAGAATATAAGAGCCCTGTTTTTTTCCATAAAAAATCTCAAAAAATTAGAATTTGGGAAAAAGGAAAGAGAGACAATTGTTTGGTTATGTTTCTTGGGGGTCCGTCCCTGGTTATGCTTTATAAAACAAATATTCATTTATAATCCACGCGGACCGAGAATGCCCGTAGAAAGACGGTTGCTTTCCCTGTAAGATTTGGAACAAAGAAGATTTCCCAAACAAATGGCGAGCCTTTTTTCAATCGTTAGGTTGCTGGACCTTGCCTTTTCCCTCCGAAGAAAAAGATTTTTGTTTATTACCGGCAAATCGAAAAAAACTTGACTAACCCTGAAGATTAAAAGCTTCCTAAATGGTAAAATGGTAACCAGAGGGAACCCTTTCGACCATTAATTCCAAAAACTCTGGGCGGGGCCGAGTGCCCAGTGGTTAAATTGAAATGGTGGCCAAAATTATCGCTTTATGAATTTGGTGGATTGCCCGAGCATCCAAACCAGTATGTTAATGGGTGGGTTTGAATTTTGTAGTGACCAAAATTGAAAAATCCCCGAGTCCCCCTTGGGTTTGGGAAAAACAACCACTGGCCCCTTTTAAAATGGAAGTTTTTTTACATCCCAAATAATGGTTTTATAATAGGTAAATTCCTTTTTGAATCCTTGGATTTTTATTTCGCCTTCAGAAACCAATCCGGGATAGAAAATTAATTTTTTCCCGCCGTCAAAATACCCAATTAAAATACAAAACGGAATTTTAATTCAATTTTTTTTATTTTGTTTCAAGTTTTTTGGGGGAACAAGGGAAAATAAATAAGGGGTAAATCGAAAATTAAGCTAAAAATACCGTTCCCCAAATCGGTTAAAATAAGGAAAAATTTTTTAAATGGTCCCCAAATCCTGGCTTACTTACTGGAAAAAACCCGAAAAATAAAATTGTTTGCCCCTTCTATTTGGTGGAATGGATTTTGAAAATTGGTGGAACCCCGAATAGGAAATGAAAACGAATATTGCACAGCCCTTTTTTTATTGGGAAATTCCCTTACCAGTTCTAATTTTTACGGCCTACGATATATAGGGGTTGGTAACAGGAAGGAATGGAAAAAAAAACACCGGATATAATATTGAGAAAATGGTAGGGGGCCCCTTTGAAACCTGGAGAAAGCCCCCCCCAATTGGGTTTAAGGATTATTTTTAGTGGACAAAGACGGTTTGGTACCCGATGTTAAAATCCAAATCGCTCACTTTTGACTAAAATGACCGAGAAAAATTTTAGGTAAAATCCGAAAGGAGAAACACATTTTTCCATGAACCTTTTGGTCCCCCCCCCCCCTTTCCAAATACCCTTTTCCCCCGAGTATAAAAATTTTTTAGCCATGTTAATTTGGTTTATGATTCGGAATTTTTTGGTGAGGTTAAAAGACATATTTTTTTTAAATCTTAGAGAGAATGAATTGTCCCTAAATTCGTCTCAAAGATAGAATTATCCACCATGAAATAAAGAAGCCATGAATTGGTGGGGACCTCCCGAAAATAATAAAAAAGCGAGAAAAATAACTACGGCCCCAGATGCAAATTAAAATAGCAGATACGTTTAAATTTAAGGATTGGCAGTCTCCTCTGCGGTTTTTTATAAAGATACAGGCCATTAAACTTATCTTTTAATAAACTGCCGAGAAAAGAGTAAATTAAGGCCAAGAAAAGTAATGGAAAATTAAATTTTCCCCCAATTTGACTCCTAAATACTAGTTATAAAATAAACCCCAATTTGTACATTTTAACCATTGGTTTTGGAGAGGTTATTCCCGAGCCGGAATTGGCCCCGGAAATGAATAATAACATCCGCCTGGTTTTCCAACAAACTTTTACACCGGATGGGATAAAAAACAAGGTTTTTTTCTAAAACAAATAAAAATAGATCAAATGAAAAATAATAACAATAAGAAAAATACAAAAACCTTTTTTCCACTCTATTTGGAATTTGTTTTTTGTTTTATTACTTCTTGTAAAAGGTTGCAGTTGATGAGAATTTTCTTTTACTGAAGACGCCCTAACGTTTTTTTTATACGAAAGATAACAATTTTTTTTTTTTTCGTCCCTGAGATCAAGCCTTAAAAACCCAAGTTTCTTGACATCGTTTAAACCTTTTCATTTCCCAGGTTTTTTAACGGAAAATTTTCCAAAACTTACCAAAATGATCCAAATGCCATGGGTATTGGTCCAGATTTTTTTTTAGTTTGCACCCTGAGTTTTTTAGAAGGTTTTCAAATTCCCCCTTTTTTAGTTTGACTAACCAGTAGAAATCAAATGCGGGGAAAAGTTTTCCCAAATTAGAAAAATGTTTAATAATTTTTTTTTCCTATTAAAACACTCCAATTGCAACCCCGCCCATACACTGCGCTTCCTTTGCAGTAGATAGGAAGGTATATTTATTTTTTGAATCGGAGGCCAAAACAAAGATTACATAAATCCGGCTTCAAGCTCGTTTTTTTTTTCCCGGCCTTAACCCGCAATCAAATGGAAAATGTTGGCCGGAGCCTTTATTTTTGGGGCGGCGTGGCCAATTTGGTAAAAACTGAAGGTGGGGCGTAAGGAAACCACCGTTTTTTCTGATTATGCCTAGAGTTCCCGTAAAGAAACGTTAATCAGTTTTTCGCTAATTTGATGAAAATTGAAAAAAGGCATTTTGTAAATGAAACTATCCCCCCGAAAATTAATAACCGGGAACCAAGGGCCCCTGGGTAAGATCTGGTTCCCCAAAGCAGTGCCTTTCCCAACATTTTAAAACTTATCTGAAATTTTTTAATCCTCCGCCTTTAAGGGGTTTATCAATCGTAAATGCAACGGCAAAATAATGAATCAGGCCCCAGGCCGCATTAAATAATGCCCCTTCTGAAATGGTTCATTGACGGAAAGGCCAACTTTTGAATTGGAAATGAAACAGAAACGTTTTTTTTTTGGCGGTTCGAGGGGAATAGATGGAAAAAGGAAAACACTCCACTGGGCGCCCCGACGTAATGGTGGTGGGGATTTTTGTTTAGAAAGGGATATAATTTTAATTCGGATGAAATAAAAAGGAAAGCAATCTGGAACTTTTTTCCCAGGTAATTTTTTGATGCCTTTTTCCCCTCAAGAAGAAATGGTCAATCTGTTTTTTTTTAATTATCCAAGATAATTTGCCCCCCGGTAAAAAAAATACAAAGAGCCCCATTGAAAAAGGAATTTTTTTGGGGTGTGAAAAGGAAAGGACGGAAAAAGGTGGGATGGTGTGAGAAGAAAATGCAGGTGGAGGGGCAGCCCGGGGTTTTTATGCGCCAACCAACCTTTTAATCAGAGTTGTGCCAATTTTTGGGACCCAAAGGGTTAATATCGCAGGCCGACAACGTAATTGCAAGAAAAACATAAACATTTAGTCCGTTAAATATTTTTATAACCACCTGCAAAGGATCCTCTTTTTTTTGGGAAAACCCCAGTTCCCAACAGGTGTAATAGAAATCCCTACTAAATGAAGGGTTCGTGGAATAGAATTTTTTTTCCCCCGATTTTTTCCTATAAAATTGGAAAAAGAATACCTGGATAGATAACGACTTTGGGTTATGGGACCAGGGAAGAAAAAATAGGAAGCAAATAATTTCCCCCGGGAACATGAATAAAAACCAATTTCCCGTTTTGCCGCCCCGGAAAACTAATTCCTCCTGTAAGAAGCTGAAGCCTTATCATAGAAAGGAAGAAACCAAAAAATGGGCAACGTGGACCGAAATTAAAAACCCTATTCAAAAGGTCCGTGCCCAAGGGTGCCGATGTACGCTACTGCAAAAGGCGGGATAATTGGATTATCGACCTTAAATATCCCTTGGAATAAAAAAGGGCCAAAAAAGAAGAAATTATTGTTTGAGAAGTAGACTGGAAAATTACCCTTTTAAAAAGAAATGGGAAGGGAAAACCAGTTTGCTACCGAATCGGTAAACAATAAAGAAAATATGCCATTTGGCATCCAACATGTTTAGCTTTTTGACACTTTAACCTTTTCGATTACAAATTTTGGTTTGTGCAGATTACCTCCCAAAGTTAACATCGGGATAGAAAATAAAAGGATGTAAATTGTGAAACAAAAATCCCCCCTGGTTTGGAACAGCGGAATGCTGAAATAATTTTTTTAGTGTTTAAAATTATCTTTGCTCTTTAAAAATAGGCCTTTTCTTGAAAAATTTTCAGAAGGTGGAATAATTTTTCAATTTTTTGGGATATTTAATAAACCCAAGTTTTTTTTACAAATGACCCCGGAAACTAATTAGCAAGAAAAAAATTTATTCCAACATCCTTCCCATTAAGCCCTTTTTTAAGCCGCCAATTTTTTATAAGTACTTATTTATTGAATATCACAGAAATTTAAAAGAAATGTAGCAAACTGATTTATGGCCTTTTTTGAAAAGCAAGTTTTGTGGGGGGGTCCCCTAGTATATTTTAAAACTTTCCAATTTTAATATATTTATAAGTGATTATAAAACATAATCTTTAAAACGTTTAACCATTTCTTTTAAAAATTATTAATTGTTAACCGGTCGTTTTTTTATGGCTTCAAACAAGTTTGGTTAATCAAATTTTTGACTAAGAAGGTGGCTTTTCCCCTATCGATTCCAATTAAGAGCCTTCCCCAATTCTACAAAAAGCGGGCGGAAATGAATGTATTGCCCCCCCCCTGTGGGGTTGAAATATTAAGCCCACAACTAGAGGTTTTTTCCCCAAGATTTATAAAAAAGGGGTGGCGAGAAGAAATTGGTCCCTTTTTTTAATAAAAAGGATTTTAAAAGGTTTAACGAAGGGGTCTTTTTTGGGGTATTGTTTGTCCCAACCCTGGATTATCCTAACCTTTTTCCTCCCGATTCCCACTTGGTTTTTCCGTTAATGCCCCTTAACTGAAACTAAAGGGGTAACAGGAAATTAAACACATGGAAATCTATTTTGGAACTCGCGGAAAAAAAGAACCCCTTAAATTATGCCCTATATTGTAATGAAAAAAAGCCAAAAAATGGCTTGGGCATGGGAAGCCTGGGCAAAATTAAAAAACTTTAAATGAAAATAGGAACAAGGGTTTTCAAACGGAATTCTCCCCCGCAAATGATGCCAAAGGGCACCATTTTTAGCGAGAAAACGAGAAAATATAGAAAAACAAATCCGGAGGACAACACACATTTGATAATTTTAAATTCCAAGCAAAATCCCTGAATTTATAGGGTTTTTAAAAAAAAAGGCCTGAACGATGCTAATAGCAAAATATGGGTTTTAAAATGACCTATTAACATCAATTTGAAAAGTAAGCCCAATTCCTGGTCTAGACCTCCTTTAAAACAAAAAGTTTCCTATTAAAAAAATCATTTTTGAAGATTTTGAAAAAAAAACCGGATTTTAAAAGGGAAATATTTCCGGAAAATTTGGGAGACTTTCCCCACGGTATTGCCGTTTTTTATGGGGTTTTCAAATAGTCCAGGGAATAATGGTAAATAATAACAAATAAAGTGGAA
>Ga0163217_1114553_pt1 | contig 21476 bp, 14 predicted proteins | sample SynspAceP_FD_185933 | JGI IMG/M metagenome (GOLD analysis project Ga0163217, IMG submission 185933) | Saline lake microbial communities from Ace Lake in Antarctica - Synechococcus sp. Ace-P (PacBio error correction) | ecosystem: Environmental > Aquatic > Non-marine Saline and Alkaline > Saline ...
CAAAAAAAAAAAAAGAAAAAGAGAAAAAGATTAATTATTTGCCCCCCAAAACAAAGCTTCCCCAATAAGGTTGCTTTTTTTAAAATAACCCATTTTAAATTAATAAAACATTTTAATTATTTTCAAGAATCGTTTTAAAAATAACTTGGGCCAAGATTTTTTTGAAAACCCGTAAATTGCCCGTTTAAGAAGTGGATTATATAAGTTTTTTGAAAGGGAGCGTAATTTTCTTTTTCAATTTTAGATCGAAGTGTTAAGCCCTTTTTAAAAGCTTTTGGTTTTTTTGCACTCCAAATTATCAAGGAAATCCCCTACTCGGTTTCCTGTATTATTTTAATGAATGATGGCCAAGATTTACCTATTGGTTTTTAAATTTGAAAAAACATTGTTCCGATGCGTATAAGGACCCCAAAAAATGATTCCGTTTGTAATATGTTGGGAATAGAGGCAGATGAAAATAAGACTTTACGAGTCGGAACATCAAATATCGGCAGATTTTTTTTTAAGGTAGAAGGAAATAAAAGCGCTCCAATACTCCCCAATTTTTATTATAGAACGAATTTGTGCCCCTTCCTCTGCAAGAATTCAAGGTTTTTTCATCTCTCCGGTTCAAAGTTGGGTCTAATTTGTGGCTTTTTTTCCCTTGGAGGTCCTTCTCCGCATTTGGATATTGTTATTCAACAACTCGCCATTACTTCGGGAAGTAAGGAGTTCTTTTAAGGTGGTTCTTTTTTTGTGGCGTAAAACCTTACCGAAAACAAGATTGTGAAGGACAGAAAGCCGCATTACCTTAGATATGATCAAAGTATGCGAATCATCAAGCACCTTTGCAATTACTTTTTTCAGTGGCGGCAACGGAAAAGGAAGAGACAAGAATGATCGGCAACAAACAACGGCCGTTAATAGATGTTATTGAACGATACTCCTGGATTGTCATCAACGAATTGCAGTTAAAGGGGTATTCCTACCCAGGAGATTTTAATTCTATAAAGAAATTGAAGGAGGTAAACACGATTTAAACACTTTGGGGCAACCGTCCTACCAACAATTCGTCAAAAATGGTTTGCTTCAAAAGGCTAAATTATACTTTTATAAATATTTTTTTCCTGTAGAGAAATATATCCCAGTAACACATAAAAAGAGACGCAAACGAGAGACCAAACAACAAGGAAGAGGTTTTCCATTGCGCAAAAAAATCCTGAACATAAAGGTATTAAAAAGCCACCTTTTAGGGAGATGTCCCCATCTTACCTTTACCAAAACCCATAATTTTACTTATGAAATAGACAGAAAGTAGCAGGAACAATGGCATTTGCCCCGGCATATTTAAATATACTTCCAAATTTAAATGCCCTTTTACATCGGAAGATATAATATATTAATTGCCCAGAAATTATATTGGCCCAACCAGCTGTTACCATTACAAAGCTACTACTTCCACAGCGCCTTGTTTATGGGGAAAATAAATCCCACACATAACCGGACAAGCAACATTTAACAATTCCAGACCAGCAAAAACTATTTCCTTTTCCGCCCTTTTTAGAACGCAAGAATTAGCCGCGGTAAAAATTCCATTAACGCGGTAGCTATAGAATGGCAGTGTACTTAACACCTTCAGGGTCAATAATCAAGCCTTAATAGCTATGAGTTTCGCAACAACAAGTACATCCATATAATTGGCCAAATTGTTAGGAGCACGTTCAAAGGTCGATTCCATTCCGTTTGACGGCACAAAGCCATAAGCAACCAATATCCATACTCAAAACAAAAAGGAACATATCCAAACCAGTGTTTTCCATTAAAAATTGATAAACAAATGGAGGTTAAGAAAACACCACACATCACCAATTCGCTGAAGCACCTGGAAATCGAATGTTTTCGACATCCTTAAAGAAAGGAAAGTGAATCGGTAAAAGCTCCTAAGAAACAACCGCCAACCTTAAGTTTCAGGGCTCTAATCGTAATTTTCTTGAAAGAACTTGAATCTACGGCCTTATTTTGATAAGAGAAAACAATAGAACAGCCAACAATAAACAGAAAAGAATGGAAAAACCAAATCCGTAGGAAGTTATAGCCGTGCCATGGCGCATGCAAGAAAGGAGCGTAACACATGGGACCAAGTACCAGGATTTTTACCAAAATCAATAAGGACAATGGTAAGTCCCCCTAAAGATATCCACGGAAATTATTCTATTCTGAATTTTTCATTCTTGCTTGGTTGCTGCGGCAGCTATTTATTGCAATCACAATAAGTCTAGCAGAAATATGATCCTTCCATTTTGTTCCATGCCCGTGCCAACAATAATCCGGACACATGGCACAACGGTTAAAATAAGTGCACTGGTGGTTTTCCATATAATCCAGTAACCCGTAGCGAACATACAGGAATAAATTAGCACACAACCCCAATAACATGGCCGTAATTCTGCGGGAACATCCATTTTTTCTTTTGTGTTCACTATCTCAACATTTTCTCTTTCGCATCTTTGTCAACCTTTGGACCAACCAGGTCCCCCGGGTTGAATTTTTTTTATAAAAACCTGTAAATACCTGCTTAGATTCCGGTTTGTGTCAATAAATGTTTGCCCGCAACCAAAATAAATAGTGGTACCAAACCACAAAAAGGATATTCCGCCCCAATCCAGGGAAAACACCTGTTTCAGCAAGCAAACAAATAAAGGGCCCCACAGCGGTTAATTTTAATAAAATGGAGATGATTCCTGAGCAACCTCATAGCCGTAATCTTCACTCCATGCCATTAATTCTCCACACAGAAACCATCTTAAAATAAAGATAAGTCCAGTACCTGCGGCCAACACCAAAAGCACTTCGAATAACTGCAAGGCATTTTGCAGAAGCAAGGCCAATGCGCAGCTAAAAACCATTAGATTACCGTAGAATATTGCTACCAAACCGCTACCAATCTTTTTTCTGAGGCATTTTGGGATTTAATTTGTTATTTATAAAGTCCATAAACAATATAAGAGGAATCCCAATTCAATTGAGTAGAAATGGTACTCATATAGGCCGCTATTAAGGAAAGCCAAAGACCAGCCCAATAATCCACTTGCAATTTGGTCAACATGGCGGAATAAGCCAAATCATGACCCATTTTAATCTACAGCCTACATTAGGAAAGGCCCTCATGAATACTGGCTATGTCCGATATAGCGAACCAAAGATGCCAGGGCACCAAATCCATGGCGCATGGGCGTAAAGGCATAGGTGCATAATATTAAAGAAAATGTTGCTCGCAATGGCAAATGATTTTCATTTTTTTGCCCGCCAACATACGTTGCGCTATGTAACCTGCCACCCCCTGGTTCTGCTCAGGATAACCAAGAACTCCACCACTGTAACTGCAGCGGTATTATAAATAGGGTGATTAAAGCTTTTTTTATTGGGCTGAAGTCGGGTAATGATAGATAGCTTATTATCCACCTACATTTTTCGTTTGCCATTAAGCTTCAATCCCCATCCAACTCTGGATTATTCACCAAATAGTTAAGCTGGCTCCAATGGCACCTTCCATAGCTTACAAGAACAGTGGAAAATCATGTTGTATCAACTCCTTTAAACCCTCCCAAGGCACTAAATGTTACGGTAATTAAGCCGGCACTTACCAACGGTAACCCACGGTTCCAAGCCACATAATTACCTCCAATTTTTATAGCCGCCAAGTAACGAGACCATGTTATCACATTAAATATACACCTACATAAATCGCCCTGAATTTTCTCAAAAAGCTTGCTGGTTTTGCGCCGTCACGCATTTCATAAAATTCCAAAATCCGTACTTAACATTGGATTTCCCCTCCAGAGTTTGGGCGTAGACAAAAACATGTGAGTAGACCGGTCAGCAGAAAAGCCCACCATACCCAGTTTTCCCGAAAACCCCGTTGGTAAGTACATATCGTAACCAAGTTGGGTGGCTGGTCCCGTAGCAAAGGTTGTGGCCACATGGAAAAGGCCTAACAGCCACCATGCCAATGGGTTCTCCCGAAAGAAAATATCCGAAGAACTTGCCCTGATTTTTTAGAGACATAAATTCGATAAAATAAAAACAATAGAGAAAAAACAATAATAAAGCTGTAATCGAGGGTAACTTAATTCCATCAGTTGCGTTTGGTTGAGAATTAAGATCTTAAAGATACATTTTTTTGGGATACCTTTTTGCCCGTTTGTTTTCGCCAAATGTTCACATAATGATTCTCTTAACAACATCAGATATCACGCACAACGGCTTGGGCGCTTGCCCTAAACGGCAGCATTTGTTTATAGGAATTTCAAAGGCCGGAAATCAAAGGAAATCGCAATCATTAATGTCAACATTAATGGCATTGGCTGTTTGGAGCCAAAGATCAACAGGACTCATCGTCCCCCTACTTTGTTTGTTGGAAGATGCCTTTGCCGTAGTTTACTACAAACAGACATGCACAATGGAAATAAATTAGTTGCCTTTTAACCCTGTGATGATCCCTAGGTATATTTATTGCACAGCCATTGGAAAAGATTTGCCAAGAGACCACATTTAGTTAGCATGTCCGTGATTATATTGGGCACGGTATAATGATGTACTGGTGGGGATAGAAAAAAATCCAAAACGTTCCTACCCATTGGCCTTTGCTGGATTCATTTGGCACCATGGCTGGTATTACTAACATGATCGGCATTTGGCCGGAAGCATTTCTCCAATATTTATTTTTTGGCGCATGAGGCTGCCCTAAAAATCATTTATAAGGTACAGCAGCCTGGCTCTTTTTTATAGTGAACATCTTTAAGTTGCCTTTTTCATATTTTTATATGGAAAACCATCAACCGGAAACCTTTATTATAATCTAAAATTGTTCCCAGGAATTATATTGGGGGAATGCATTGTTGGGGTGCGATTAGTTGAAAAATCATAAAAGAACAATTCTACCGGAAAGATGATCTTGTCGCTTACCGCAATAGGCGCATTCCTAATTCTTTTCAGGTAACAAGCAAAAAAGAGCTGGTGCCATGCACCAGCTCTTCAAACTCGACTAACTCAAACTAACATACTAACTTCAAACTTTTCGAGACAAAAATCGCATTTAAAAACGACTAAAAAGTTAACTAAACTTCATGTTCAGCTGAAATTACTAAAAATAAAAAAGCCTCTCCCCACTGAAATATCAGTGCAATTTCCAACCGCCCTGAATTCCGATATATCTTTTTATTCATTTCCTGATAATTATCATATTCTAATAACCGCTATTTTTTGTATAAAATTTTGTCCGATTCAATATTTGGACTATACCATGACGAGTAGTTTATCCCATAAATGGATAACCTCTGTTGTAGAAAATAGTAGTTAAATACCGCTACGGTCCCAACAAAAAATGAGAAAAAATGAAAAACATAACTTTTCATATACCGGTTTATGGAAATTGGGTTTACATAAGATACTCCGCTAAAAGTTTCCACTAAGGTAATCGATTCCGTTTATTTCTTTGGTCCGATGACATCCTTATTGAAAAATTAAGGGAAATGTATTGTGGAAAAAATTGGAGCTTCCCTACCCAAAGGGAATTTCAGATAAATTTGGAAGATTTTAGAAGCGAAAAGAATCACCAAGTTTCTCAACATGGTCAATGAAATACAGCACACAAAAAATTTGAGGGCCCTTAGAAATTCTGTTCATGAAACAGGAAAAGAAATTAAAAAGAATATTTAAGCCTTTTACCGCGATGCCCCACATTTACGACATGAAATTTGAAAAACTGATTTCAAATGATTTCAACGCTTCGGAAATTAAAAGAAAATGGTTGACAGAGAATTTGTCCATGGGTAGTATCCGATGTTAATTTATGAAACGCAAGGTGGACACAGGAATTTATTAAAAAGGTTAAACTACCAACCGAAATTAAATGGATGCCCCATGCCGCATTGCGGGAATACGCCAATGCGATCTAAATTCTCCGTTATTCTTTCTGCGGAATGAACCCCGACTTTTATAAGGTTACTTAGAAAAATTTTTGAAAGATTTTTTTCCGATGGAAAAAATGGAAAATATTAAAAGAAATAGTCTTAAGTAAGTGATTTTAGGTTCTGCCTTGATCCAAGGTAAGTTCTTGGCGCAAAAAGGGAATTTGGGTATCTGAGTACAGGATAGCATCTGGTCTAAATTGTGGAGGACATGCATTTGCCCCGATGGTTATTTAATGGGGCCTATAATGGCCGAATTTTAGGGACAAAAACAAGCTTTTTATTGATGAATCCATGATATTTTTAATTCCCTGCCACTTGCCAACTAAGAACCGCACAAGTCCCCAAAACAAAATCTTTCCCCTAAAAAATAACCGCCAAGGTGGTGTGGTACCGCAGAGGAACACAACAATTTTTATGGATCATTTCAGGTAAGACTCTGTTGGTTGGGGAACGCCCATTTCTATTAGTCCCAGAGGCCACTACAAGGTAGACAAGGCACCCTGGGAAAAATTGGTGGCAGCGAGAAGAAGATTCTGTATTTAAGTGACTATTTCTCGCCCTTGGGAGTGCCCTTCAACAACCTTCGAGGAAATTACAAAAGATTTGGAAAAAATTAAATATATAGATAAGAAATAGACCCGGAAGCCCTCCTGTCCAAACCGAAAATTTATTGGCCTTTAAAACAAGGACTATTTCGGACAAAGGTCTCTGTACCGGCCTCAACGACCAGTAACCAACATTTAAAAAATTAGGAACTGGAATGGCCAAAGGGTTTATCAGAAAAGGAATACAGCGGACAAATTCAATAAAATAGTAGAAAATCCTGTGCTGTGTTGGGCTTGGACATTCCGCTTCTCTTGGCCTACGCTTAGATACTAAAAACCGAAGGGACCAGGAGTAATCTTAATTTGCCCCTGGAACCCAATATGGCCTACTAATTCCAGAATAATGACTTTAAAGGAATGACAGACCATATCCTATGGTCGTGGCAATGTTAATTTCGCAGAACCGACAGACACATATGTTTATTAAGGAATTGGGATTTAATGATTATCTTAAAGAACAAAATTGAGGATTCCAAAAGACTCTATGAATAGGAAACAAGAAAAATTATCTGTTGACATTTACCTCAAATTTTAAAATGATGGCATCGCCCCTATATTCAAACAATTAATTTGGGAACCTTAAGGGGCAATTTGAAAATGTAAAAGGTAACGTTCTATCGAATTGACCCAAGCATTAAACACCTTGGAAGGTTTTAGAATGGAGATAGAGGTCACTTTCTTTATCTGAGGTTTAATAAATAACTTTAAGAACCTGCCTTATTTAACTGATAGGTTTTATCCAGAAAGTTATCTTATAAATTCTGGAATATAATTAGGTCTCTCCGATCGTTTATCGGATGCGTTCGATTTCAGACATTGTCCACTTATGTTCCTCGAGCGCAGAACAAGAGTTCCATGGGCAATACCGTTCACTTTATTTGTGGTAAACCGTAATTTTAACGGTGTGTCCAATACATTTTAAAAATCTCTTACCTGAACCAGTGGGCATGATTAGCTCGCCAAATTCACTGTAAAAAAATGCGCCGCCCTATATTATTAAACTATAAGCACGTTACTAAGTGTATTAACGCTTTACTTGAGTTAACTATCGCTTTTTTTTTCTTTCCTATTATCCTTCATAGCTATAACCGTCCACTTTGTCTTTGTCGAAAATGTAATACACAGTTTTGTGTTTTTATGAATGACTGCTCTCCTAATTGTTTTTGCACTTTTTGATTCCGGATATAATTGTAGGGAAATTCGAAACCGTTAATTCATTGCCCGAGTAAACTTCGAATTTAGTGGACCTCTTTTATAGTGAAACTTTTTGATCAGGTAGTGTTTAATGGAAAATGGGCGTTTAGCAAAGACCTTTTGTCCTTCTACCTTATAAAGGTTTATGCCCCATTGGGTCAAACCTTCCCGAGAAACTCCCTTTTGAATTTCATAGTCTCACCTTGCTGATAATTCTTTGATGCCACATTAGGATAATTATCCTATCACTTTCTGGTAAGTTCTTCCCACCAGTTCTGCCAGATTTGCCCTCAACTAGATAATTTAACGGAAACTAAAGCAGACTTAAATAGAATGCATCGGTTAAAGATTGAATCCATGCCTACAAGCTCCTTTTTTGTATTGTTTAATTTCTGCTGTAACCATATAATCATTTTAAAAGTAAAGTTACAAAAACGCGTACCATTATGAATTTATTCAAGATCGAACTATTTTTTTTCTCCGCGTATGTGACCGGAACTTATCCTTTTCTTTAATTTTTTAAATTTAACTCTAAAGATTACCATATAATACTCTCGCATAAAATCCCCGATTTAAAACATTAAATTATTGGTCTCAAAAGTAGCGGTAGTTGACCAGTCGCTCCAATTCAAAATTTGGTCCCGGGTAGCGTAACCCTCCAAAAATAGGTGTGGCTTGTTTTAAATCTATTTGTTTTTTCCATCGGTAAGGTCAATCATCTTTTTTGCCTGGTTTTTCCTTTGTAGTTAACGCTAATTTTCATATTGTTTTCCAGCTATCAAAAATCGGTTTTTTCAAAAGTCATTGCTTTCTGCAATCTGCCATTGCGAGCTAGCCGTGAAAATGCATTATTAAAACGTAGTGCTGAACTGCCCAGCTTTTAAGGTAGTTTCCCTATAAAATCAACAGTTTCATTCTTGGGTGAAGATGGCGGTTGGGCCACGGCTCTTCTCTCCTTTTATAAATCCAAATACTGTCCCGGAGTTTCGTTTTTGCGCTCCCAATCTTTCGTTCCCTGACTAATTCTCTTTATGGTAAACTTAGGGTCTTTTCCTGGCTACATCCACTCACCTACAAAACCGTACTCGTCCTGGTTACCGTAAATCATCCATAATCCCATTCCTTCAAATTCGCCTCAATTAATCATGGCTCCTCCTCCTGCAGAAGCTACATTGATCGCACAAGTGTTTATGATCTTTGGACTGTTCCGCTCGTTGATAGCCGTGGGTAATGTCCGAAAAAGTGAATGCTCGGCTTCCCTGTCTTGGTGGTAACGCCTCCAAAAGAGCTACCACTTTCCTGTAAAATCCTCTTCCGGCCCGGCAATCCAAAGGTTTCCGATTTTTATGAGGATGGTGCAATTTGGAGCAAAAACAAAATCCACCCTCCTTCATTCTTGGCCGTTCGTCAAACAGCTTTTGCAACGCACTCTGGATTGCATCTTTACTATTGTTATATCCGTCCATTGAATTGAGCCCTATAATCCTAGTATTGCCATAATCCTTAAACACCAATGTTCGCATAGGCAGGTGTTCCGTTTTCTGGCAGACTAAAGTATTTAAAATAAAAATATCGAATTTTTTTTCGTGGTTCCCCAATACAGGATACACTGGTACCTCTGAAAACAGTTTTTTCGGCGGGATTAAAAAATGATCTTTCCATTGGAAATACTTTGTTTTCCATTCTCCACGGAGATCGCCAGGTATCATCCACCATGGCCAAATTGTTGGGAGATTCCCTTGAAACTCTTTTCTCAATATTGTATATGCCATCATTGACCACCTCAGAAAACTTATTGGCGTTATTATGGGCGATTTGCAATATCGCTCATAGCAACAATTTTGAAAGATTCTTAATTCGCTGGCAAAGGAGGCGTTTTATAATTGGATATGGGTTTTTTCCGAGGACTAATCTTTCCCGTTTTTTCACCCCGTAATAGTATTCGGTAAAGCGCTTTAATCCTTCTAATTTTAACATCGTGGATACGGGAATCACTAAAATTGATATCAATAAGCAATGCCCTTGCTTTTTTTTTAAGCCACGTTTAGTTGTTAAATCCTCCATTCTACAATGCTTCCTCTCGCACCGATGTTTTTCCCACATAATTTTTAATGGAATTAGGACTCTTGCATCCTGAAGATAGGCCTGAATCATATTTCGCCTTGTACTTTTGGGCAACCTATACATTGAAAGACTATGGCCTAAGAAAACAAACCTAACCGAACTCTTTTATTTTCATGTGCTTTATTTTTATTTTTTAATAGACGATTTTTATCTAATTATAACTATTCAATTCATTAGGCGTCATTAAAGGTCTCTCCCCGAGCGCAATCGAGAGGCCATTTTTGATTATGAAATGCACCCATTGCCAAGCTTTCATCCAAAAATATTTAACGCCGAATCCAGTTCTTTTTTCTGCTTATGGTTAAGCGCTTTGGGGACAACTGAAGTAACGTTTTCCCGCAGAAACCCCTTAAAAGCTTAAGACCTTTTTTAAACATTCGTACATGACCACCTCGGCCTCTTCAACAGCTTTTTACCTTGGTTTTTTTGGTCCGCTTCACCAATTTCTACTCCCCACAACAATCCCATCGCCCCGAACATCACCAATTAGGGGGTATTTCAATTTTTTAAGGCTGTGAGTGATTGTTTTTTAGGTATTTCTGCATCTGCTTGACCTTCTCCAATATTTTTCAATTTTCCCAGAAAGGAATTGGTGCCAAGTGGCTGCCACTGCACCCAACGGACTTTTCTCATGGGTATAATGCCTAGGCGATATGCCAAACTTGTTGTAACCTCATCCCTAGTAATCATTGCCGCCTGCGGGAAAATACCCCCCCAATCCTTTGCCGATGCACAATATGTCCGCGGTTCAATTTTCATAATGTTCAAAACGAACATGCTTTCCTGTTCTGGCAGCGCATTGGGATTTCATCCAAAAATAAGTAATACACCATATTTAGTACAAAGCTCCCTTGCTTTCTTCCAAAATGCTTTGGGATGGCAATTGAAACATCCGTATTTCTAATAGGTTTTCAGCAAATAAAAGCCCAATTATCGCCCTCTTTGGAACAACCATTTCTAAATATTCCAACCACTTATCTCATTGTTCTTCAAATATTCCACGATAATGTAATTGGTGGTGGAATACGCTCCACTCCGGGCATTTAATGGCCCAATAGACTCTCTGAACACCTTCCCCTCCTACGCTGATGGCACCAAAGAGGCTCCGTGAAATGAATCCCAAAAGGAACCCACCTTAAACCTACCCGTAAACGGCCCTCGCCAATTTTAAGGCAATGCCAACCATGCAGAACTTCCATTGGGCGTTAAAGAGAACCTATTTAAATTCTGATGGCAACCAGTGACGCCAATTTTCTGCAAAATCAAATGGCAAGGGACCATTGGTATAACCGTCCTTGGGGAAAAAAAAGGGGGCACACTTTTAATTGTTCAATAATTTTTTTCAATAAGTTGTGGATTGGCATACCCCACCTGAATGAGCGTTTTATTGCCCTGGAAATCTAGGTATTTTTTTCCTGATATGTTTTTCAATATATGGCCCTTCACAACTCCTGTAAAACATCAAGGCATGGTGTGGACATGGATTGATGCAAAAATACCGGGCATCCCTATTCCAAAGATTTTTTTGGTTTCTTCACTTATCTCGGAATCTAACCATGCAGCAACGTCCGGAGTATAAGTTTAATATCTTCCGGTCCCTTTTTGTTCAAAGGGCTTTTGCTTAAATCATCTTGCCTTCATAAGGTCCATATTTTGCTATTATTTCTTCGTTCTTTTGAAATCATCGTTCAGGACATAAATTTATCAAATATCTGCTTACCCTTGGTCATAAACACACGGACTCCAATATGTCCCGTTCTGACTCTTATACTGGTTTAACCTATCAAACACCAATTACAATCCTTATTGGCTGTAACAAAAACCGTAGAAAACAGATCGCGCTTCCCCTGGATACAACGCCTTGGAAGGTGGAATCGCCTAGCACCCCTCTCGGGAATGGTCCGATGACCAGTTTTTTGGTTGATCCAGACCCTAGGTCTAATCGTTTTTACAAAGAATACATTATGGGACATCCCCTGTTCCCGTGATGGTTTAAGGTGGCAACATCCACTGGACCCATTACTGGTGCTACAGTTAGATTCAAGGAATTTAAGTCCGTTTGTCCAAAGGCATCCGATACCGGCTAAATATCTCCTCCGGTAAAATAATCGAAATCACAAAGGTAAATTTTTAAGAACATGTCTTAATGGTTTCGCCGGGATACTCTCCTTTGGAAAATAAGAATAATAATCCTCATTTTCAACAGTCCATACATCCCCATTTACAGGCAATATTCGAACTGAAAAATTGGGAAAATTATTAGGGGGTTTTTTTTAGATAATTTGTTTATTAACCCTGGTTTTAGCGCTTTCGTATATGCAATGCCATCCTGCCTTGGCTTGATAAAATCCATGTACTTCCAGTAATTCCTGTAAAAGCGTTTCTATAATACTAATAAGAGTCGTTCGCTTTAATCTCCTTTTGTACCTCAGGGTTTTTTAGGTCTACGGGATAACTACTTTTCCCCGGTCCAAGTGAGTTTTTTGATGGGTAAATAAACTCCCACTCCATCATTCCGCCTGTTAAGGCCATAGTCCCTTTTTGGGAATGTCTTTTTCCTTCTAACATCCATTTCCCCAAAATGATCGTCATGGAATGGGTAATTAGACCATAATCCAAGCTGCACCGTATGGTTTTTTTGGAAAAAATTGGATGTATATAATCTACAATCCATTGGGGGGCCGTTTTGGATTGTCGGTTTTTGTGGGCGCATTTTTTCTGGCGGACAAAGTTCTGGGATGGGTTTCGGACAATATCGCCTGCTCCACCCAAAAGTTGTGGTGGGCATCCCGGAAAAATAAAAAAAGCGCATCCCCGCGACCTGTATTAATATGGTGAATATCCAACGTCCCCCTCTTTCCCAAGGAGGGCAATTGCCCACCTTTGTCTTGGCCGGTACCGCCATAAATTTGACAAAAGTAAGAATATCAGCTTCATGACAACCCTTTATTGCTATTGTCCAATTACTTTAAAGATTGAGGTTTGCCAGCACTGTTTAGGGGATGGTCTTAGTTTATAATCCACCGTTCCAACCAACCACTTCCTCCTCCATTAAACCAATACCACCATGCAATGGGATAGGTTACCCGGGCTTAAGCAATAGAAACCATTCTTTTTTTACACGCCATGGTCTCCGTCTTGTCCCAACAACTACTTCTTATTTACCCCATAATTTACCTTCCATCATCTGAAATTGAGATAGGAAGGTATTAGGTACCTTCCTTTTCAATTTGAATTTTTGTGGTAAATCTTACTTACGGTTTGCTTCGAATTTCCTTCCTTTACCCTCATCCGGAAGGTAATTTAAAACAAGTTCCCTTAAAGCATCCGCTTTTTTTATTTTCCAACTGGGAAATACTTGTTCATTCTCCATATAAAATACCTCGTATCCTATGGGGGGATTTACAGCCTTGTCCTTTATTCTAAAATATGGCTCCCGAAACGGTACTAACAATTTTTCCCATCGTTAAATATAGCACTTTTGAACAACGCACATTTTCTGTAGTGTTGACTGCTTCGCGAATATAAAGGTAGAATTGGCAGCTGGGCATGGAACCATCCAGGTATACCCTTATCTCCCCAATCCATTAGGGTTAATCCATAACTAATGTTTTGCTGAATCGTCATATAAATCCCCACCTTTTTATTGAGTACGGCCGCAGGTAGTATAAGCGGTTTTGTTTAACCTTTCAGTAGTTCGATATTCAATCTTTAAGGTAAAACCTTTCAAAGTGCATTTTTTATAGTTTGCCAATCCAGGCATAGGTGTTTTTATTCCCAAAGCAATGCCACGTGGGCTGCATTATCGTATTGGTATACGGGTATTTAAGCACATGGTTCTTTTTAACTGATTTTTCCCCAAGAATAAAAGGAATTTCTATTTCCTTGTAATGATTCTCCCCATGACTTTTGCCCCAATCCGCCAATGAATCTGCGCTAATGATGACCAATGTTTCATCTGCCATTCCGGAGGTCTAAATAGCTTCCCATAACCTCTGCCCAGCATCTCATCTGCCTTTTCCACAGATTTTGTAATATTAAGCGACTCCCTTGACCATATCATGTCCACCATGGTCCACATGATCAAAATGGATGAAAGTAAAATGTTGGTTTTTTATCTTTTATATAGGCACTGGCAAAGGCCGCGTTTCATCTTCGGAATCAGGCTTATATCAATAATCTAGTTAACAGCCTTTCTCAAACAACCTGCACCGAATCCGGTCCAATGATAAATTGGCCCCGATTTCCTGCATTTTCCCGTGGTCATCGATTAATTGGAAGATGGTGGGAAAAGGAATCTTCACCCACTTTGGGGTAACTGCTGGCAAATACAAAATTATTTTTCTCCCAGCTGTTTGAAAAGTAATCCATGTTGCTCTGGCCCGCCACCATAATCATGGAGGCCCCATTGGTACTGGAAACTTGTAGGCAAAACGCGCCTTGCATGCATTGTTGAGGCCCTTCACTATTACCATTTCAAAGTTGGGGTAGTGGCGATTTTCCAATCCATTAGGACTCAATCCATCAAACCAATAACACCAACATGTTTTTAACGCAAGGGTGAATGTTCCGTTTCAGTTGTGGCGCAGGAACCATAATGAACCAAATACCCGCGAACATTTACAGCAGTTTTTTAATAATAACAATTTTGAAGGCTATGCTATGTAAAAGTGCCCTCATAGCAGTAAAAAAAGGGAGTTTCAGTAACAGATTGATTGTTTTCATTTTCTTAGGTTTGTCGTTTTAAAATTTATTGAGAGATGTAAATATCATTGACTAAGTTAAGTAAATAGTTAATAATATTTAAATTTTTTTGTAACTATAACTATAATTTTGAACATGGGATACCCATCCGAAAATAGCATAACAAATTTATCGATTTAAGTTAAAATCCTTTCCCTCTTTTCAGTTTATAAATGACAAGGCCATAATGGTTGAATCCAGCTACGGGCCTTAAAATAAATTACTATTTATTATAGATTTTGATATTATTAATTACTGAAAATGTCCACCCAAAGACTTTTTAACATAATTCTTTGGATCACCTTACTTAAAAGTTTTCTGAAGCCGCTACTACAGCTTCCACCAAAAGTACTTCCCGTTTTTTCTAACCATTAAAATTTCTATACTCCCTTTTAAAAGTAGAAAAGCGAGACAATAGTTATTACTGGTCCCCAAAAATTTGCAATTAAATAGGTGCTGGTCATGAAGAAATTGGAGCCAAGAGAGGTTGCTTTGACCAAAATTCCTTGTAAAGAAGTACGCCCATACTACCTAAATATCCAAAGCATCCGCTATATATATGAGGAAACCTGCATTTCCCTGTATTTTTAAAATGTGGCTATCATACGGTCCGCAAAAAATACAGTTAAAAGGCCATAACATATATAGAGTCCAAATCCAAACACTGATCATCCAGAGTATATGGGAGATTATAGCCATTTGAAAACAAGAAGGTAGACAGTCCAATGGCAACCGTAACCAAAAAGCAACAAATAATGATAAGATAGAAGGCTTTTATAATTGTCCCTTTATTACCCTAAAAACCTATGATCAGCAACACCAATATGGGCAATTGGCAGTTCGGATATGGTGTAAACTGGTAAGCATCGCCCTCAAAGCCCATGCATCCAAATTTTCTCTGGAAAAATTATCGCTAAAATCGCGCAATGGCCGTTAAAAAAGTGGTAGAAAAATACCAAAATTATATAGGGAATAGGAGGCAATAAAAACCCCTTTTGCCTATCCTTTCCTGTCATAGGTTTTCCGTTCCCGTTCTAAGCTCCTTGTGCCTCGGCAATGTAGGTGGCGGCATTTTATTCAACAACCAAGCAAAAAACACAAAAAGGAAATAAAAAAAATGGCTCCTTGTAACCGATGGCATCCAAATTGGGACAACAATGCCAATTTTCCATAACCAAAGACGCACCGATTTTAAGCACCGCTTGGACACTTAAAACTGGAACATAAAGCCACACCCAAATTCGTAAAAATTTTCGTCTTCCAATACGAAAAACACTATTCCCCATACCACCTCGCCCAATGGCAGTTCCCGTTTTAAAAAACATGAACACAATATTGGTAGGGAGCCGGAGTAATGGCGACAAAAGAAAGGCTTGCCTCTGGGCAGCAAAGAATAAGGCCCAAGAGATAAAATATTCCTTTATTGGGGCTGTAGCTTTCCGAAATTACTTAATCCCTAATAAATTTTGAAGCATGTACCCCAATAACTTGAGCTATAATCAAAATTATCTTGTAATCGTTACCCCAGCGAAGGATAGGTCTTCAAAAGGTGCCTACAGTAAAAAGGCTTTCGAAAAGCATAACATGCAGAAATAAGTGCCAAAAAGAGGCAACCCCCATATAGGCAAAAATGAAATGTCTTTTTTTTACTAGCTTCAAAAATGTAGCGGTTTGGTTGTAAATTTTTACAAAAGATAAATATAAAAAGACATATTCCCCCTTTTAAGTTTAATTGCATTTATTTACAAGTTATATGATTGTTAAGAGCAGGATTAAAGTAATTTTAAACTGCTGTATTTTTATCATATTTTTAAAACAAGGGAAGATTCAACATTATATTCGCCGGAACACTTTCGTTAGATATTACCATGCTTAAAGGAGATTAATTCCTGTCATTAAGGGCTAACTAAGAAAAAAGGCAGCATAATACCAACTTTTCTTCGCGTATTGTTCATTTTCTGCCTAGTCAAAAAAAAGAAGCCAAAAAAAGGTTTTTAAATTGGATAAATTTAGTTGGTAACTACCTCCACTATCAAATTTCAATTTCCACCAGCAATATTACCCAGGGAAGGACCCATACTACAGCGGCTCGGGCATGTTTCCCCCTTTCTCCAAATAGCAGCTAAGCATTGAAATCCGAATAACCATTTTGATAACTTTGGTGATCGGTAAATTCCGGAGCTGCAATGTAACCATTCCCAAAACCTTTTCACCCTAACAACTTTATTCAAATTACCAAAGTTCAGATTTTATACGGATTAGCTGGTTAATTAGCTGTGATCCGTGCAAGCGCTCCATACCCTTGCTCTATAGTTTAAATCTACTCCCTATTTAACCTTCTATATTTTCGGCCAATTACTTTGCAAAGGTCCTTTTTCCTGAGGAAATATTAGTTTCCAGAGCGTACAGCATTTAACATAATTAGCCACAGGAGACTAGGGATTCCATTCAAGATATGCCCAATTCTTTAATTTTTCCTCTGGATTGTAATCTGCTGGAATTGCTGGAGGTTTCCCATTCCTTCGTTTCCATCACTGTATGGTCCGTTTTTATATTGCACGAAATAATGCATTAAGACAATTCAAGGAACTAAGTAAAATTTAAAATCTCATAAAGTAGCTTTTATAAACTGATTAATACTTTTCCCAATACTTCCTTGATTCTTTTTGGCTACTATTCTTGTCCTTGACCGGGATCCATCATCCAAGAAGTTAATCCCAATACGTTTCCTTATCCCTACGTAAGGCTATTGCAGGATGCCTTCCAATTAACTTTTTTCCCTGCTTCCTCTGGGGTGATCTTAACTATTTTGTTATCCTGAAATTCGCAAGGATGGAACGTGTTCGCCATATGGTGGGCACCATAAATTTCTGTTTACCCCATTTATCTGTCAAAGCACTATCGCTAATTAAGTTTTTTTGATTTTCCCATAACTTCGCATTCCTTTTCCATGATCTTTTGCCAAGTAACATTTCCAAGGGCCACAACATCCCCAGTACCTCTCCTTATTTACTTTCATCCCTCTTGCCAATATAGTTCCGCGTGGTGGACAATGATTTCGGGCTGCTTTGAATAAGGTCTTTTCTACCAGTATAATCCAGCACTCTGGGGGCCCCCTAATACCTTTTTTTCCACCGGAAATGCCACTAAAATCAGAACCCCATCCTTGGTAACTTAAAGAGGTTTTCAACTTGGTGGATACGTCCGCGGCACAATCTATAAAGGTTGGATGTTGTGGCTTTTTGCCCAGTGCATAAATTCCTCATACTTTACCTCTCCATTGGTCCCGTACTGGCATTTAAAAACCAAAGCAATTGCGTATTTTTAATTGATGGCCTTTTCCATTTTCCTTTTTTTGTTTTTACTACCACTAATTTTGGCACCAACGTTTAAAAAGGGCATGGGTATACCATATTCAATGGCCTTCCTGAATTATAACCTCATGCTTAAGCCCAGTAGTATCTGGTAGTTGGGCAGCTAATTGCGGAATCCATTCAGATTACACCTGGCAAGACCATAGACATTGGCCCCGAAGCCCCCAAGGAATAACGGTGGCATATTCACATTCTAACAATTGCGCTATTTCTTTCTCCCACCTTGTCCTGAAGGTCATCCAAATCCACATATTCCGAAAGCTCCAAATACTATTGCTTGAGAGTCACTCTTCGGCATTAATGAACCGGTCCCATGGAAAGTTATATTAGTGCCTCGCCTGCATTTCTAAATGTCCGTATACCCAACTCTTGAAAAAATTCCGGTGCTGCCGGTTTGGTCCACAGCAGCAACTAAGCATTGTGGCGCTTAAGAACCCTGTACCTGTCACCAAGTCAGCCCCACGCACTCGGTACACTGGAATAAGGTTTTTTTAATAATTTTTCCTCCTACCTAATCATAAATTTATTATTTATCAGATTATCCAAAGTTAAACAATATCTAATTTTTCTCCCTAAGTAATTACTCGACAAGCATTGTTTAGCAGCAAAGGCTATTTTTACTTAAGCGTCCCATAGGTCATGGAAATGACCATTGAGGTCCCATACACCTTCACCTTCCCTAAGGGTGAGTTCACATTCCAATTTTTGGTCCGCCATTACATTCTTTTTCCCTTGAGTATCGATTAAATCCAAAATTCCTTTCCTCAGCCCGGTTAAGCATGGTTAGGTCGGCTACTGCTCCAACACTTAGTGTCCCCATCTGGTACGTTTTATGTATTGCCGGCCGGATTCCAATGTTGCACCTTCACTTACCTTGATTTCACGGCATTCCCATATTGATAAATTGGACATAATATTGAGGATATCTTTCATATCCCCATTCATCCTTCCAGTTATGTGATCCGTTACTCAAGAATTAGGTAAAAAACCCTGTTTTAAATGGCCCGGAATGGCTGCCTCAAAAAACAAAGCTGCCACCGCATGGCCAACATCAAAAACAACCCTCTCTTTTTTGAGCGTTTCAAAAAAACATACTTCCTTTACTTTAAAGCCTTTTTTCATCCACCACCGGAGTTCTTCCCTTACCATTGGGCATAGGCTGGGTAAAGATGTCTCCTGGTCTCAGTTTTTCCATGAAGCAAATGTTTCTAAAGGACAAATTCGGTTCACTTCCTCCCAAAATCTATCAATACCTGGGATATTCAGCCAATGTGCCTGCCGGCAACTGGCCCTATTTACAGGTTCCCAATCAAACCGCTGTAATGGGCCCATTTTTTACACCTACTATGGCGGTTCCCTATGTGCTGCATGGCCACCATGGCGGAGTCATTTTAGGGTTCATATCCTCTGATGTTTTGTTCAATGGCGCCTCCTTTCATCCCCCGATCCAATATATTAAGGGAATGACAATCACTTGTTTTTTGACTATCGATCGTCTGTTCCTTACAGATGTGTCTAAAATTCTTCCATCGCTGCCCCCCCAACATCAACAATAGTGTAACTCACTTCTAAAGTAAATCCCATCAGGGGGCAGACTAGTAAAAACCGTTTGCTTAAAATACGCAATCATCTTTCGTCCCAAAACAAATTTAATGCCGCATGAAATATCCAAATAGTCCTGGCGCACTTAACCCTTTTGCATAATAACGCGTTTTGGGGCCTGAATTTTCAGGATTTTGAAACATCAATTTTGGCGTGATTTTTCCATCTTTAAATAGCCACATCCTTTTCTTGATCCAAATTAATTTTTTTTATCGATCACGACGCCCACCCTTAATCAAGATGTCCGTAGTCCTAGCTGCGCGTTATAATACGGTAAGTTGTCATTAGCATAAACCTATTGCCCAAATCTGATTTTTTAAGTCATGTTTTTCATTTTTTCAATATTATTTTAACTCATGACTAAGTGACCTCATTATATATAAACCCTAATCTTTAACTTTTTTCCTCTTTTTCAGTAACGGCAGGCAGCTCATAGATTTCCAAAATTCACGTCGACTACCTCCATATGCCTGGAATTACATCATTGTAGACCAAGCATTAAACAACCCATAGAACAGCGCCAATTCCTTTTATGGCCTTTCCTTATCCACAGTTAGCAATATCCGGTCTGGTTAAAAGTTGGCAATCTGCCCGTTGCCCTTTACTATAGGGTATATTAATCCACTCATTAAGTGATTGAAACCCCAATGTACAAGAGGCAGAAAAGACACAACCCCCAAAAGTAATTTTTTTGATTTCCTTGGAAATGGTCATCTGAATATATATGTAATAAACTTGTAAATCGACTCTTCTTAACCAATCCCTATTTAATAACAATTAACAAAGGGGTCTGAATTGTTCTTTTATTCAAAAATAGGATTTCTCAGCCTGCATGTAGATTTTCACCCTTAACTCCATCAAATGTGTTCGAACACAATCTTAAAATTTAATAATTCTTTAGAGAAAGTAATCTTTTTCTTAGCCGATAATTTAACAATAATGTTACTGAAATTAAAAAAAAGCTCCATTTCTATTAGCAAATTACAACTTTCTTATATATCACGCTCCTAAGTGACTTGTACGCAGCTAAATATTCTTATATTGAAAAATTAAGGTTACCAAAAAAAACTCTGGCCTGTGATAATCCCGGGTTCTTTCCTGTTCCAACAGGATTCCAAGTTAATAATAGGCGTTGCGAAAGTAGCGTCCCACATTTATAAATTTATTTCCATTGGCCTTAAGTCCTTTAAATTAATTTCGGGATATGGGTAAGGATTCAACGGGAATTTTAAATGGTCATTTCCCAGGTGAAGTCCAACCTGTCTTTTCAGTGAACGTCTGGTTCCCAAAGAGCTTTCCAATTCAATTAAATTCTTAATGGCGGTAGGATTTCAACAAATTCGCGATTGCCCCTTCAGGGCCATAGGGCCAAATGGATAGTGGCCTATACCATTAAATTCGAAACTTATAATAATTTCATCGCCTTGGGGGTCGAAAAAAACCTCCACACAACTGTCGCGCGCCACGGGAACGCATTTTGTCTCCCCTACACTGGCCAGAAATGTTTTTTTTCCCTGACATAATATTTTAGCAGATAGCATTATTACTATGGGGCGATCCTGAGCAACAATCCGGCGATAAGAAAACTTATCCCAATTAATTAAATCTACAATGCTCTCACTTCACTTGCTGTTCCTAAAGTTGGGAAACTGTTCCAAACCAACTTGACCCGTTAATATTCAATTTCTTTGACCTTAGCACTTTGTCTGATTAGGTGTTTGCGATTTGCAGGCCAACATTAACCCGATGAACGCATAGTTGACATTTATCTTTTTTCCACATTTAGGGCATATCTAATAAAGTACAATTAGCTAAAATTTATCATCTATACTTAATATGGTCAGGAATTTAGTGGGCCCTTAAAAAAATTGTTCTATTCTGGG
>Ga0163217_1074598_pt1 | contig 21467 bp, 20 predicted proteins | sample SynspAceP_FD_185933 | JGI IMG/M metagenome (GOLD analysis project Ga0163217, IMG submission 185933) | Saline lake microbial communities from Ace Lake in Antarctica - Synechococcus sp. Ace-P (PacBio error correction) | ecosystem: Environmental > Aquatic > Non-marine Saline and Alkaline > Saline ...
GAGAGAGATTCAGCCATCAACAATTGGAAAAATCATGGTTGTATTTTAAAATCAAGGTACTTAAAGGAACTGATTTTTGAAAGTTTTTTTGGAATGATAAACAATTGAATAGTCGCATTTCAGCAATATCCAACTGCAAAACTACTTGAAGTTGGTGGACGATGGTTTTGGGATTACCGAAAGGCACAATACTACCGAGGAGCTTTGGCAGGTACAGAAGATGAGGAAGCATGGGGATTGAGTTTTAACCATGGTTGCTTTTCACAAGAACAAAGAGGGTCCCGCTCAAAAAACTTTTACCTGAATTCCGTCAGAGTTATTGGACATTCCCACAAGGAGACAACAGTTTGGGCACAGCGGAATACGAGGTTAACGCTCAAAAGTTTTTGGTCCGATGAAATGTCCAATCGTTTTATGAACCTTAGAATCAAATTGCATGGACAGCCAGAAAGAAAGCGACATCGCAAAGGTGAAAACAAATCACAAGCAATTAATGCGGCGCTAAGTTTTCGCCCTCAAATGAAGAAATTTGATGAGTTTAATTGCCGATTTTAGAAACCTTTTTACCAAAACCCGTAAAAGCGGAGGAATTAAAAGTGTATGCAGATGGATTAAAATCTATCCTGAGGTTGGTATCCAAGCATTATCAGCTATTTTATCGGCCTATAAAACTATCGGAAAGCAGCCTTGAAACGAATTGGAACGAACAGCCGATTATAATTGTGGGAGATAAGAATTGGCAACCACGAAAACAAAACCGCTAAGGAACGATAAAACCCTATTGGAATTAATCCCATTCAGTTTAGAAGCTGTAGCTTTTAAAGAAAGTGCCTGTCCAAGTAAAGAGTGGCTACTTGACAAGAGTTGATTGCAAAAAATCAACTACCTATCCAAAAGCCGATGGCGGCAACAGGTGCGATAGAAATTGGGAATGGAAAGCGTTGGAAATCAACCGTTTGAATTACCTGCATCGGAATCTTGTTTCCTTGGCCCAGCTAAACGATTATTAAATTTTGGCATCCAGAAGTGCGGAGATGGGGAAGTTGGAATGACAACAGCGGTGAATAAAAATTGTTGATTTGTATGCCCCCTTTTGAGCCGCAAGCGCAGGATTTGTGGACGATCGGAATTCGAGCTTCCATCGGATTGGGCATTGGGGTGAAAGTGGGTGGACAGTTGAAATGATTTGATTGCCAAGCATCGGGAATCAATAATGCCAGTTTTTTAACTTACCAACCAAGGGACAGAATAAGAGGTTTAAATCCCTGGAATACGCCAACGGTGAATTGGTCCGTGGTGGAGCATGAGACGGAAGAATTTGAGATTCATCGATAAATTTACATCTTTCAGCGACCGCGTCAGCTTAACACCAATTAGCAGGAAATAGCACAACTCGGGACGAAGAAAATTTAGTGTCGCATGTGCATTGTTTGGCGCGTAAATCTGGAATTCCAAATTGCGGTACTTTCCGAACGAAAACATGGCGCAATTGAAAGAAATGGCCTGAAAAATCATCTTTTAATTCAGTAGTCCTGCAAGGATTCTGTGTCGATGAAACCTTGAAAAAAGACATGACGGCAATCGAGAAAAATCTAATTCTTGAAGACAAGAGCGAAATGCAAAAAGATAGGAGTAGAGAAGATTTAATCCGATTGATCAAACCAAATTATGAACCTAACGGATGTAAGAGCATCCCAATCTTGGAAAAATTTGTGGCCCCAAGGCGGCCAATTTAGGCAATTGAAAGGCAGTGTTTCCAGATAAATGCTAGTGAAGGGTTAGTGATGCTTTTGGCGTAATTTAAGGCGCAATATGGCTCAGTTTATGCCAGATCAAACACCAAAGCTATTGGGCATTTTTGAATGCTATTTGTTGGATGAGGGGCAATCGCAATGAGAAGGTAGTGGAATAGACGAAAAAAAGCAAGACGAATACGAATTGGGAGCAGTTGGTGATTTTAAGAGCTGAAGATTCTAAAAATGCCATATTTTAACCTGAGTTTATTCAAGACTTTGGAAGCAAGATTTTTATTGGTGTTGGGAAAACCGAATTGGGCAAGATTCCAGTATTCTTGAGAAGCCGACCACCACATGGAAGACTTGAAAATTTTACTGGTGCTGGTTTGAATCTAAACCATCTTTCAATGCCGCTGATAAAGGCGAAATTCTCAAGGAATTCCGAGAAGTTTGGCATCCATACAGTGAGCGGAGTTACAATGGCGTCAGAAATACTTGAGCAATCCAACGTATGTTTTTCCGGAGTATTCTGATTATTCCTAGTGGGGATGTGGATTACAGTGGCGTATTGATCACCCAAAAGGAATCACCACAGAAAAGCGGAAAACTTGACGGTAGCTTTTAGTAGAGGAGCAAGGAGAGCCAATTGAATGGTCAACGCCGCAGAAAAACGAGATTGAAATTACCGCTAACCAGCAACAACCTTGCTTTCTCGCAATCAAGAGATATGAACTTACAAATAGATTAACCTGTAACAGGTGGTTCCTGAGAAAACAATGGCTGCTTTTAATCCGTCCGATTTTGAATGAGGGTAATTTAGCAGAATCAGAACTCGTTCAGCCGGAACTTCCGAAAAACATTGCCCCCAATACTCAGGGATAAGCTCAGAAGGACTACGATGTGGAATTGGGATTTAAAGACAATAATATGGCTGTTCAGTTCGCCCATTTGTGGAGAACAAGAAAGCACAGGCTTCGGCTTATCTCGAATCAATCTACACACCAAAAGTGAATCTCGATTTACAAATTCCAAACTTCAACCAACTGTAACCATGAAAACAAATCAACTAAAAGTACTATTGACATTGAGTTTATGCTTGTTTTTTTCACCTTTGCAGGCCGTTACCCGATTGATGGTTTTTGAGCACAGTCACATATCGATCGGTTATTGAGGTCAATTGATATTGGGATGGAAAAATTAAGGAAGCAAAACCTTTACCAGGAATGTTGAAATCGATCAAACGATATACAGTTGAATTTGTTGGGACAAAGAGGTGATAGCTTGGTACTTTACCTGCTCCAGATGCTCATTGCAAAAGTCCGAATTAATGGGTTATTCCCCGGATTGAATGAAAGTTATTCAAGTGACACATATTTGGACATTACAAACTGGTCGAACCGATTCGTTTTGCACAAACGTCAAGAAAATAGAGGTTTATCAGCCTGGAAGGTGGGGAAGTTGGCTGTAATTTGCTGGAAATGTTTGTAGAGTTGGCTTAAGATTTATCCTGATTCTTACGAAGACCGAGCTAACCTGTTGTGCAAATCGAATTGTAAAGGCCAGGGCATGGGGATTGACGGATAGCCCACACAGTCCCACTACAATGCAGAAACAAGAATTTAAAAAAGCGACCAGTTGCAGCCTCGACAATGTTTACTTTGTTTGAATGGGCTGACCATATGGGTGAGTGTGAGTAATTAACGGGAGGCCGCCAGTGTAATTGTGGAGAGAGTGGGTGTGATGCGTGCTTTGGCGGGAGAAGTACCCTCATTTAACACAAGAAGAAGCGATCATATTTTGGCAGAAACCCTAAAAAAAGAATTGAGCACACTCGCTATGGAAGTGGTGAATCAACCATTAAGAGAATTGAATATTGGTGAGACGAATGGCGTTGGGAAGCTTTTTTTACGAACAAGGTGGAAGCGGAAATAATTCCGAGTAAAGGCGGCAGTAATCGGCACACTTCAAGGGTTAATGAAGTATTTAGTAGCCCCATGGAAAGAGGACTAATTGTCGATCAAAATTCAAGTTTAGAAATCAAGCCGATTTGTTGTATCAAACAGACCGAAGAATACCGATATGCTTCTTCCGCCAGCTTGAAAGATTGCAGCAGTGTACTTTCAAGTCCTGGGGCTTGTATAAATGCCGACCACGAAGAACAGGGTTTAAATGCGGCAAGTACATGGGGAATATTGACAATTTAATGAAATTCAATTGCCATTGTGGAGCAACCAATGGAGCCAACTTATATGTGTGTTTGATGGTATGTATTGCGAAAAAACTCCACCTAGATCACTTGAAACATTGGCGACGAGCATTGATCGGATTATGAATGAATTAGCCAATGCATTCTGGCATAATCCCTCACTTTAGAATTGCTATCCTGTAATAATTCTTTGAGTAGCGGGCTGATATCTAGCATCTTTAAGGTGACTGATGAGATAAATAACCGCTAAACTTTAACTTGGTATATCCGTTCCCAAAAATCAATTTAAAACATTCAAATTCGCCATTAACTTTTAAATCGAGTTCACGCAAGATGTTCTTCGCTGATGGAATCCAAAATTGAGATCTCAACATAAGGAATCAATAAGCGTTTTTAAGTCGCCCCTCCAATAAGTTTTATCCAAGTATTCAATGGCATTGATGGCGCATGTCCGTTTTTTCACTCTGAAATGGCTTCATACGCCTTGCTCTTTCCTGCAGAAGGGTAGGTAAGTCCTAGTAATCCAAAGATGCGCTCCAAATGACTTTCCATGCGGCTTTCCCAACATTTATTAAGCTTTGTCGAGCTTCAACGAGTTTCCAGTACTGGGCAGACGCTCTTATCTTTATTGTGAAAACCACCAATACTTTGTGGTGGTGCAAACATATTCACGTCTGTAAGTATATCTTAACATTCAGTTATTTATCTTATCGATAACGTCCCTCTTCCTTATATTTAAACAAAGGAAATGGTGCATGAAATTTTATTCAATGAACGAATGCTTCCAACCGCAATCCGCTAAATCTTCGTGATCCAATAAAACGAACAATTCCCGCAACAGCCTTTTGAGAATTCAAATTGCCTCCAATACACTTGTATGCACATGCAACGCATTTTGGAAGATACCTTTTTCTGTTCGAAACCTTTTTCCCAAATCTCAACATTGAAATCCATATTGAAAGAGTGCATGTTTTCGCTTCATTTCTATGAAGTTTGCTCCCAATACCTCTATGGTAATGGCCTATAAAATCGTTCATTTAGTGTAAATGCCGTAGATGCTATGGGGCCTGACTAAACGATGCACTGGATTTCTCATGTGAAAAGTAATTTTTCTGCAATTCCGATGTCTTTCATCTTGTTGAAAAGGCTCTAAATTTTTATAGTTATGATTTCAAGGAATTGCTTCAAATCTTTGCTCTGAAGTCGATCAATAATCAACGTTTGATTAACTTTTTAAGGATAAAATCTTTGTATCTCAACGTAAAACTACTTCGAGAATTTTCTACGCAAAAGCCAATAGCGGCAGTGGAACTGATGTAATGTCCCTGACAGGTTAAGTATTTCTCCATCAGGATTTTTGCTTAGTCTTCTTTGGTGTAACGAAGCAAATAATAAAAGGCTCCACAACGAAATGTCTTCTTCTGGAGAGTTCGCAACGAATTGATTTCTGATTGGGAATGTTGGGTTCTTTAAAAAAACGAAGCAATTGAAGGTCTTTGCCGCCACTTCTTTATTCTCCAATGGTGAAATTAATGGCAATACATTAATTTTTGAAAACGAGGAATCGTAAATTTGTTCAAATGATCCAATAAATAACAAGATTTGTGGCACCTTATTGTCGGCCAATGAAATTCTTCTGAAAGCTACCAATAACCGTGTTTGCTTTAGTCAATTTCAATGCAGCCATTCAGCTTTTTTTTCCGTGTTTATGAGTTGAAATGAATTCCAAATACTCTTTTTCGAACCTTGAAAACCAACCAAACCAACTCCACTTAAAATAAAGATGACCCCGCCTTCGACTTCGGTTCCAACTCCAAACCGTTGATGATGAAGATTAGTAATAATCCTGCTATTCTGTGGCTACACTGTCACGCACCACATCGATAAAACGTCTGGTCCGTTTCTTAATCTCGAAAGGAACTGCAAGCCAGTAAGCTCACTGCCGATTTAATTCACACTTTGTTTTAAACTTCCGTCGATGGCTTTAGAATAACTTACTACCGCCCATAATTCAAGTGGGGAAAGTAAAGGTAAATAAGCCTCCAAAAAGCGATTCCAAGGGCAAGAATCAAACAAGGATTTTCCGACCCATAATTGCCCACAAATCCAACGGGGTTAACTAAATACTTGAACGAGCAGAGAAATGAGGTTGAAGTTACTCGACCAAAAAGCAAAAAATTGCGCCAAATCATCTGGGTGGAATGATGGAAGAGGCGATGTCGCGATTGATATTCTAAAGAATCGCATTTTAGCCACCAGTACACTCATTCCTAAAATAGCAGCGAGGTAAGGTCAAAAGCTTCGCTTCAAAAATGGAGCGGACTGGATTGTCACTCAAAAGGATTGGTTCTTTTCTTTTTTTCCGTTTAAATTTGGCTGTATTTCCCGGCGCATTTCCAAATCATTAAAGTGATTGGATACATAAATATCAGTAGGAATGCAGCTACAAACAACAACGTTCTGTTCCAGTAATTCAAACCAGAATAGAGGTGAGGTAACCTCCCAAAAATTCCTCTTAGAAATAGCTGCCGCACCAATGAAACTAAAATTCGCTTGGCTTTCAACGAACGTGAAAAACCACATTGGCTAAAAATTTCCAAAATTGGATGCGCCTGAGCCACGGCAAAAAATGGAAGTCCCAGATGTAAAAAATGTAAATGACCCAACCCACATTACTTGGTAAATCAAGAGGAATCCCAATGAAAATGAGCGCGATGGCGCGAAATAATTAAACGTTCTGAGTATAAAAAATTAATTTCAGTCGATTTAACGTATTGGAGTTAAACGGTAAGAGATAAAATAGCGACGACAGACAACAACACATAAGCTTGCGGTAAAACTTTCTACACACAAACCGATTGATGACAAGCTGCATTTACAATTGTTTGACCAATCAGTAAAGTGGCAATATCAAAAGATAACAGGCCTGAAGAGCATGGCAAAATTTTAAATTCCCCTTTTCGAATATCGAATGTCTTTTGGAATCAGTTTTCCGTATAGCACCGACTAAATTCTGGCTTTTTTGTTTCTTCTTGTGCTGCAGTGTGGCTAGCTATTTTTAATGCTTTTTTCAATTGATTTGACGCAACTGTCTGATAAATTTGTTCTCCACATTTTTATCGTCAATCCAATGCCACTAAAATATACCGTCTTTTTCCATCTTCCACACCAAAAAAGAGTCTGCCATGAAAGTAGACCAAGAACCTGATTTGCGATACAATTTCGCCTTAGGCGCAATTTTTTCGATTGAATTTTAACAAATTTATGGTGAATTTCAGGTTTTTCCCATAATAGGAAAACATTTTGGATAGAACGCTCCTTATGACCATTCTTCCAAAAGCAAAATCAATAATAAAAACGGACATATTGATCTACTGTAGCGCATGGCTGTTCCCTTTTAAAGGTTCGGGTTCTCTTTTCAGAAGCGGCATAACGTTTTTCCAACCCATAGTCCACCACCGTAGATTGTCATAATAATTTATTAGTCTGGATCTTGGCATACTGCCGCAAATCTTTTCAAAAACCCAATAGGTCAATAACACGAGTGGTAGCCGCATTATTAACTTTTACTGATCATAATTCTTAAATCAGCTCTTAATTCCTTCATGTCTTCGATTTTCATTCTTTCCAAGGCATCCAATAGCAGCCCAATAGCACCGCAATTTTTGGTAAGCTGGCAGCAATACATCATTGTTTTTGCCATTAATAGCCGCGGTACTTTAATATTCCCTCAATGTCATATAAAATTCCAACCTACCACCAAACGACATCTTTTTTGTTTTTGACGCAATTCGCCCATTTTGGATTCTCTAACGATTGTTGCAGAGCTGCTTGAAGTGCATCATCTTCGTTCCATTAATGAACAAAGTAAACTATCGTCCAAAGGCAACGATAATTTTCATTGACTACTATTCAGCAAAATCAGATTGGGATTGGGTTGACTTCTGCACACCCAGCAAAAAGTAGCTAATCAAGCTGATTAAATAAAAACGAATTGCATTTATTTGATTCATCTTTTCGTAGAAATATGGTGTGGTGTATTAGTGAGCGAAGTACACTATTTAGAAACACCAATTGTATTTTACTGATTCAAGCAATTAAAGTGTCCGTATTTTAAACGAAATAGTTTGATTCGATTAATTTAAGTTTTAAATCCATGTAAAAATGTTATTTTTTTTTGCAAATTTTTTTAAGTAACCTCTTACGGGTAGTAGTTGAAAAGTAAGTGATTTCGAATCTTTAAGCCTAGGATAATTCTATCTCAATAAAGAAGGAATGGTTTGTTTTTTATATCAGCAACTTTGTTTATTTCTGGCTTTTCTATTTTCAATTCACTATATATTCAAATTTTACCTTTCCCAATATTGTCGCACCTTCCCTAATATTCAAAACTCCATTCCTTCAGCACAAAGGTATAATGCAAAATGGTCTGGTGATAAATCTTTATTTTTCAGCTTTTACAGTCTCTCTGGATTTACGCAATTCTTTATTATAAAAGACTGTTGACCCGAAGTCTGCATTTCCATCAAATCGAACATTTTATTTGTGGGTCTATACCTGATTTCGCAGTGTTTTTCGTTCCGCTTGTTCAGCGTCAATATGAACTTCGGCAATAAAGTCAACCTTGTTATTCCTTGTTATAATAGTTGAGAATATTATCTATGATTTATCAAACTCCGATTCATTGCAAAATTTTGGTTGAAATGTCTATCAAGTCTGCAATTGCAACTTCCTGTCTCTAATTGCCAGCATTTTGATCCCGTTGAATTTATTAGGTCTAACTTCTCAATTGTCAACGGTTCACCAAAATTAGTTTTTAAGTTCTCCTATAAAATCTGAAATTAGGTTTGATTCATAGTTGCCATCATTCATTCGCTTTTAAAAATAAAGTCGCAATATCCTTATCTTTGATCTTCCTGTGTCAAGGTCCAACTCCAACTCCAAAGAGTGTTATGTGTTTCTATTTATCGTCCACTTCGTTTTTTTAGCTTGCCAGGTAAGTCAGTAAAAAAGATTAATAGGCGGTAGGTAAGATAATGTTTGCAATTTACTACTTCCGATAGCAATCGAAAGCAAAAACTGCTTCGCCACAATGCACTCCTACAAGCATGTTTGCCAGTTTTTTTTATTCTTTTAATTAAGTATTTCCAATGGAGTTTCAGAACTATCAAGCACTGGCCTTAAACTTTCCCATAATGCAAGTAAGGTATCTTTATTGAGATGTCCCCATCTTGCTATTCTATATTCTGCCCCCTCCCTAATAGTAAAAATATGCTATCAAAACCTTCTTAAGATTCTTTGGACTTCTTCATCATCCAAATTCTTTTTTATACACTCCCGTCTTGATCAGACACTCAGGAGAAACTCATCTCTTTTATCAAAGATCTTCTGAAATCTATAGAATTCACCGAAACCCGAAATTATTAAAATAGAATCGTTTATAACCTCAATTGAAAATCTTTCATCATCAATTAGATGCTGTCAATTTATTAACTCATATGAAAGAAACATGCTGTAATTTAAATGGTTCGATTAAAAGGACTTCTAACAAACATCTCCCAAAGTAGAAATTCATAAATACACGTCATCTGAAATTCTCGCCAATCCACTTATGGATTGTTCAGGTTCATTTTTGCAGGACAGTAATTGATACTATAGCAAGAATTAAAACTAATAATGTCTTGGTATTCATTTTTAATCAAATTGAGCACAATAATTTGTTTTTAAGGTAGATAAAATTAACCACTTTCAAATTTACTAATACCGATAGCTATCGGATAAGTAAAAACTGCTTTGCAGTTTTGTAATTCATGCCTGCCCGCAGGCGCCGCTATTAATTTATAACGAAATCTTCAAAACAGATTTTGTGGCGTTTCAAAAAGAAAGTAAAGTGTCGGTAACTTGCCTGATTAATAATTAATTTTACACCATATTAGCTGCTGGCATTTTTTATTTTTAATAGGTTGAATGAAAAATGTAAGTTCCAAATAAGAGATATATAAGACAGTCAATACGTTAATTGTATTCCTTAAGTTTGTTTTCCTTTTTATTAGTTTAGTCGTTTCCAAATAGGCTTAGGGTGAAAACGGGCATGTTTCAAACCCATCATTATCAAGTCTTGGTTGTTGAAATGTCCACGAAGTCTATGAATTCTGACGAGTTGCATTTTTTCGAGACGATAAAAATTGATACATTCTAAAGTATCCAACTACCACAAAAGCAATAATAACAAAAAGGGTCAATATGAAAAGAGTTCGAATTATCACAGGGGGGTTGTGTCAACAGATATAAAACCAACATAATAATAATTAATCCAATTTCCGATTTATGGTCCTAATCTTTTTGGTTTCCTCATTTTTTTTGGTTGCCGCTAATATTTGGATTATGACGCCTCAGTGCGGTCATAATCCAATATTTAATTAATAATCAATCATGACAAACGTTTCATCTTTTTGTGGACATGTAATTATCCGTTAAAAATAGATAAATGTTACCATCAATTCGTTAAATATTTTTCCAAACCCGAAGATAAGTTAAAAAAAAAGGAAGAAAATACACAGTCTGTTTGAAAAGTAATGGATTAAAAAGTTTGATTACTTGCCTCAATCAAGTTTTGGTCATTCTGTTTTTTGGCAGTAAGAGTAGTGGCTCGTTTATAATTTCACGAATACATCATCGGTCGCATGTCAATGGTCAAATTAATGCGGCTCACATCGGGCTATTGTTTTCTATTTTATGTGGAATCAGTTAATCTTAAATACCAACATTCTCCGGGCTTCAATGGGAACAATACTCCCATTCAAAATAGAAATCGCACCAATTCAATGCTTCACGATTGGAATTTTGGTTGAGGCGAAATAACTGATTTTCAATTTCTAAGGCAATGTTGGGTCCAGTATGTTCTTTACAATTGCCTACCGGCAGAAGTCGCAACAATCGCACTAAAGTAACGTCTATGTTTTCTCTAAAAACCATCAACAATACTCATCAAATAAGACTTTTTCTTTAATTCAATTGGTATCTATACCAAAGTCCGTCCATGTACCATTCGGCAAAATCAATCTGCAGGAGGAGGGAAGGGCAATGAATGTCTACCCAGTGTGCTGGAGACCGGGCAAAGGGATCCACCATCATAATATTCAAAATTGATCAATTGTAGCGTTTGCATTCTTCATGCATTTAGCTACATCAAAAGTGGAAAGGCAATTTTTATTCGGTCTGTTTTGTGGTCATAAATAATAGGTGGTTAGTTGAATTTCTAAATGTATTAATTCAATTTCAAGTTGTCGGCTTCGGCTTTAGCTGCTTTTTCCATTTTTCGTTCCAACTCCTAGTCCTATTGCCATTTTCCGAATAGCAAACCCAATTCCGATATAAGGCCATATTGGCCTAAACTAATCCCACAACTACCCCTATATGAATTCCCCATGGCTGCCATTCCGATTGCCAACCACGTTTTTCTATGATGATTAATGGTACCATTTTTAATTCCTTTGCGAGAAGTTGAAACTACTTTTCCTGACTTTTTGAAGCTGGCTTTTCAATCAACATTGCCGAACACTCGTTGATTTCTTTTACACCAAATCATTTATTTTTTCGGTAAACTTCTTGAGGTAATTCCCTTTTATTTAGGATTAAAAGATGCTTGAAATTGGAATCGAATGCTTTTGCAACAGCTTGTCATTCTCATCAATTTTCGTTTGGGTATAAGGTTGTTGATTTTTCATTGCACTTATTAAATTTTCTTCAAACGGTTTTTAGAATTGAGTTTTTAAAGATAAAATTAAAATGGAATTCGAGTCTTAATCCAAATTGATTTGAAGTTCTATAGACCTATGGGGTTGTTTTTTTTTTTGATTTTTTATGCACAAAACACCTGGTTGTCCGACAAAACATAAAGAATATCGGAATTAAAAATAGATATTAATGCATAATCTAGCTGTATCAATCTCAATTCATTAAAGAATAAAAAATCCATTTATAATGTCCAAATAGGGGCTTATTTTTGATTAAATATTTTTCATTTTTTGTCCGCCAAAAAAACGAAACAAAAAAAGCTCGTCTTTTGAATTTTTATTCTTCCAATTTTTAAATCCCTAAGTTCAACCGGTGATTCTCCAATCACAGATTGGAGCTTCCGTTTCTCTAAGGATTCATTTTTATTTTCCAAAAAACAAAAATTCAAGGGACAAACAATCAAATTTGCATTTGTTTTAAAATTCGAATTGTAAATCGAACAAGCAATGATTAATAAATAATATGATTAACAATCGGAAACATTGAGATTGTGGTGGCTTAATAGGGAATCGCAATCGTTTCTCCAGTTTTGTCTAAAATAAAATTTTAGGATCATCTATTTTGAATGTCATCTTTTGGGCCGATATTGGTATAGTCCAAACATTTTTAAGATCTATTTTAGTTCATTTCTAAAAATGGAAAGCAGCAACCAACCTGGTACAAACGCCCAATCCATTGCTTTAATTCCTTCAATGGTGGCTGTACTTTCAGCATCGGCCTGACAAAAAATATTTTCTTTCCAATGCCAGGCTGATCAGTAGAGTAATGCGCAAAATGAGAATTGGTTGGTTTTGTTTTTTGTAGGCGATTATTTCAATCTGGAATTGGTGTTCGATAAATTTTCCTAGTTCCTCATTGTTCCATTTGGCCATATTTTTTTTCCAATTTTTTGTTCTTGATGACACTGCCTCAATATTCTTGCTAGGTAAGGTCCCTCCATGCGCATGTGTAAACATGAAAAGTAGCGTTGTCTTTTATACTATCCAGTTCAGCAATTTCAAATTCGTGATAGATGAATGCGCCGACGGTATGAGAAATCAGTATAAATGTCGGTGGTTCCCATCAGTAAGGTAACAGTTCCACAATTACTAATGAAATTTGATTTTTATTTCCTTTGGGGTTTGGCTGAATCCAATACTTGCAATAACACATTGCGATGGTTAGGATTCTTTATTTTTATGAAATGTTTTCATAGGTTAAGGATGGGTAAGCCTAAATTCTGTATGCAGTTCACGTACGTACTTCAAGTAATGTCATTTGTTTAGGATAAATAAAAAGAAGAAAAGATGCGAATAAAATATGCTTTTAGTGTATTAATGTATAATTTAATTTTTATTAAATGCTGAATAGCATGAAGGTTGAAAACTCATTACACAGTCTACTTTTCCTCCTCCTCTCCGATTTATACAGTCATTGAGAGTTACACATTTAACTCAGATGGATGGATTTTTCGATCCATTTTTTGCCTACATTCCCATCAAAATGCCTTTTATTCAGGTTTTTATTAGTCTGTTATTTTCATTTCTTCATTTAAAAACGGTTCTGGTATTTTATACTGTAGATGATCAGGAGTTTTGGTGTTGAGCCAAAACGATTTATTTCACTAACCGGGCATTTAAAGTCATTAGAATCGACAACTTGCGAGGACGCCTACCTAATTACCACTTTTCTGAAAATTTTTAAGGGAGAATATTCACCCAAGCTATTTTTGATGAATTCCATTTCTTTAGCTGAAATTATTCCACCATCCTACTTTTAGCTAAAGAGTTTGCATCTTTCGAGCGCCATATACTTGACACATTTCGAATTTCAAGAGAATTCAGAAGTTGGCTGAAAAAGATAATTTGGCAATCTTATTTAATTTCTTGTTGTTGGAAATGCAAGGAAAATACATGGAGAGTGATCAATTTAAAAATAGTAATGATTCCGACTATTTTGGGTCATTTTAAGAAATTACTCGATTTGAATTCAAGAAAGTTAATTGAACCCAAAACAAAGCTACGTTCCAACTAAAATGGGTTCAAGATTAATGCATCAAAACTACATTTGCACCCCAACTATTTCAATACGGTTAATCAAAAATAAGAGTGGGAAAAACAGCCAACGATTGGATTCGAGAGCGGCACTATCCGCACTAATCATTATTGAAAACACCGCTCTGAAATTTCAAAGAAAAATAGCTTTCAATTGGGATTTAGTGAACAAACTCATTTTAGCCGATTTTTTTAAAAGAGAGCACGGTTTGCTCACCCTCTGATTAATAAAAAGGCAAAAGGGTGTTTAGTTTAACTTAGCCAATTGGTCAAGGATTCCTTTATATCGGGTTATTACACCGCAGACTAAATATTCAATCTTTTGATTTTTATTAAAGTCTAAAAAAATTACATAACATGAAAAAGCTTTTTTTAAAATTCTAAAATAGTCAGCGATATTTAGTTGTAATAACTCGTTGGTGGGCATATCTGTTTTCTATATATTTGGCTTTCAGCAGATTTCTTATCCTGAGGGATACTTATTTTAATAACAAGAGACGATAAAAACGGCTATAATTATAACCTGCACACGATGAATGAGCGGTGAGCATGGCAGGTAACTATTTCTCTAAATTGACTGCTCAGGTTGGACCCGTGAAACAAATGTGTTTTTACGCGAAAGAAAGGAAGAAGTACAATACAAAAAACTGAAAGAGTAATCTTGAACATGTGTTAAATTGCAAAGGCATGAAAAGGTGTGGAACACGCACGACATTTGTTTTGAGAGAAATATTGAGTCCAGTCGAAATTCCCTTGGGCTGTTTTTCCAAAGGAGCAAGTTGACGATGTGTATCATACCAAAGAAGGCGAAAAGTCATAATTGCGCAATTTAATCTAAAAAATAAATCCATCAGTGATTTTTTACTTTAGATGATAGCATAGGTGGATATGGGCATCCTGATTCATAATATTAATTAGTCCAATTGATCACTGATTAGCTGTAAAATCCATCAAAGTGAATTCAGGATTTACACCTTCAACGGATTTATCAGGCGGTTTTTTGAATCCAAGTTGAAGAACGAATCTTAAGACGTAAAGCTTATCAAATTGCAAAAGAATTGTCTCAATTTGACCAAACTCCGTTACCAACCGTCTCTATTGATCTAGATTGGTGTTGAAGTCCATTAAAAAAGGAAGCCTTACAACGTATGTCACCGAGCAGAATTCACTTCGAAAAGTTTGCCATTTTTATCGATTTTATCCGCCTAAAATCTACTTTGGAAATAATTTACTAAGGAATATTTACGAGTGCTCTCACTTGAAACTACTTTGGAACACGCAATTAGAGTAATGGATCTGATTTTACTTAATTTTTTAGATTGTTCGCACCCAAATCCATTTCCATTTCAAACGCTCAAAAACGTTGCCAATATCGGCAAACTTAAGTAGTTCTGAATCAATTCTGAAGTTCGTGTTAACAAAATTGGATCATCTGTGTAAATAGGGATATTGTCGACACTCTTCAGGCCGTTCTTCGTAAATAGTAACACATATTGCAATCCAGTTTTGACTTCAAATCCTTTACATATTTATACTTTTCGATGTTTTCCCGGTTTTTTTACAAAAGGTGCATGCTTCTTCCGTTGCTACAGGTCCTTAGTTTCGACCAGCCCATTACACAATCGACATCAGCTTATTTTTGGTGTGATTTCACCATTGTTTCAATCGATGCACAATTGCATCTACCTTTTAGAATCTGAACTTTTAGATAATTTCCAAAAGAAACATTGTCGTTGGCCTGTTTTTCATGGCAATTTGTGAATATTTTTTTTTCTAAGTCAATTTCAAGATTCATATGCTTGCAATTGGTAAGAAGTGAATTGGGATTCAGTAAAAGATATGGGTAAGCGTATGCTAAAAAATGTCCAAAAAAGACTAGTTGCAAGCTAAGCAATAGATTTGTAATTGGGGGTGAAAAATTATTCGTTGGCGGTTTGCTCGTCTCATTCTTGTTTTTTTCTGGAGAGAACTTGGGGTCGTAACTTTTCCGATTGGAAAGTTGAATCGGGTTGCAATAGTTTCAGCAAGGTTCTTTGCGGCTTTGTTCCTTAAACTTTTTTTAAAGGCGACTTATTTCGAAATGAATTTCTCAACTCGCTAAATTGACTTCATACGTTAATGATTTATGGAAATCAATGGTATTTACCATCTTGGGACTTGAGTCGTTCACTTTTCATCGTTTTTTTCAAAATAAATTAAGCGCTTTGAATTTTCCAGCGATTTCCACTTCCCAGACTTAACGCCAAAAGAATGATTGGAAGTAACGGTAAATTTCCTATTAATCGGGTCAATCTCAATACCACCTTTCAAGAAGATGATAGTAAATAGTAAGTACCGATAGGAGGATACCAAAACCAAAAAATGGCCAATAAAAAAGAGCACGAGAAATATAACCGCAACAATCGGAGACATCCCCAATTTAGTAGTGTTGAAATTCGTCGTGGTCGATGATTTATGGTGGTTCATATGGAGGCGTTTATTTCAGAATAAAAAGAAGCAAAATTGAGTTTAGTTAATCTCAAGTCCATTCTCGGCTTAAACCATTCATAAATGCTTCCCACTTTGGTCTATTTGTTCAATCCAATTTATGCAAAATCCCTCTTTCCATCAACCGTTCCATAAGAATCCAGTGGATTGTAAATCTTCTAAATGTTCCTGCTTTTTTAATACCTATTTTGGTAATTAAAAAGAATATTGGGGAATTGATCTTTCAGAATTTAATTATTCAAATAATTGCGATACAGAGTTTTTTTCGAATGCGATCTAACGAACTGATGTCTATAGTCGATTCATTAACCATTGATATCATTAGAATAGGGGTTCATAGACACCGATTCTCCGAAAGGCATTTAACTTTTACTTGGATTCTTCTTAAATCAGAAATGTTTATTGACCCACTTTACTAAAACTAACTGAGAAGGAGGTTCCTAATGTAAAAATTTGATTTCACTTTTATAAGTGTCATAGAGGCGTAGTTGAACTGATTTCAGAGGTTCTTTTAACTATTTCGCTATAAATTCAAATAACTAAATTTCCCATAAATCATTCCCCATACCTCTTTCTGTTGAATTGGCAGATATATTAATGTTGCTCGGTAATAGTTGGAAGGATGAAGTAATTAAGGGGCACCTTTCTATCTTTTTTCATAGTTATGGTACGCGCTTTTCCATATTCTTTTCTTTCCCCAATGACATTTCCCTTTCTCTAAGGTAAAAAGCTGCCTGAATTTGGGAATAAATTCTCCAGTTCCTTTATCATACACCTCAAAATGCCTTTTCAGAATTCCAATCATGTCATAACTATTTTCCTAATGAATTGGAAAAAAATACCTCTCGCTCAATTTTGGGTATTTGCTTATTTTCTCTAGTGTTTTTCCACAGCACTTTTATATTCTTTTTTCATATAAGCGCGTATGCAATCTCATAAGGGAATAGGCAAAAATTATCTGGATCTAAAACTTTGTGATCTTTTAAGCAATTTGATACTTTCATTCAACTTCGGCCCTTGTCCATTAGTTTAAAATCGCTTCTTTGCCAATTTCTATCGCTTTTTTTTTCTTTATCAGATGCTATAATAATTTAATCCACAAGCAGTAGTAATAAACGTGCAGTAATTTTGATTTTATTTTTCATCTGTTTGGTTTACTAAAAGTATGGCAATATAAATAAATCTGATAGTGGGTTTTATTTCTAACTAAATAAGAAATTAGCCTATTAACCAAATTTAAAATCTTTTTTTGATCATTATTCAGGTATAACGAACTTAACCCTGACTCTAGTCAAAAGCACAAGTCCAGCCTTTTTTAAAGATCTTCATTGATTTCCCGGATCAAATCGGGAAAGGTTTCATCGGTGGCAACATTGGCCGCCCTCCAGGATTGCCACTGGGTATTTTTCGCACAGAAGGCTTTTACTCCACCTACCAATAGTCGAGGGATTGTCCAGATGACTTCTTTTTACACTTTTTATTTTGATTCCAATTGGTAAACATTTTTCCCAATGTACAGAACGAATGTGCGATCGGGTATTTCTGTCCGATGATTATGCGCTTCGCTCCAAATGATTCCATGCATTTGTGAGATTTCCGTTCTCTAACTCGTTTTGTATGCTTGATTTTTCTGCATCAAATAGGGAAGAAGGCTTTCGGGAATAGCGTGTAAAATTTCATGGAGTTGAAATTTAGTGAGATATAAATTAACTTAAATATTTTATAAAGTTCCTTTTACAACCTTCCAATCCAAATTCCTCATCATTAGCAACAAAGTTATTTCACTGCCCATTGCTGTGTTTAATGGCTTGTTTGCGCTGCTCACCTTGTCCCAAGATGGATACACTCGAAAACCTCTTTTGCCGTCTTTTTTTGACGTGTGGTGATGCCTTTTTCCTATAGTACTTGCTTAAGGAAACACAAACTGACCCCATTCCATTGGAATCATTCAACATTAATAACTAGAAATCAAAGGCATCATTTTTTCGTCAATGGAGTGGTTGTACCATTTGAATCTCGCTTCCAAAGTCACAAACTGACCTGCTTTTTTAAAGGCGTTATTTGGCATTTTCTAACAAATAATAGAATAAGTCGTTTGAGCTGAAAATGAAGGCATCAATATTCTTTGCCTTCTTGGCTCGATTTCCTAAATTGGTAATTAATAGCGAACAGGGATTGTAGAGTTTTTCTTGAATGGCGGAAGGTAGAGAATTCATGATTTTAATTGTCAGCATCCTTGAAATACTTCATTCTTATTTCTCAGGTCAATTCCTCCTCCTGAAACGGTTTTAAATTAAAGTAGAAAAAGGACCATCCTGAGTCACAGCCCAATCGAATTCCCACGCTTGATTGATCACTGTGGAATACTTGCTGTTGTGTTAAACTCACAATGACATGATCGTCTTTGTTTGTCAATGTACATCAACTAGGCAGTCGCCTGCAAAGGTAAAACTGCAACGATCCTTTGCCGGTTGGCCAACATTAACTTTCCTGTTTCTACTTGGTCGTATAAGTACCACGACCAATGCGTAGGTATCAGCCTGTATTGAATGTGTATTGGAAGTGTATTTAGTACGCGGTCCCCTGTTTTTGGTGAAGTCAAGCTTTACTCAAGAACCATTTTTCTATCGCTCCAGGAGTGGTCCAGGCGCATACAATTCAGCCATTTCAGTTTTGATGGCTAATCTTTTTCGTAAATGAACCTCCCAGTTGTAGTTTTTCATGTTAGTTTCTTGAATAATTATGATTCATTATTTAGCTTGGAACCCTAACTTAACTCTGTTTATACATTCCTAACTTTCAATGCGCATTCTTTGATGCTGTCCTTGTTATTGAAATATCTAATTTCGGGATAACTGGTATCTGATATTCTGCCATAAATTTTGAGCGTCCCCTGCTTCTACAGCTAATTTAAATGAAGGCTGTTCTGGTAATATTTTGCGATGAACCGACAAAACCCAATTCAAAGATTTCTTTTTTCGCAATGCCACAAAATACACTCATTGAAATGGCTGATGGAAACTTTTAAATGTTGTTTATCAAAAATAAACTTTTGATTTGTGGACTTTAAATAATTGGGTAGTTTTCCTAGAAATATTTCTTTTAAGTTGTCATGGTAACATATTCTTTTCGTCAATTCACAAATCATAATGTGCTGACCTTCTAGTATGTAACTTACCATAATCTTTAGATATTACACATTCGTATGGAAACGAAAGAGTTGGTAGAATAATCCTTGTTTCCTTGATTTATTTCATATTGTTTTTAAGTCTTGTTTTATGTTAAATTCTAATTCCCAATACTAAACGTCATCTATTTGAATCATTTTCCCCAATCATTCATTATATATGGAAGAAAGGCGCTGACCCTTGCTGTCAATGGGGGGTGTCCAGAAATATTTGTAAAGAATTTAACAAATCTTGTTGTCGTATATTTTTTATTTTTTTCTCCTCCGAATTGGTCAACAAAGCCATCTGAAGAAAGTGTAAATCACATCACCTTTCTTGAAATGTCTATTTCTTGATCATGATGTCCTTCAATTCGTCCGATCAAAATTCCCCCAATCAAATCTTCTACCCTTAAAAAATAGTAATATTATATATTTCTAATTCTAATTAAAGGTCTTTTAGCACCTGCATAATTCCCTAATTTTTGGCTGTCTAAATCCTAGCTAATCAATGAACTCTCGGCCGCATCATTAATCTGATCGTTTATAAACTCAGTATTTTTTGTGCATCGAATACATCTAATCGGCGCAGAAATACTTGCTGGTGGTTCATTGCAGGAATTACTGAACTATCTGAATTGAGCATACTAATCACAAAATAGACAACATCGCACCTGGAGAACAGCCGTGTCCTGGCAATCTCCTGTAGCAACATAAACATTGTTTTTTCGTTTTTTATACGCCATACAAACATCACCGCTGACAATGTCTCGCTGTTTGAAGAAATAAAATGATTGGGGAAGAATTTTTTCCTCAACGTCACTTCATCTACACAAATGCAATCTTTGTATGGCGCCTGCATAAGTAATGCTATCTGTAAATTTTTCTTATTGGCTTCGCTTTGGTTTTTTTTCTGAACGTTTTTAAAATCTTCTCGAAGCTTATCTAAAGTAAACAGAAGTCATCTCAAACATTCCAGTCTGAGAAAGGGCATATCTGTTCCTTTTAAATTATTAAAGTTCTTTCCTTCTAGGGCTCTAATTTTCATTACTTCACTTTCAGACATCGTTTGGTTCGTTTAAATATTCAATTAACAGTAAAGACCAAATTCCACGTTAATCACTGCAGAACACTGATACGTTTTTTAGATTGATCCCGTTATTCACTGAATCTTCCAATAAACAGCCAGATCGCTCATTTGTTATTTAATAATTGTGTTTGAATGAAATTATTTTTAATTGATTGCAAGTTAAAAAAAGCAGTTCAGTATTTTTAACCCTGAACTGGCTTTTAAAAACTTTACCTATAGTAGTATGTCAACTTTCTAATTTAAATCAAGCGTCGCAAGGTTCATGCACTTTGGTCCATGTTTTTACAAAAGTCTTTTACGAAATTTTTCCTTTGCATCATTGCTCGCATAAACTTCAAGCAATGGCTCTTAATTCTGAATTTCGATCCAAAAATAAATCCGCCGCGTAGCCGTACACTTTCTTGGTTTGTGCTCTATCTCTACCTTCAAACTCAAGTTTTTTGAATCCGAAGTCGCTTTTCCAAGTAGTATTCAATGTCAACAGGTTTATAAAGTAATCAATTGCTCAACGTTCCTTTATTGGCGGTAAAAATACCTTTCTCACGAATGGTCATAAATTAAGCATCCAAGACTCGCATTCCAACCAATTAGAACAGTTCCATTTCAGGAAGCAGTTAGATTGAGTAATTGGCGCTTATCTACCAATAACTCTTTCTTTGTGGTAAATGTATAGCCTTTCTTTTGGTAGTTTCTGAATCCATCTGCCATAGGCTCAAGGAATGCGATGCTTTCAATAATCTGTTTTTTCTTGTGTCCGCATCCATTCTTCCTGGAGTAAATTGAACTTCAAGTTGGGAAAACCTGCTTTTTGGCTGCTTCTTCGATTGCTGCTGATCCAACCCAATACAAATTAGGTCGGCCATTGACAACTTCTTTTCTTTCCGGACTTGGCATTAAAATTAGATTGAAGTTGTTCGTAAACTTTGAGTACTTTTTCAATTGCTCAGGATTG
>Ga0163217_1101655_pt1 | contig 21464 bp, 17 predicted proteins | sample SynspAceP_FD_185933 | JGI IMG/M metagenome (GOLD analysis project Ga0163217, IMG submission 185933) | Saline lake microbial communities from Ace Lake in Antarctica - Synechococcus sp. Ace-P (PacBio error correction) | ecosystem: Environmental > Aquatic > Non-marine Saline and Alkaline > Saline ...
AGAAGAAGATTCTTTTTGATTCTGAGCTTAAAAACGAACCTTTTGAAAATTTTGGCCCGCCAAAAAAAAAAAAAAAAAAAAATCCAATAGGGGAAGAATTTTTTTTGGGTTTTAAAAAAAAAAATAGCCCCGAAAACAAAAGTGAAGGAAATTATGGCGAAAATTTTAACAGGTAAAAAAGATGAGTTTTTTGGACAAAAAATTGCCCCCGATTATTTGGAAAATAAAAAAACTAAAATATTTTTTATAGTAGGCTATTAAATTTGACTAGCCCAATTAAGTTATATTAGGTGCTTTCATCAATGAGAAATAAAAAGAAAAAATCGAACCTGTAGGTAGCTTTTTAAATCCATCCTACTGAACTAAAACAGGTTTCTGGTGCGATTACAGTAATTATGACAAGATAAGTTTGCAATAAAAATCCCCTTTTTCAGTCCGCCAATTTTTTACAAGAACTTTGATCAAACATCCATGAAAAGGGTGAGAAATAGTTTAATTTTTCAGTTTTATAATTGAGGAAGAATATTGAGAGGATGGCCGCGTTTTTTTTCAAAAAAAGAAACATGGAAATCTATCAGTTTTCCTTGGTGGATGTCAGAACGGACCACAACTAATTTTCCGTTATCAATGAAGGAATTGTTGGACGAAGGATGAAAGATACTTTCAGTTCTTTGACCAGATTTTTTCGGGGAAGTGAAGAAGCTTACGCTGGATATCTTCTTTAAACTATCAAGCCTACCCATTTCCGGCTAACTGGCAAGTTGCTGAAAAAAGGCCCTAGATAAACAGCCTTTTTATAAGGATTGGTCCCTACCCGTATTTCCGTCTACCCGGTTATGACCTCGGAATCTCCGGAAGCGCTTGCCAACCGAACTGACTAAGTCCGAAAAGCACCAAATATTAATAAAAACAAACTACGGAAAGAACACGGTGTCCCAAAATTGGAAGTTTTTCGAAGACGACGAAGACCCTGGATACTTGGATTGACAGTTATTCCGCCACAGCGCATATTCAAAAAAGATGGGGTATTACGAATACCCCTTCGGAATATAATGACCGGCGCCGCACTGCAAGTGCTATTATTTAAGGATGCGATCCGTGCGTGGATCACGGATGGCATTTTAAATAACCGGTTTTCCCTAAAACGGATGGAGGCAAAACGCATCGCCTATGCGTAGGCCGTAGATGAAGAAGATTCCTTTCTCTATCATACCCAGACCAATGATCTGGACTTTACTGAATTATCGTCTGGGTACGGTAATGCTCAGTTTATCTGGGCGAATGCTGGGAGCCAAGGCTTTTCGAAGCCTCGACTTCGGCGATGGCGGGAATGAAATCGTATAAATTTTCGATACGCCCCGACAAAGAAGATGCTTTACACCGAGTTTTCAATTGCTCCCTACAGCCAAGTGGGGTACCAATTGTGAAGGCTAAGGTTTATTAATTCATCGTGAACGTGACCCGGATATCTACAAATTCGTACGTCGGAATGTAAAACGCGCTATTACAGGACTTTTCCTTCACTGCCTTTTCCAATGATCCGGGAGCTAGTTAGGGCCAAACGCCAAAAACCCAAAGTGTCCGAAAAATAATTCGGCCTAGGCACGGTTAAAATTTCAGTTCTTATTTCTCCATGTAGCCCCTGTAATGAAAAAAAAAACTAAGCTATTTCGTCACCCCAAGACGCAGTTTGGTTACCACATCGAATGCATTCGAGCATCGCCAAATGGCTGAAGAAATCTTTATGATATTACCCTTCTATTGCCTGGGACTACGAATGAGCCGAAAATAGCGGTTGGAATGGGGTGAACATTAGCTATTGGCAGTCGGAAGGGAATTTGATCAAAAAAGAAATCTAGATTTTCGGGCTGGGTCTGCTCAGAACTCCAATGCGGCAGTCCTTCAATCTGGTTTTTTTTGAAGTACTACGTCGGCGTATCGCTGGCTCATCTGCTGGCCGGAATAAGTCTTGCCTGCGATGCCGAGACGGCAACCGTGTACGGCTCCTTTGCTAGGAGATTACTTTTGGACCAACGATCACGCCGCATAGAGGCTCTGGACGTTCCGCCACCGAACCGCGTTATCTCTACACGAGTGGCCGAGCGCTTACAAATCAACCCGTACCAACTTGTTTGCCGCCGGGCTAATCCTGTTATTTTACTAAAAACAATTCGATGAGTTTAATCTGCTTTTATGTAGGAACGCTACCTTCCGGAAGTAGAAGACAAGTAATTCGGGAATTCGGTCTTTTTTAGCCAAAAATATAAAGACCGATCAAGTTGCCGATATACGATTAATCCGGTAACGGGAAATAGACTCGGAGTTGGCCAAAATGAAGGCCTATAATCCACGAATTCGGCCCTCGAGGGGTTGTTACCATGACGGTTACATCCACACACATATGAATTGCCCCCTTTCCTTGAGCGGGCTAATATCGGCGAGTTTCCTACATTCCCGTTACCCTCTTTTTTTTAATCACCAGCCGCCTACCAAACTACCGAGTATCCTACTCAGTGGGATGGTCGTGATCCGGCTACCTGCTACTCGAGCGAACCGGGGGAGCTTATTACCCGCAGAACGGCGTCCTTGTCCATAACACAGAGGAAGACTTTGCGCAAAGGATTGGCCCAATTTGTACGAAATGCGCGAGCGTAATAAAAGCGTGCTATTCACAGGAAATGCTGAGCAGTAATACCTGGGGAAAAGTTGTTCTGGAGAATCTCTACCTGCTACTTTAGTTCGCTTAATGCCAGATAAAAGGAAGTAGGAGTTTGCGCTGGTGCGGGAAAGAAAACCAAGCGCATAGTGTGTTCGGTACCGGAGAAAGCCTCTATACCTCCATTTAGGATTTTTTTAGACTAGTTAAAGATTCCAAAAGGAATAATGAAATTTGGAAGAAGTCCTAAAAGGATGTCAACTTAAATTGAAGAAATTTAAAAAGTGGTACTAACCACCGAATTTTAATGGAAACGATACTTGATTAATTTTGAATGGCAAAGAATCTCCTGGAGGATAGCGGTCCCGGATGGCTGAGAACTTTGCGGATTTTCGGTTTTGGCTGCTTTGCAACGCCGTTAAAGAAAAAATGGATTAGCTCCCGAGGTACGAGAAGGACAAGTCGTAAAGAAAATGCCCTTAGGCATTTTTTAGACTTGGGCCAGGTTTTTGGGGAGTCATTTTTTTAGGTGGGTAAAGGCAGCACAAATTCCGCTGTCCCTCCTCATCTCAAAATCAATGAAAAAAAGCCTCCAGCGGAAAGAAAGACCGAGGCACAGGATCGGGTTTTTTGCCTGTCCCCCCGTGTGCGGGGTTACTTTTTGGCCGCCAAAAAGTGACAAAGGAAACCTATTAGAAAACGGATTGGAAGTGCTCAAACCGTTTGAATCTTCGCCGTATAATGAAAAACTTTGGTAAATAGGATATCCTAAATTAATTCTGTATAAGAATAATTCTAAAATGCCAAAACTTGCTAAACTTTCATTAAAATTCCAGGGTTGACCAAAACAGTTTGGTAAAGAGATAAAATCTAACCGAATTGCAGCAATAACAAGGAATTAATAAAAAGTAATAGGCGGATATTATTCTTAATCAACATAGTTGAAAACGAATTGTCCATTAAATCCAATAATTCATATTGGTTAAGGTGGGTTATTAATGGGAAAGTCCATTGTTTCGTTCATTAATCAATTCCTCTCAGGCAGACAGAAAATGCTTTAAAATTTAATGCAGCTAAAGATCAAACTTCGAAGGTACATTGTAAACAAACGAGAATGAAATAACAAGATACGTATTCCATTTTGGTGTCTCCAAAAGCATGCTTTTATAAGATTAGATAGAAACTGAGTTTTTGAAAGCTGAGCTTACTTTTTCAAAAAATGCACGAAAGTAATTAGAATTCAAATATGCTTACGGAGATAAACGCCCAATTTGGTGAATTGGAAGTACAAAACAAAATTCAATGATGAGTGGAATGTAACCAAGTGGCAAATAGCTAAAAAACACCAAGCACAAATTAGGTTAGGGATGAAACTAACCGAAGAATTTTACATCCTTCAAAAGGCTTTTTTTGGAAATTCTTTCTGGTTATACAGATAAAGAACAAAAATGGAAATGATCAAATCAATAACCATTTCAAAAAATATCAAGCCAATATTTTAGTACTTGAGACAATTCGTCTTTTTAAAGTAACGGAAATAAAGGAAGCCCTTCAAATTCAGAAATTACTCAATTAAATTCACAATCACAGTTATAAAATTCTACCACTTAATTGACTTTATTCATAGGAGAATTCTTGTTTTTGGGTAAAGTTAAACCGGGCCTTTTATCAGAGAACTTTAATTAATTATTTACCATAAATCTCTTAATAATTAAAGATTAAAGCCATTGCTGCCGCATCATTTTTGGAATGTATCATGCTTTAAACCTTTATCTTAAACGTTTTTCATTTTATGCGCATCATCAGTACTTCATGTCTGGCTAATATTGATAGAAAAGATATGTTAAGTGGAGTTTATGAGCTGATACTTGACTTAGAATAATTACGTTTCTTTTTAGTACGGCTTATTTATGCTGTCTGCAAAATTTTAAGAGTTCGTAGGCATAAAGGGCTCTTCCACTGATACAGCAAACTTTCATCAATTGGATTAGAATGGGGCAATGCTCAATTTTATTTTATGAAAAATTTTCAAGTAAAATTAGAACAAATGATAGCCATTATAATGCCCTATGCACTATTGGATTTTGGAACTATGGAAAATTCCTCGAAATTCAAGATCAATTTAAACTAGAAAAACGATTTAGGATTATGAAAAAGCCAAAAGAAGCTATCCGTTTAAGCGTCCACAGCAATTTGTGGAAATGATATCAGTTCCCTGTACTAAAATCGTTTCCTGCGCTAGCGATTGCATTTAGCTGGTCAATATGCTTGGATTACATACTCATCGTATCGCTTGTCTTATTTCTATTCGAAAATATATGGAGAGGTCGTAGGTGCTTTGGCCTCTTAAGGAGGTCCTACAATGCTTTGCTTAACACCACGAGCAAATTCTGTAGCTTCCTTTGCCGCTACCTTGACATTGCTTGTTCCCTATATGGCTACAAGCTTCCCATTTCTGCTATGGGCTATGTCATTACCTACACCACTTGATCCTCGCAATTCCTAATTATTATTGCTACAATCATTCTAAACTGGCTTTTTTTGGTGCACTGACCCATTGGCGCGGGTGTCAGAATCTGCCAAAGTAGCCATTGGTATTTTCATTTTTCAATTTGACTTCTTTTTCTGATTTTAAGTGGCTTATTTTCCTTTTTCCTTCTGACTAGTGGAGTTGAATATTTATTGAAAAATTGGAATTTCCAACGACTGGAGGAGTTATTTCGAATAGCTATTTTTCTTGGTTTTGCTGCTTCAATGTTAGGTGTTTCGGGGTTTGAAAGTTTCCCTGGCAAACTTTGTGGAGGAACAGCAAAAAAGGTGTTTTTCCAAAAAACACTGAAATATATGTGGATGGTGGTTAGTGTTATTAATCCCTTACCGCCATTTTCGCGCTGCATATTTGCAAATGCTTTACTTCAAAAGTGAAGCATATCAAAACACGCTTTTAAATCGAAAATGGCATCTCAAGTAGGAGGGAATTGGTTAGCTATCTTCAATTGGAATGAATGCTTTTTGGTCCTTAGTGGAGCGGTACTCACAAAGCTTTGTAGGGGTATACAGGTTATTAGAAAGGATGGCTTTGGACCAGGGGTAATTACACAATTCCTTTTTAAAGAACAAACAAGGGAAGTTCCTACAGAATCATCCTATTTTTCCTCAATGCTTACTATTCTGTTTGTTGATAACGATGGAGACGTCAAAACTATTGGCCGCGTTTATACTATTTCGTTTTGTCGGTGATGGCGCTTTTCGGAATACGGAAACATCTTATTAAAAAAGTGAGACAAACAGATTGCCTCGACCAGAAAAAGCAGCTGGCTTGCAATATTTATTGCAATCGTCGCAAGTTGATTATTGCCTTGGCGGGAAAATGTATTGATGAAAACCTGTAGAAGGCGTACCAAGTAACCTAGCGTATTTCTTGAATATTTTATTCCCGTCTGTGGTACTCAATAGTGGGTCATGCTGAATAGGAACTTTATTACTGAAGTTTTTATTGACAAGATTCCATACAGTTTTTGAACCTTTAGATAAAGTTTAGTATTAAAAATTGACAAAAATATTCTTTCAGTGAGTTAAACGAAATCAATTCTCAAGAAAATTTGTCTATTTCACAAAAGATGATGAACGTAGAGACCCCTAAACAAAGTGATGTTTGTTACATCCAAAGAAATGAGCAATACAAAAAAAATTGAAAAGTTGTCACTGCTACTAAAAATAGTAAGCCGATCACTGATGCAATTTAGAAATGATATAAATGTTATCGATAGGAATATTCGAAAATAAAGATCGATTTTATTGAATTAAGATGATCAGGTTGGTCCTCAAGCTAATTAATAAGAATTATCAAAAGAATGGGAAAAATCCCTAATAACTTTATGGTTTACTCGTTCACGCTGGAGACCGATCCCATTTAGGTGGAAAGATCTTGGCGGAGTGCGGCTAATAATTTTTGATTTGAAAATGAGTTAAAAGTAAAAACTAACTCAAAGAATTATTTTTCAAAGGTTCAGAAATGAGCTCTAAAAAGATTTTCCTCTCTTTGAATAAGTAAGGTAAATACGAGATGAGTTTTTCCTCGAATCTTTCCGCGATCAGTATAACCTATTAATGAACGCATTTGTATCCTAAATTCTCTTTTTTTGGAAATATAAATTTAAATCGCTTAACTTTTTAATTCGGCTTAAATAAATGGAAGATTTTTAATAAAAATTATCTAATTAAAACTAATCAGGAATATCACCTTCCTGAAAAATAACCTCAAGTCACTTATTTCAACTCAAGCCCATCTACCCAGGTTTTCGCTTCTGATTTCAGTTTCAAAAAAATCTATAGGGGACTGGCTGTTTTTGAACGAAAAAGTTATTTTTAAAATCCAAGAATCGCAGCATTTGGGAATAATATAGGCAGTTGCAACACAGAATTTCTGCATTAGCTCTCATTTTCTTTAGCCCCAGTTTTGCCTTGCTCTTTTGATGAAGAAGACTGGGGAATACTGCTGAGAAGCATTGGGAAAATAAGAGCTAGTTTCTTTTCTGACGATAACAGGCTTTGGGTTTGATTCCAGGTAGGATTGGAAAAGTTTTGATCGTGCTTTTTAATTCCAAAGTAAATCCAATTTTGATAATTGGGGAAGGAAGAATCGTCCAATGATTGCGTAGGGATCATGTGTCCAAAACCCGATTTAGGTCAAAGAGTTTTCCAACTTAAACCTGACGGTAAGATTCCGCTGAGGACATTGGAGGTAGAGGGCGTGAAGATTCTTTTTTTAAAAAGAACCATCAATGATATCCGATACTACAAATATATAATCTCAAAGCAAAAACTAGTAAGAGCTTTGTTTCTCTTTAGCCTATTTAGACTGGTATTTGAAAAAATAGGTTAACAAACGTTAATGCTATAGGTTATAAAAAACACCTTCCTTCATTTTCTTTCCTGTGTTGAAAAAGCTCCACTCTTGTATTTTTTATTTTTGGGTAGGCGCTTGAAAGGCTTACTTTTCCTTATTACCGTAAAGTTATTTAAAGAAATTTTATCTATAACCATAACTATATATACCATTTGATAAGAAAGAGATTTTATCCACCTTTCCGGCCTGGCTTGGAGCGGTTGGCTACCTCAGGCTTGTCCATGATGGGCAATCCCGTTTCCGGCGGAAACCCTTCTTGCAACCCGGAATAGATGTTGCCGGCGAAAAAAAACTTTCTGGCCTGACACGGCCCTAAATGCGCCAAAGCCAAAGGAGTAACTTACACTGATGTGCGAATCGGCCGGTACTTACAGCAGTTCCCCTCTTTTAACCCGAGAGAAAAACGTTTCAAACATCAGTAAATGCTGAATCTTTTCGGGAGTGGGTATTCCGTGTGATTGCCAACGGTACTTGGGGCTTCTCCGCCACATCGGATTGTGACGCCTGACTGGCATTAAAAAAATGTGCCGGAAACTGCCGTGGCCATCCCAAAGCGATTCCAAAACTTCGTCCGAACCTGTAAGACTTGCGCCTGTCAAAGGAACATGGGAAGTGACTTGGAAGACACCAATTGAAAAGATGCGCTCGCCGTTTCCGGTAAGACAAGATTGAATTGCTCCTTTGGAGTGAATAATGCTGGCCATGGAATAATGGTGCTGCCTTTGCAATTCGGGCCTTTTCATGATCAACGACGCAGAAGTATTTTGCTTCACTGACGTTCCATACATCGATCAGGATATTCACTTACTGGCCAAAAAAATTCACAGCACTGCAGTCAATATAGACTTCGGGTGGCTTTCTCGAATCCGTCAGGCGCTTTCTCTGCACCGATGGGCATGGGTAAATGAAAATATTTAGAATGGCTTGGCAAAAAGATAAAGCAATGAATCCTGCAGGTTTTTTCAATAGCTTATTAAACACCTACGATATGCAAAGAAGATGGCGGTGAATGATCAAGCAATGCGAAAGGAAAAGTTGACTGCAAAATCCGTAGTGCAGGTAAATATGACTTGGTGTTGGATTCTCCTGAATACTTGGGACTGACGATTCATGAGTCTGTAGGACATCCGCTAGAAATTAAAGATCGTGTGTTTAGGGCTACGAGGCCAACATGGGCAGGAACTAGCGCTTTGCGACCCTTAGACAAATGGAATCAGCGGACTTCAAAATACGGTTCCCTGACAAAGTCAATATTGTAGCAGATAAGAATCCAGCCTCTGTCGCTGGGAAAATACGGGCTACGATGACGAAGGTGTAAAATGTAAGGAAATGGGATCTGATCAAAGACGGAAATCTTGGTAAACTACCAAGCGATTCGGATCAGGCCAAAATCATTTAATGAAGAAAAGAATCTCACGTTGCTGCTTTGCGACAATTGGTCTCGGTGCAGTTTCAGCGCATGCCGAATGTTCCTGAACCGGGGACTGAAAAGTTGGGTGTAGCTTGAGAATGGTGAAAAAATGTCGAAAAAAGGCATTTAAACATCTTGGGTAGAGCTCGTATTCCAATCGAATCAAGCAGCCGTTATAATTTTCAGTTGGGCGACAGCTTTTCTACGAAATCAAAAAACGAAAGAAATTACTAATATGCTTGAGGAGTGTGGGCTTATCCAGTCTACATACACAGAGAGTTTTGGGAATTCCTGCTCGCAAATCTGCGACAGAGGAATGACTAACAAATTCTTTGGTTTCATTCTTCGGATGGCAAAGGACAGCCTTCGCCAGAGTTCTGCCGTTTCGCACGTAGTTTCGACTACCCGATTTGGACGGAGTCAATGTGATCAATACTGGAAGAAATATTTAACCTCAACTAGAGAATTATCGGCAATCTTACACAAGAAGAGCTAAAAAAATCATTGATAAAGTACTCTCCTAATGCAAAGGCCGACGAAACCCAAGTCGTGATCTCTGAGGAAGAACCCGGTAAATATCCGCTAATGCCCGAAATAACGTGAGCACCAGCGGAGAGACCAACGACAATCGGATTAAACATCACTTCGGTATATGGTAAAAAGTCTGGCTCATCCAGCATCAAACGATTAGATGATGAGTCGCTGCGCAAAGCTGTAAGCACGGGCAGAACGGAAATCGCCATGTTGGCTCCTGAAAATTCCGGAAATATATGCCGATTGCTCGGTCCACAGCCTTTTCCAAACCTATAAACTTTTTGTTAGCAACTACGGATGCGATCACTCCCAATCAACGGCACAAAAAATTGCCTGCTGTAGCTTTAAATCCAAGCGGTGCAGCCAATCTTAAGTGCAGCTGGTACTAGAAGATTTTTCCCGGATTCTTGCAATGGGAACAGCAAGGGCCCATGTTTTGGTATTTACAAATAAAAGTACTTTCAGTAGATTTTTTTCTGTGACCGTTCTACCGAAGATGGTTACTGGTTCTGGCTATGCAATTCGGGATTTCAACATGACGTGAGTTTATATTGAATTCGAAGGAAAGTGACCAGTATTGCAATGCAAAAAGCGCAGGCCTCTGTAAATGCACAAAGCCATCGAGCCAGGGAAATATACCGTGATTCTGGAGCTACGGCTGCAGGAGATTATTGGGATTATGACCTCGAAAGTTGGATGCCAAGAACGTGCTGACGGAAGGCAGAAGCTTTCCTGAGCAAAAAAGGGTGGAGGACTCGTGTAGGCCGAGAAATTCTTCGATGAGCGGGTGGAATAATCTTCTCCGAATCCAGACCATCCACAGAATTCCTGTGCCACCTGGGACAATGAGGTTTTCCTCAGAACCACCGTGAGCTGGATTGGAAAAATGGAGTGGTTTAAAAATTGTTTTATACTCGCTATGGCAGAAAAAGCAAGGCGTTGCTCCAAACAGGAAGACCAAGTGGAGTAATCATGGAAGGTGCGATCAATCGCTTGCCGAACCTTTTGATCAAAAGCACTGGCGTGGTATTTTTGTGACACGATTCTGGTATATTCCGAGGGCGTAGATCCACAGACTTTGCTCTTTACTGGGACTGACTCCGAGACGGTACGTTCTAGCTCCGAAAATGGTCAGACAAATTCACCTGTCAAAAACTTCCCGAATTTCAAAACGAAAGCCGATCAATCATGCTCAATAACATTGAAGCACTTGGTCGTCAAGCAGCGAGTAGGAGGAGATATGATTCCTGCAATGAAGATTCGAAGAACTTTACGTTTACAAGTTTGGTTCAGAACGCGGTTTAAGAGAGGTTGTCAGTTATGGGTTGTTCAGTTGGTATTAAGTAGGGTTTGAAATGTCTTGTTGAAATTAATTTCAATCTGCTGTTTTCTGGTAAGAAGAAGATATTACTTCTAACTAAATAGGAATTCAAACCCTGAGCTTTAAAACGAATCAAAAACCGACAAACCGATAACAGAATAACTGAACAAACCGATATTACCTTCTCTTCACCCGTCTCAAGTACCAACTCCTGAAACTGGGATAACGATCACGGAATGCCCTTCAAATTTGCTGAATTCAACTGTGGAATACACACGATTCCGGTGGACCAGCAGGAGAAAGTGGTAGAGGCTCAGCAGTGGCGGAGATCTTCAAAAAGTCTTTTTTGCTACCTCAGCGGGCACAAGCATCGTGAGTTTTTCCGCTGAGCGAAAGAACTTTAAAGACTTACGTGGAGAATGGGGGCTTTGTCCTTTGCCCGATGATTGCAATCAAATGATATTGATGGGCTTTTCGCCAAAGAGTTTTTCGAAGCTGAATGGCCAAGACCTTTTGGCAGCAAAATGCTCTCAAGAAAATCCCAAATAACCATTCCGATTTTATTCCAACTTTCTTTGAATGTGAAGATGGGCCAACCAGCTACTTCTTTCGAGCTCAACGTTGGGGTGACGACCCTTGATCCACGATTACCTCAAATGCAAATCGTGATCAATGGTCGAATCGAGTGCTTGTAATAGCAATTAAAGACACGGTTGCGAATGGGATTACAAATTTTAGAAACAAGCGTTTTCCTCAGAAGAACGACAATACCCAATTCGGCGTCAATATCGTCGTTTAAACGGCCTTAAAACCTATTCGATTTTGGAAACCCTAGAACCTAAGCCAATTATGAAACTTCTCGGTTGCAAAAATCCCTGAATCTCCAAGCGAAGAAATCGCGAAGACAATCGTAAGGCAAGGAAGTGATGCGAGGAGATTCATTAATTACACTTTTAGCAGGAGGACATTGGGCTTGCTGGGAAGGTGTGCAGGTCTTGCAAAGACCGTTGATGGTGAGTCTTATATCGGAAGTGATGGACTTGAATTTTCAAGCGAAATTCAATTTTACCCTCCGACTTGTGCCGGGAGATTTTTGGGACGGCAGATCTTGAAGGAGGATCATGAGACCGGGAAAAAAAGTTTTTCCAATTCCAACCGAGGTCCGATCTTCGCAAATCTGGTTTTGGCAGATGAAATCAACCGGACTCGCACCGAAAAAACACAAATGCAAGCTTTGCTGGAAGCCATGCCAAGAAAAATAAGTCCACCTATGCGGTCAGCAACATGCTTTGCCAGACCCTTTTTTGATTATCGCTACGCAAAATTCCCATCGAGCAGGCTGGTAACTTATTCCACTCCCGAGCCCAGTTGAACCGTTTCTTCTCTATATCAAATTCGGCTATCCTTCGGAAAAAGAGGATTGGAGGTATTGGAGCGGACCAACGAACTTACGAAGCCGGTGACTGAACAGGTTTTCCAACAGGATTAGACATTAAAAAACTGGCAGCAGCTCCTCGTGAGGTGCATATTGATTCTGTATTACTGGCTCAAATCAATTCGCTGATTCGATCAAACTCGAACCCGCGGAAAGTAAAGTCGAAGGCCGTCCAAAAACTATGTGGAGTGGGAGCTGGTACGCGAGCTGGTCAGGCTTTGATTCTTTGTTGCCAAAGCTCGGCGCTGGTAAAGGCGCTACGCTGTGATTCTGAGGATATTCAGCTTTTGGCTTACCCGGTGCTTCGCAAATCCGCCTTCCCTGCATTTCAAGAGCAAAGAGGCGGAGCAGATTCACCCCGACCTGAATTTATCTCCAATATCTGGAAGCGCATTCGATCCAATGAAAGCAAGTAATAATCGAAATCAATCCGACTCAACAACCTGAAAACTGGGGGCCAAGATCAATCAAGCGAGCAGCTGAAGCATGGCCTCATTTGGGAAAAGACTGGGATCGGATTGGAGTTTGAGGCAGTATCGATACTCGAACCTGGAGATGATCCCAAGCGGATCGATTGAAGTATTATCCCCGCCGGGAAAGCACATGAATCAAAGAATCCAAACTGAAAAGTCATCTGAATATCCGCAATGCTTCTAGATCTTTCGGTTTCGATGAAACTATGTCGAAAATGGCTTCAAAACGCTGGATTTATGCCAAGAATCTGATTGGGCCTCATTGGCCTACATGGCCAAAGTCAGCCGGGAATTCCCTATCCTTTTTTTACGTTTTCAAGATGGGAAAGTGAGCCAAAAAGTAGCTCCTTCGCCTAAGGCCTTTTCAGCCGAATTAATCTATCAATTGGACAACGGATCAAGCTTCCGGTTTTGGCCGATCAGTAAGCCAGGAATTTCGGAGTTGAAATCAAAGCAAAAAGGAGTTGATCAATTTTCGCGTTTCGGACTTTCCTCCAAAGGAATCTGAGTGGATCGAATCGTGAACAGATGGCAGCATCCCAAAAAAAGAGATCGTGTTTATTTTCAGATTTTGGGTTGATCAAGGAGTTTGAAATTTTGATCAGAAAAGGGGAATTTCAAATTTGGAAGATTTAGAAGGGCTCGAAGTATTGATTTGGATGGGGAACGTCCGAAAAACCTATAATTGAAGCAATCAAGGGCTATTTGAAACTATATTTGAAGAAAAGCTTTTCAGCTACCACAAGGTTTCATCTATTATCCAGTGAAAATGGTCTGAATCCATCGCGGATGTCATCAGTAGATTTTTTAGCTGACCCGCAAACTCTGAAATTGAGTTTCTCTGAATTCCATAGCGCTTTGGGGGAATTGTTGGCGATCAGCATTCCGCATTTTGATCCATCTTTGAATGGAAGCCGAGGCAAAACTATTGCTTGGGCCGGCCATGGATTTCTTAAACTGACGCCGAAAAACCGGGTTTCCAAAGATTAAAATTAAGAAAATTGCTAAATACTATTGCTCCGGTTCTAAACTAATTGGTTTACTAGCGTTGAATCTTGGGGCGCAACTTTTTTGAATGAGCGAGATTGCCTCAAGAAATAGAAATTGCTCATGTCCCCTTTATGGAGAAAAAGCGCTTTGGGGAGGAAATTTAGATTTGAGATCACAAGGCTTTTGGAAAAAGGAAGAATTAGGTATTTGTCTCAGGAAATCCCCCAAGGCCATCCAAGACTTGGAATTTTCTTTCTACCAATAGAGAATTCAATCAGAGCGGAACTTTGCAAACCTACATTGGAACGAATTAACCAAGTGACCTGGACTCCCTAATTATATATCATCCAAATTCCGAATTTGGCGTTATCTGCTGATTTTTCAAAGTAACAGCAGCTTGTTCCGAATTTAAAGATCAGTTCCCAAGAATCCTACCGCAATCCCAATCCAATAAGCATCCAACTAAGCTGGTGGTCTTCTTAAAAAAGTAAACGATGCTGGGCTTTTAGAATCTCAGACGGGTGCCTTGAAGGTGGAGCAAAGCCACTTTGATTTTCCTCAGCAATCCATTGTTATGTTATTCAGAAGTTCCAACCGAGAAAATACTAGTTATAGAGCTCGCTTTGGGCTCTATTTCTGAAGTTATGGCTTTGAATTTCGGGAAAACAAAAAACCATTGGATTCTGCTTCTTGATCTTTTCAAATCACGCAGATTTTTAAATCAGATCCAAGAAAGCTCTACTTTGGTCACCAACAGCCCTGGCTATTCGAGTCAGAAAATCAAACCTTGTATTCTGATCGTGGACTTTTGAAGTTCAGAGAAATCCCGAAAATGGGCAATTGCCAGAATTGATTTTGAAAGCTCTATCTGCTTTTAATCGGTGTGGAAAAAAATCCAAATCCGATTAATTCGAATGAACTAGCACAACGGTTTTTACTAAAGGACAAACAATCATAAGCAACTCAAAAGCTAATCTGAATGAGTGGGCTTTTGATGCTGTTTTTTGAACTTGTTGTGGAACTTTACTTTAGCCTTCAACAAGGAATTTGAAGATCCCTACAATCCCAATCGCCCGAATTGAGAGCAAATCGTAAACAGTGATTTTACTTAAATCTAGTTTGATAGGGATTAGTCCTGGCTGGAATTGGTAACGTTTTGGAGTACCGATTCCCTTAGCTAGCCTTGCAGAATCGATTTTTGGGATTAAGCTTCTTATTTCTTGGGAAGGTTTTTTCCAATCACAAGAAAAGCTGCAATTACTCAATTTTTGCCCATCAAACATGCCAAGGCTGGAGTTTCAGTTTGGATTGCCTGGATAAAGTCAATTTAAAATAATTGCTGAGCTTATTGCAAATCGAGCGGATTAAGCTCAAAGTGGAAATTCCAGAGCCGATTGGGTTGGATTTCCCGAAAAGGTGCCCCTTTCGTTTTGCTTCTACTGCTTCCTTGCTTGTCTTTTGGAGTCTCAGAAATTATCCCAAATAAATCTTTTAACTATCGAAAAACTGGAAACGAAAACCTAATTTCGCTTCCAAGATTCACTGAGGAAGTTCGCAATTTCTAGATGAGATTTTTCTTAAAATCATTCACCTGCCTTACATCAGAAATTTCCGAAACCAAACCCAAATACCCTTCAGAATGTCTGCTTTGAAAGGATCTCGAATTTGATTGGTCGCTTCAGTTTTCCGATCCGAATTTTGCAGGTTTTTCCTAATCAATTCTCTCGAGATCCTTGGCCTTGATCGATCCACTACAGGTTTCAATTATCCGATCAGTAAAATTCTTCTTCCTGGGATTTAATGCATTCAAGCGTTTAACGGAATTGCCTGGTAATATCGAATCCGCATTATTTTTCAATTGGGGAAGCTATGTCCGATTGGCTCCCATAAATCATCCTTCAGAAAAAGATTGTACCAAGCTAATCACTTTTAACAAGGACGGTAACTAGCAAGAAAGTAAAAGCGGAGTTAAGTTGATGATTTTTTTTGGTGCCGAAAGTCTATTTGGTCAGCCCTTTGGCTCGGGGTTCGGGAGAGAATGTGAAGTCCGGGAAACTCGAATTCCATTCGAAAAAGAACTTCAAGACAGCGAAGCTTTGAATTTGAATATTGATTTAAAAGCACTGGAATTTTAAACTGAGATGAATTGTAATTACTATTGGGCGGCTATTGATAACAAAAGACCTGAGCCAAAATTTTCCCAGATCAGACACCTAACTTTCTGAATTTTGTGGATAGCAACAGGCAATGACTGAGGGAGCAAATTGATGGTATGGCCATTCACGTGATGCCTGTTAATTTCGCTCGGCACGGCAGATTATTAATTGATACGGAGAAGCTTCTTGCCTCCCAAACGAATCCATCACCGAGCCGGACTTTCCAATGTGACTTCCAATGAAATTGGCTCGATCAAAATTACTCCGCTTGCCGCTAATGGACAATCTTTAGGCGAAGAGGTTTTGAAAAATTCCCGGTCGGCGGTGGTGCCATGGTAAGAAACCGAATCCGACCGTTTGTTGGCAGGTTTCCGGGCCATGATCAATGATCAAGAAGATGAGGGAGCGGGAATTGGCTAAGCAAGCTCCTACTGTCTGAAAAGGTAGATGATACACGAGGAGCATTCCGAAATGCCCGATGATGGTGGGTTGGGAGGGGATTCCTAGATTCCTAATCTGCACAAAATCATGAGGATGAAGAAAATTGAATACCTACTACGAGGCTTCAACTAAAAAATATGTTTGAAGATGGCTCTGGAACAATAATGTGGCAATCGGAGCCTTTATTTTGAAGACTTTTTGAACCCAGAAAGAAAGCTTTGGCCCTATCAGGAAAGAAGCCTTGGAATACTTAAAGAACGTGCAACAAAAATCCGCGTGTATGTGAAGCGAAACCGGCAATACGATTCACCTCAATTAAGGAAGAAGAAAAGCGATTTGTCTGGAAATTTGGAGAAGCTTAGATGCTCAGATTTAGGAAGGAGCAAGTTGCTAAGGAAAGGCTGATTGCACCTCTGCTGCCCGCAGTTTTGGGCATGCTTCCAAAAGCCAGTTTGGATGCTTCGATCAATTGAAAGTCCAGCGGATTAGGATTATGGACTCAGCGAATGTACTAATTCAGGGATTCGGATTGTCTGTCTTGCTTCATTCAGGAATTGGAAAAGGGAAATTTAAAGGAAGAAGGCAAGTCAGTGCTATTCCAAAAAACTTTAAAATCCACCTGCTACGTCCCATGATGAACTGGACGCCTTCTTTTCAAAGCAGAAAAAAGAATTACAGAACAGCGTTTTTGGAGCAAACTCAACTGAATGAATTGAACCGATAGTCTCGCCGATTTTTTGTCTGGATTTTGGAGTTGTCCCATCCTAGTTGTGATTTGGGCTTATAGCTTTTCGGATTCAGAAGGAGATTTTCTCCGCGAAGAAAAGTTGGTAAACAAGTTACTGAATAGCTTATTCTTTTGGATTGTTCGTTTTATAGTAAATCCAGTTTGGCAAAATCGAGGCAAAACTCGAATCCTGTTTTGATCATTTTCGAAGACTTTGGAAAAAGAAGCATAGATTTTTTGGAAAAAACAAGTTTAGGGGGCAGAAAGGTAATTTCTATTTCCTGAATTACAATCCCCAATTCGGATTCTTGTTGATTCTTCTTGGGTAAAGATTTCCTCAAAGGCATTTTCGCTATGGCTTCGATCAAAATCTGTGAATTGGATTTTCCCAAATTCGGATCAAGAGTTGGCGTTTTTAGACTATAAAGGAATCCTCCGTCAGGGAGAAAAGGCAAGAGAAATTCCAAAGGAAAGGTATGCAGCTTAAGAAGGGGTTCGATACCTGTCGATTTCAACAAGCTGATATGAATTGGAAACCCAAGTTCTGGAACGAGATCAGGAGACTTTTCAGCTCGATTGGCGGCTTCTGTTTGGAAGAAATGAGTTGGAAAATCAAGGATAGAATAAGCCAGCTTGGCACACTAATTTCACTTCTTTGTACTGCCCTGCTCAGCGATTGAGTTATCAACTTCAGGTGGCTTCCCCAAATCCAGAGATTCGCACTTTGAGCAGGTAATTTGAATTGGGGAAAGGAGCGCGAGGTTCAGGAAGGAAATTCAGCTTTCTAGAAATACTGGATTGCTTACTGAGAAACAGCCCCTGGATTCCGGTAGAAGCCGTATTTATGCATTTGATCCGAGTCAGATTGAGGACTCCAACTCAAAAAAGCAAGGGAGAGAGGTGCTTCGTTTACTGTTATCAATATCAAATAATCTTGAGGCGGCTAAAAAGTATTAAATCGAGCATTTGGGCAGGTTTTGAAGTTTTTCAGGAAGAAGTGGACTCGAAATTCAGGTTTTGGGAGAATGTTTTGGAAGCTTTGCCTTTTGAGTGGAAAAGCAGGTCGATTTCAGCGGTTGCTAGCAGAAGATGACAGTGGGTAAAATGCAGGCAGATAGGGGATTCTAAAAATCGGTGAGCTTTTTGAAGAACTAGTTTTCCCTTGTGGCTCAATCGGGGGATCATAGGCTACGATAAAATTTGGAAATCAAGATTTTGGGAAGAGCTTCAGCCTGAAAATAAAGCCATACTGGAGGATTAAATCCCTCCAGTATTCACAAATCAAAATCGTGGCAATAAAATTTTCAAATGGGTGAGGGATTCCTTCCATTTTTGGGCATTTTGGGATCTAATTCAAGTACGCTTTGGAGTCAATCGCTAATTAACCAAAATTTCTAAAGCAAATAGGAGTTGGCTTACCAATGAAGTCAGGTTGGCAACAGATTATTCCTGATTAGAATTTTTTATGTAAATGAGTCAGTGGATTTTCCCTAGTGTTTTCGCAGGCCGAGGCGAGCTGATTTTTTAAAATCAAAAGTTTGGCTCTTCATCGCTGAAGGTCTGGGCATAAAAAAATCAATCCCCGTTTTTGGGACTTGGGATTGATTTTCGTTACTAACTTACAAGTTTGGGTCGAACCAAAAACTCGGAGATGATCTTTTGAAAGCCCCTTTTTGTTTTTTGAAATTTAATCATCGCATGACCTTCTCGAAAATAGACTTTTAGCTCCTGTATTCCTTCGTTGCTGAACAATGATTGTTTAGCAAATGAACTTTGGTTATAATAGTTTCAAGCATTCCCTTTAACGGTTTCTTTTGTTGTAAAGGGAAATTTCATTTTCAGCATCCCTTTGAGCTAATCCAATTCCATATTTATTGATCTCATCGTCTGCAAAAAATCCCGTTAACAAATTCCTGTAAGAAATGCAGTTCCCATCGGGCTTTGGGTCAGGACTAAAGAAGAGGTTGATAATTTTCTTGATGAGTTTGATTCATCTCAAAGATTTTCCTCAGAAGTCATACTAACTCCAACCATCCTAAAATAGATTTGATTTCTGAAAAAAAACTCTCAATAGGAGCGATTCGCAAAGTCCTTGAAATGCCTTTTGGCACCAAATTTCAGATTCGTTGAATTCAGCTGCGGTGCGATGGTTCCCAATCTTGATCCCGATTCCAAAATGATTCTTTGAGGTGAATTAAATGGTTTTTCTGTTTGAGTTGAAGTTTGCATGAATTTCCTTTTTCTTTTTTTTTTTCAAAAAAGATAGCAAAATCATATAATTTTTTAGCAAATACCCTATGCAGGGTAAATTTTAAAAAAAGGTCGAAAATTATCTGAAATTTAATGTAAATAACTGTCCGCTAACTGGCTTTGGTCACCTAGAGGCTGCTCAGTAGGAAGTTCTCGGAAACGTCCAAACATACTTTATTAGGAGCATTTATTGTAAAATGCGGTCCCCAGTCCGTTTGGCTGATTCTAATGATATATTATGGCTTTAGCTCAAAACCTAAAATGTTTTCCCCCCATGGTAATAGGGCAATCAGGCTTGAAAATAACCCGGACTAGTTACAATCGGGAGCTTTGCTATAATCCTTGAGCATTGCATTCGCCTCCAAGCAACAGATCAAAAATTGCCTTTCAACCCGCTGAAAAACGTCACTTCTTATAATTTTGGGATCGGCTAAAATGACAATCGACTATGTCCAAAAGTTGGCCAACAAGCAGAAATGGACATAGGCCGATCCGCGATAAAGTTTACATTTTAAGATTCTTCCATATTCCAGCAATTGAGGCCTGGAAATGGTTGATCATATAGCCGCTGTCCAGTTGCCTTGTAAAGTGAATTACAAGCAGCAAAAACAGGGGGGAGAGGGGCTCCGCCTAGTCCCTGTTGGATCCCTTCGTATTCTGGACAAAATGTACCTTCAATTTTCTTGGAGCTTTCCCTTTATGACGAATCATTCCGGTAGGTATCAAAGTTTTGATTTGTTAGGAATGGGTGGGGGGGCGCCATTCTCAAAGGCCCATGTTCCCCATAGAATCATTTCATCCCATCCACAATTGCACCTTCGGCCCATATTGGCTTGCATGCGTCTGGATTGACACTACTATTTCCGCATCCACAGCTGCATAGACATTTTCAACCACTGGCTGATTGCTTTTCAATGCTAACTCACCCTTCTGCAACATAAGAAATTATGACAGAAATAGGCCTTAAAAACTCCTTTGTGAATTCCCGAAGCAGTATTTTCCCAGCAGTTGACTTTTCTCTTAACTAAATTCTAGCACTCCCGCATAAGCGTTTCGGATCAATAATCGTTGTTTTCACCACCGCGGATTTGTTTCAGCCTTTTCCAGTAAATTCCCAAACGGAATTCAAATTGGATCTTTGCCCTTTCCTCAGCCAATTCATCTAGGAAATCTTGCTGGCTCCAGCGATAAGTTAGATCTCGGTGCCCGAAAAGCTCCAAGTGGGTGAATGTTGGAGTCGATTTTGCAACGCTCGGCAGGTAATTGGTCGATCGCTTCGGCGGGAATCTGTCAGCAATGATCGGAGTAATTCTGGAATCCCCCCCACTTTCACATGAAGCGCAAAGTAAATTATTGTTTTCATCCAAAGCTGCTCGGTAAGTAGCGGAATTAAGCAGGTCGATAAAACCCCCGCGGTCATTCATCTTCAACGGCTATAAACCATTTTTAACAGAGCTTGGATTTTCTGAGAGACAAAAGCTGCTTCGGTCATATGATGACTATGGGCTCTTTCTCCAAAACCACCACCCATACCGCCGAGTTGATCTGAAATGTTTTCTCTTGGTATTCCAAGGCTACTGGCTATCGTACCTAATGATAAAAATCCGGAGTCTTGGTTGGACCATAAATAAGTTGCTCTATCCGCCTTTTCACATCTGCAAAGGCAGTTCATGGCTCCATGGTAATTAGGTGGCCAAAATGGTGCTGAGTAGGTTCCTCTCAATTACTTTAGTAGCCTTTTTGGAATGGCGCCCTCAGGAATTCCTCCAGTCTTTTCTCAAGACATTACCAGGCTTGGGAGATATATTCGGCCATTTTAAGCTTTGTGGGTAGTTGAGCTTTCTAGCCCGCTTGGGACTGTGACATGCAGAAACAAAGGTGCTCCCCAACTACTCGATTTGAAAGTATCTTCCAAGGAAGCTATTCCCATACTGCTTTCAGAACTTTTTTTCGCTTGCAATACTTCCCCAAGGTAAGTTTCCTAACTATGGACAAATTCTCTGGAAATTTGCTGTGTCAAAGACATTTCGCTCAAAAAACCGTCCCCTGAACAACTTGAATCGACAAAGACATCCACCTGAATTCCCGCCAAGGGAATGTGACGGAACTCTTGTCAAATGATTTTTAGCTTCATTCCAAAAGCTGGAGGATGAACAATAGC
>Ga0163217_1039231_pt1 | contig 21461 bp, 15 predicted proteins | sample SynspAceP_FD_185933 | JGI IMG/M metagenome (GOLD analysis project Ga0163217, IMG submission 185933) | Saline lake microbial communities from Ace Lake in Antarctica - Synechococcus sp. Ace-P (PacBio error correction) | ecosystem: Environmental > Aquatic > Non-marine Saline and Alkaline > Saline ...
AAAAGAGAGAGATAAAGGTTAATGTCGGTGCAGGTAACCGGCACGGTCTGCCTTTTTGGCCTGGAAAGGTTGGGGGAATCGGGCCAAACGCCTTTTCCGCGCAAGCCTAACCCCGAAAATCCCTGGGAAAGGCTAAAATAACCCCGTTAAGGAGTTTTTGGTCCCCAAAACCCCAATTTGGAGGAAAACCTCCCAAGAATCCGGGGCCCGGTTACCTGTGGGGGAAAAAAAATTATAGGGAAAAGTAAAATCCGTTCAAAAGATTGCGGCTGGAAAAAATCCGTGGGCAGCTGGCATGAATTGGTGATCCGCTCTGATGCCCCAGTTCTTGATCGGAAATCCTGGAGCGAATGGCGCAGCGCGGCGATGATGGGTTTGGCCAAAACTGGCGGAAATGTCGCTTTCCCAATGGTAGCGGAGAAATTTATGTGATTGCTTTTCAGCACGGTGGAAGTTTTGCCGGATACCTTATTCTGGCCAAAAGCGGGACTTTGGAAAATCCGAAAAGCCTAAGAAAATGACGACCCATGACTTCATTATAAATTTTTTTTTTGGCAAGTGATAAGAAAGCCACTGAGGAAGCGATCATCAACTCACTTTTTTGTCTGGGGCGGAATCGATGGATGGCAGGGATGGAAATTCGGTGGGAAGGCATTACCCAAGCAGGAAGTCCCTAACTTGGATCAAAAAACAACAAGTAGTTTTAATATAATTTTTTTTCAATGGAAAGATTCTTCTCCGAATCAAAAGCAAGCAAGGACATGAACTTGGGCTCCGAACACCTGCAAAAAAACAGCTGGGAACCAGAAAGTCCCATTATATCAGGTAAATTTTCTCTGGCATTTTTTTTGTTTGTTATTCCCTCTCGATTGTTTTGATTTCGCTGTGAATCTTGATTCCAAAGAAACTATGGCTTAGAGTTGACTCCTGCCCAATGTTGGTCTTGGTTGGTAATTTTTCGGTGATTATCTCCATGGTTCAAGATTTTTTCTAGTCACACATTTGCGTGCTGAAGGTTTTTGTCACCTGGTAGCGGATTGCTGTTGGGAGTGTCAGCCTTGCCTTTTCCCGGATGGCATCCGTGAAGGAAAGAAGCTTTTTAAAGTATTCCAAATCCATGGAGCTATAACGCACCGCAATACTATTACTCAAATAGCTATCGAAGCGGATGGCGGTAGGCAGTAAAGGATGCTTAGTACGCGGGGCACCAATCGGTGTCGCCCATTTCCGATTTTTTTTCTATTCGCCTGTAATCTGATTGTCTGATCGGAAATTTAAATTTAGTTTTTTCCAATCTGGAACCTTTTTCAGAATAGTTTACACTTGATTTTCATGTTATCAATGGTAGGTGGTTAATGCCCGCAGCTTTTTTTCGGCAAGTAAAATCTAAGTCAAAAATTCTATCGGAAAAGCTTGAAGCGGAATGGTCGAGCGATCTAATCATATAGCAACTTGGGGAATGGTTCTTGTGTCGTGTTTACTTTGGGGATGTTGGTGCTTCTTCATTGCCGTTTTATTGCGTCCAAAGACCTTAGTAGTGATTACTCCCAGCTTATATTCCGAGTACAAATGTGGGTATTCCGACTACGATGGCCAGCGAGCGACTCGAGGGGGAATAGTTGAGGAGCTATAGAGTCCGGATCGAGAAAAAGCGCTTCAGCACGGGATGTGGACGGCCATGTCAAATATAAGCAGGAGGGTGCTCAACCTCTTACCTTCGTACGCGATGAATTAGGGAGGAAAAATTCGAATCGCAAAATGAATTAGTTTGCTACAGGAGAATGGATACATTTGGCTGGCAAGAAAGTAGAAAACCTTAATATATATAGATCAAGATTTTCATCAAATGACTCGCGTCGTGAACAGTAAAAAAATGAGAGTTAGGGAGTAATCGAGCTCTGGACATGCCGCGGGGGCAAAATGGGCTTTGGTTGGGTCAGATTCCGATTGATTATCAATATTGCCAAAGGAACATCCATGAGTTAAAGACTGGAAGGCTAGTCTATATAAACCACCATTTTTTGGGTGAGTGGCAAATGAGCTCAAATCCATCGTAAAAATGGGCTAGGCCTTGAATTTATCAAGGAAGTAAAAGATCATATTCTGGGTTCTATATATTAAGGAGTACGAATGTCTGATTTAAGCGTAGTCCGACAGTTTGATGCGGAGGAGCATGTACGTTCGTTTCATATTTAATTAATATGATTTGTTATTCCATTTGTCGCCCAAAAGTTTCACCCTTTGCAGGGTTAACCCGTTTGCCAATCATTGATTTCCTAAACCGCCGCAATGTTCAATACGGGGGCTCCGCCACACGGCGGGCAGGCATTTCAAGGATCATAAATGAACGCATGAACATTTCCATTTATTGAATATTGAAAGGATCGACCACGAAGTGGTCAAACATGAATAACCATCGGGTGCAACCCATGTAAATGAATACTTGTCAACCCAACGTACCCCTCGAAGGTGGGGCGAACTTTAAAAATATATTAGCGACTTTCCGTTTTGGCGGACCCCCTCCCTTTTCCCATCGACATCACTCTGCCAAACCGAAATTGTTTATTGCAATTTTATAACCACAGGTTTAAACCTGTGGCTACAAGAAATTCCCGCATCTATGATTGCTTTGCCGAAGGAAAAGGTTTTGGAGTGGGTGGGGAATCCGCCATGACTAATTAAATTACTACTGCAGAAGCCTGAATTTCATCAAACTTGAAAAAAACATATACTATGAAGCTCAAACTCATAATAAAAGAATCACTTATATCCTTCTACGCATGGCCTACGAAGGCAATCCAAAGGGAAGGGTAGAGCGCTTTGTGGGAACAGAATAACATTCAACATAATCCAAGCTGAGCCATGGACTGCCGGATTTCATAGACTACTATAACTTTGACCAAATGGCAACAGGATATCCAGGACCAAGTCTATCGAATTTGTCCGAGTGATTGCAGAGGATGATTTGGAAGCTAAACAGTACCCATACAGACATGGCCTGGAAATGATCAATATGTGACCATGGATTTTTTTCGGTTTTGATGAAAATGGAAAAATCGTCGAGCATTGGATTCCATTCAGCAGATCCCCAAAAGAATCCGCAATCCGAATACATGTAATGAGGCGGAGGTTGGAAAAATTTGACGCTCATCAAGGAACATTTGGAGAATCCATGAATAGCCTGGTTGACGATTTAAATCCGACTTATCTCTCTCTATCATGCTGTGCCCGCTAGGAGTTGTCCTGATCATAGCAAAAAATGGCTATTGAAAAAACGAATACCAAATACCATCCCCTTGACCTCGAAGAGCCAGCCGCGATGGCGGGTATAGAACTTAATTTGTACCGATTTATCAAATTGAAGTTTTAAAACGTTTTGATTATTTTAAATTGAATCTCTGTATCATATGTTCAAAACACGTTTATATTTTTAGGAATTTCTATTAACACAGGGATCCAGCCAGAATCAATGTTTATAATTATTTTTGTTGCTTTAGAATCGAAATTCAAAGACCCACTTTGGCCATAAGAAGATATTGTACTTGGAGGCCAATTTTTTTAATGGAATTTTTGATTGAAATTAACAGAAAAATGATAGTTTGAAGAAAACCATCGATATTATTATAATTCAAAGTCTATTAGGTCCAAGATTTCTTTTTAATAGTAATTTTTTTAATTAATGAAGTTGAGTTTCAGGATTGGAAATTTTTTGTTTGTAATTAAAATCAAAAAAAGGTTATGAAATTAGTAACAGATCCTAGATTAGAACCCTGAGCTCTATCGAAAAAAATTCTTTTAATCAAAAAAATTATTGACAACATTAAACACTTCAAACAAGGAGAAAGCAAAAGCAGGTTGAGAAAATTCTTTGTTTCCTGCTAAATAAAGGGCTTAAATCAGTAGATAATCAAAATGTTGTAAAGAATTTTTTGAAATAACATCTGCTGAATTCACCGAACACATTCAAAGAAGATAATTTCAAGATACTCTTCTCAATTGGAGACATCTTATTGAATATAATCATCAGAGATGTAACTGATCAAGAGACTAGGTTAGGTCATAGATAACGATGCTGAATTGAATAAATTAATCGTTAAGATTAGAATTTGGCTTTTGTAGGATAATGATATAATCAGATCTTTAGTGAATCAAGAAAAAGGGATTATAGATATCTATCAATCTTGTTGTCCAACCGCATTTCAAAACGATTTTAGCTAAATAAATGAGAAGCAAGAATCACCTCTGATGAATATCGATCATTTTGACATTGTCTAGAGAACTTTGGCCTTCACAAGAAGTAAATTAAGCTAAATTAAACTACTCAATTTTACCAGTCAAAAAGACAGAAATTTCCAGGATGTCGTAAATAAATTTGAAAAAAATATTTGTGGGCTATTTTTATTCCAAGAAAGAGAACACAATTTTTATGGCAGAAATGAATGGTTTCGTGTTCCTCAGGAAAGGTGAGAAAAAAAGAGTTTTTGCAGATAAATTCCTATAGAAGTAACTCTCATTGGTTAGAGAACCGATTATAAATTCATTGCAAAAAGCATAATATTGACAGGAAACTTTAGCATTGTCAAAAAGATTGAAGAAATCATCAAATGATATGTGTGTACCCCTGTACACAGATTTGTTTGTTAAATGACTTTATAAAGAGGGATATAACGCCTGATTGAGAAAGAAAAGACTTTAAAATGAACTTTGTTGGAAAAGGGATTGATGATTTCCAATATCTCAAAGGAAGTACGCTAAATGAAAATTCATGGCTCTGATTCATTTCTTTGATGAAGTTGAAAAAGGAGCAAAAAGTAGGAATTTCAATAAGATGATATGAAAAGCTACTGACAGACCTTCACAATCATTAACCTGGTGTTTGAATAGAGTTATGAAAGAGCATTTTTGAGTTGCAAGAGGAGTATGTTCTCAAAGGCTGATTTTTTTATCTGGATTACAATATCAACCGCAGAGATATCCTTATAAATGATTGAAAAAGGAGATATAGACAAGTTTAAAAAGGATAATGCGGTAAACAAAAGAGGATGATATTCTAAATATTCTAAGAACATTATAAGGATGTGGGAAAATCTGTTATTTAGAAAACTACCGAGAATGTTGCTTTATCGAAATTAATATATCAGCCGTAAAAGATAACGGAATCCATTAGGAGAGAGCGAGAATAGGAACTCCAAATTTGAAGAACTTCAAAAGTGATATTTAAAGGTCTTGTTTTAATGTTGATGAAAAGCTAGAGCAGAATTTAATACAACGAAGATATGAATGGATATCTTGATCAATTCTAGGAAAGGGAGAGATCATTATTGGTGGAATGTAAGACAAATAAGGAAAGTGGTTACAATAAATTCTAGTTCCTGTTTCCTAGACAATTGAAGTCCTATCAAAACTCTTGCTTGAAGAATAATCTTAGAATTGTTCAAAATTCTATGGTGGGCTCCTGAATTCAGTGATGATTTTGTGACAGACTGTGAAATGGACGTAGAAATGAATCTTTCTTTACTTGACAGTCCTCTAACTTTAAGAAAAAGTATTTTTGAAGCGTTTAAAAAGACTGCAAACACCAAGCATTTCCTCATGTTCTTTTTCGAGATATCGTGAGTCAATCAAGAGGAGGATTATTAAAGCCTTAAGTAAGTGACAATTGTGGGAAAAGAAGGGGGGTTCTTTCCCCCTTCAGTGTGTAGAGCGTTTGAATTGACTAAGGTGTGGTTTCTAAAACTACAACTTTTTTATTTTTCTGGATTTGTAATTCACTTTTCCTAAAACAGTTTCGACGGCTCACCGTCGTGCCAAACTTTTCTTGCTGATTCTTCACACCCCGCATTTCATACGGGGGCTATTTCATAGTTCGATCCTTTCCAGGATCATAAAATGAAAATGAATTATCAACGCATTTTGATTCTGATTTGGTGACCACGAAGTGGTCAAGCCATGAATAAACTTGTCCGCCAGTGGCGGGCCATGGGTGCATACTCATGGAACGGATATTACACTCAAACCGCACCCACGATCCCTGAAAGGGTCGAAACCTTTTTGAATTGATACCTTTCGGATAAAACCACCAATTTTATATTTTCATCCTCCTAGATTGGATCATTATTTTTAACCGATTTTTATGAGCCACACACACCCAAATTGATTATCACATTGTTTTACTGGAACTTACAAAAGACAGCCAACAATGCTCTTGGACAATAACGTCGCTTGTGTATGCAATATAATGAATGAGCTTCCTTAAAAACAAAAATTGCCCATCTCTATCCGATTAACGCGACATGGAAGATCATCTTCATTTTTGGACCGCACAATTCACGAGGATGCTTTGGGCGCTTGGTGAAGGACATCAATTAGCCAGGTATTGATTTCCATCCAAAGCAGAAGGGATATTCCGATTTGAAGGTGGCTCAGATTGGTCGTACTGCGTGCCCTTTTACGTCTCCCATCGAGAATAAAGAATCACTTATTATTAACTATACTCAAAATTCAGGAAGGAGCATCATAAAAAGAATATTAATTTACTATGAACGAATACAAAAGGCCTGATTGAAGAAAGAAGGGATTGAAATTGATCCGAAGTATTTGCTTTTAAATAGTTGTTCGGACGGCTTCACCGTCGTGCAACTTTTCTGCTGATTCTTCAACAGCCCCGCATTTCATAACGGGGCGTCCGCCAGGGACAGTTATTCATGGTTTGAACCACTTCGTGGTCGAATTCAATTAATTATTTCCAGATTGATTTTGAAACCATTCATTTTATGATCCCAAGGGAAATCGAACCTGAAATAACAGCCATGGGAAACCCATGGTAAACGAATGCCACATCAACCGCAACGACCCCCGAAGGTGGCGAACTCATATTATTACCATCTAAAATTCCGTTTTTTGGCAAACGCACTGTCTTTTCTCGATTGAACACCACTCATCCGCTCTAAAACCATGATAAAAACGTTTTTTAACATTTTATTCACTACAGGTTGAAACCTGTGGTTACAAAAATTCCACATCTATGATGCCTTCCGCCTCCCCTTTAGATATTTTGAAATGCTTCGAATTCAGTTCCGAAACGGAGTAACTTGGCAAAGATGACCAAGGGAGGAATAGTTCCTTCAGGAGTCGAATCAAGCACGTTAGATTTAAATGAAAATCGAAACCTCCCTTTTATTAGAAATTTTCAGGGACATTAACTCCTTCAAAAGAAGCCTGTAACTGGATTGCAAGCGGAATTTTGAGAAAATCAATCTGAAAAAAAGGAAATACACTATTACAGAGAGGCGCACTGATGAAGTAGTGCAACAATCAATATATGTGTATGATGGTTGTCTAAGAACGTTTTTCCATAGATCAATCCGGTAAAAGAACACACCCTTACATTTGCCTATTAAGGGACTTGGTGGATAGTGATTTATAACCGCATTTTTAACTGCCTCGAAAGCCGTGATGACTATAGAATGTATTCAGGGACGCTAACTGTTTATAAAGTATCCCGATCAAGCTTGGAAGGTCTCTATGAATGACATCCTAAGTTGGAAGACTTTCTCAGAATAAAAAATGGAAAAGGCTTTTGCCGCTTTCCCAACATAGAAATCCTTTCTGGCCTTTCCTCACAGGCAAAAGAACGGATACACGTCATTTATCAGCAACCTATCCTTAGATAGAACAAAGTGTAAAAAACTATCAAACATTGATCTAATTTAGGTAATCAACTACGGAAAGCTTAAAGCAGTAATTCGAAAAGAATTTCCCAGTAATTTTTTATTACCCTAGCATCAATTTTTTTGGTAGGTGATACGACGCCTAATTTTGCTTTGTAATAATCACTGAATGAAAAGCTATCCTTTCTACTAGAAGGAATTGCCTACCCTGTAGCAGGTGAAAATAACACAAACAACAGGAAGAACAGTTTGAATACGTATATCATCACTAAACACAAAACAACAACAATTAATTGAAAGGTATTATTGTATTGACCAGTCCATGACGAATTGGGAAATACTGGAGAGAAAACAGGATTTTTGGGTTGAAGAATTTGCAGCTCCATAACTAATTTTGCTCAAGGATAAAAGGAGTAGAAGTGACCACGCTTCACAAAAGGTGGTCAACCTCCTATCGATCCTAAAAAGCCACAACTCCAGCTCCACAAAACACCGCACAGTGAGGTATTATGGGGATAAAGAAACTCAAGACAATTTTGTCTAAAAAAACAATAAAACTAGCAATGTTAATCAAGCTGATTACGAATGCGGTATTTTATCGCCAGGAGGTCATGGCCCATTGTGGATTTTGGCAGAAGCAAGACTCAATTTTGCACTAATTGAAGCAATTCTTAAACAAAACAACAAACCTGGTAGTGCGGTATGTCATGCACCTGCTATTTTTCCAAGCATACAAAAAATGTAAGATGGGCTTCCTTGGTACAGGGAAAAGGTAACTGGATTCACCAAACAGTGAGGGAAGAAATGCCCGTAACAATTAACAGATGTGGTTCCATTTTTTTAGTAGAAGATATGCCTGAAAGCAGCCGGCGGAATTTACTCCAAGGTGATGACTGGGCAATTCTTTACGCTGTTAGAAGATGGTTTGTTGATCACAGGACAAAACCCTGCTCAATCAGAGCTTTGTAGCGTGAAAAGCTTTTAGAAAGGTTGGAGCAAATAAATTTTTCAAAAGGGTAAAGAATCAAGAAATAGATTCTTACCCTTTTTTATGTGTAAGACAGGATTCAACCCGCTAGGTGTAGAGTAGTTAGCTAGCGTAGATTGCATCTACGCTTTAATATCTTCAAGGAATTTATAATTCCCAGAAGGTGTTCGAACTCTTTATATTGCAATCCTCTTCGTTTTGGCGAATCCCTCAGATCCCGATTGACATCGAACTCGGCAAAACCCGGAAACGTTATTTCCAATTTATAACCACAGTTGAAACCTGTGGCTACAAAAATTCCGCATATCTACGAAATGCTTTTCTGATATCCGAGGCTGTTTCGATGCCGCCGCTAGGTGTAGAGTAAGTTAGCTAGGCGTAGAATTGCAAATCTACGCTTTAATATCTTCAAGGAATTTATAATTCCCAGAAGGTGGTCGAAACTCTTTATTATTGCCATCTCTTCGTTTTGGCGAATCCTCAAGATCCCCGATTGACATGCGACTCGGCCAAAACCCGAAACGTTATTGGCATTTTTTACCACAGTTGAAACCTGTGGTTACAAAAATTCGCTCTACGATGCTTTTCCTCTGATAATGCCCAAGCTGTTTTCGATCCGCGCTAGTGTAGAGTAGTTAGCTTAAGCGTAGATTGCATCTACCGCTTTAATATACTTTCAGGAATTTAAATTCCGCAGAAGGTGGTTCGAACCGGGGGTATTATTACCGGATCTCTACTGTTTTGGCGAACTATCAAATCCCGATTGAACATTCGACCGGCCAAACCCGGAAACGTTATTTCCATTTTATAGAACCACAGGTTTGAAACCTGTGGCTACAAAAAATCCGCATCTACGATGCTTTTCTTCTGCCCGCAACTGTACTGGAGCAACTAACGCTTTTTTTCATTTTTAAGAAATTTTGGTAATTTTATTTGGCTTAAAAAATCAATGTCGAATCTCTAGGTGTCCAACTAATGGTGACCTTTTGGCTTCCGCCAATTTCTCGGGCTTTGGCCACTCTTTACCCATTAGATTATCGTCTTTTTGGTGTGTCTCCGATGCATTTTATCCAAGAGCGGGCACAAAGGTTCCCTTCCAGTCCCTGTCTATGCGTACTTCTTTCCCATAAATCAGACTGGAGTCCAGTAAAATCCCTGGAAAATAGCAATAAGGACCATCATACGGGCTTTAAGGTAAATCGCCCAGGCAAGTGATATTTGAGGTGGCTTGTTTCTGTTTTGAGCCCTTTTCACAGAATTTGAAAAGCTTGTAGCCGTCACTTGCATGGATCCGAATTTCAGGACTGCCAGCAAAGCAGTAATGCAATGATTAGTAGTGTCGACAAACAGAGAGGATGAATATTTAACTGAACGGCAACATATTTATTTAATAGCTATCAATCAGGAAAATATTAGTTGAAAAGCAAAACTACCCTAAGCTATGCCGATTAAGCCTTGACTGGGAAATACTAATGCTTGCTTAAAACCTGAATCCTGTAGTGAGGAAGAGCGCAAAAATTCTACTTCAATTTCAATAAAAAAATCCAATTTGGCGTTCGAGTTTTATTGCATTCACTCCGAATGAGTTAGAAATTTTAATGGTTTCCTTTTAACTTCCGATTCATAAGTGAATATAGGACCGGTCACATTCGGCCCAGGTATTTTCTGAGTTTGTTTTGTTAACGGGCGGGTAGACCATTAGTTTCTTTTCATAGCCATAACAGCTTCCTGCAATTTGATCTCCCGTCAGTAAAGGTTTTAGGTTCAGGTAAAATCTGATGTCAGAATCGGAGTCGGCCTCCAGCTTATCAGTGAATAGGTACCTGATGCCTGGAAGTTTCCCATTTCGTTCCTTGCTGAAGTTTTAGTGATTTTCCATCACGTCGAAACTGGTAAGTTTTGTCTGTAATATAGATCCTCCCCCTTTCTATTTTTTCACCAGTCAAAGGGGTTGACAGAATGAGACTAAATTCCCATTCTCCCACTTTAATTTATTCCGGGATCAGGTTTTCTCGCGAGCAGGCAAGTCCAAGGCGAAAAAGTAGGAGAGTGCTAAAGTAAATTTTTCATGGTATTTTAAAGATTAAGAATTTTAGTACGTAAAAAATATTTTTTTTTGTGACAAAGAATCAATTTTTATTCCCCCGAAACTGGTTTCTAGAAATTCTAGCCTGACGTAATCCGTAAGCAGTTCCGGATGCAAAAAGGCGCTTTAATCTCGTAAGGAATTTGGTAATCCTCTTTGTTTTGGAGACACATCCAATCTCCCCGATTGAAATCAATTCGGCCAAAATTAAAAAACTAGAATGAACCTTTTCTCTACAAAGGTGTCGCAGCTCTGCTGCTTTACACGCGAAGGATTAAGCTTCTTCAATCTTTTGACATTCGCTTTGAATATTTTAATGCTTGTGTGGGGCTAACGTCCCTTGGTGTTATGGGGGTTTATTAAATTAGGATCTCCCCTTGGTACATGGAATAAACCATTTCTATGTTTGATACCCTATTCTAATATTCCTCCTAAATTAAGAGCTTCATTATTTCCTTCAAACCTATCTAAATGAACAAAGTCAACCTCCAACGAAAAATTTGATCTGATCAAGAACATTGGAAGCCCAAAGATTATCGGCGAACTTAATGGTCAGGATGTCAAACTAGCTAAAAGTCCAAAGGAGAAATTTGTTTGGCATGATCACAAGGGCGAAGACGAGCTATTCCAATGATTTTCAGAAGGCACGTTTGAGTCGAGTTTCGAAGACCTGAAGTATTACCCTGAATGAGGCGAATGCTGATTATCCCCAGAGGAAGTTGAGCATTATCCGATTGCCAGAGGAGGAAGTTTGGCTCTTACTCTTCGGAACCGCCAAAAGCACCAAGCATACTGGTGAAGGTAATGACTGAGCGGACGGTGGAGAAATTTGAAAAGATTTAGTTTAAACTATTCAGCAAACTATGAACAAACTGTTTTCTTGCCCTGTATTTCTCTTTTACTTTTGGCCGTGGCCTGGCTTCCAGAAAAAACGTACAGAAATCAACCTTGATTTTGAGGAAACTTTTCTATCAAGAAAATACAGAAATGTATGTCGATGGAAGCCCTCAACCTCTCAGGACTAGTCGCTTCTTATTTTGGCAAAGGATCGACACCCATTAATCCCCAAATAAATGCCCCTCGGACGATCATCAATCCAAAAGCCCTTTGAAATCGCCAAAGCTTTGGAATGCCGAGTATAAGAAAACTGGATCCTTCCGTTCACTGCATGGAAATTCCCGAAATGAATCGTCAAAGACAAACATCAATACGATCGGAATGCCCACGACAGCCGGTTTTTCGCTTGCGTTGGCCGATTTTTATCCCTGAAACCGATGCCTTATCATCCAAAACTCGAAAGCCGCCTTGGCGCATTATCTTAGCCAAATGCCAATATGGCGGAATGGGCCTTTTTTCCGGCCATGCACTCCGAAAGCTCCACAGCCGGAACGACTAGAAACCCCTATATCTGGGACTATGTTCCAGGCCGGATCGAGCGGAGGAACTCTGCCGCAGTTGCCTGCTAATCTCGGGTACAATCCCGGCCTGGGAACAGACACTGGAAATTCCATTCGAGGCCCTTCCTCGCATAATGCTATTGGTAGGTTTTCGTAGCACCTTGGGCGCCTAGTCAGCCGAGAAGGAATCGTCCGCGCTTTACCTCCGAAATGATGTCGGTAGGCCCAATGGTGCAAAAGTGTGGAAAGAATGCTACTAGAGTCCTGCAAGTCCATGGTTGGAATCGACCCTAAAGATGGATTGGACAGCCTATTTCCGGGAAGGAAAGCCAGAACTGATTATTTACAGTTTTTGGATAAAAGATGGGCTGAAGGGAGCAAAGAATCGGCGTATTTCGCGCACGCTGAAGTGAAAAAGATGCCTGACCCTGAGATTTTCCGCACTTTTCAACCAGCTTTAAAAGACATGGAAGCCTTTAGGTGCTGTCCCTTGTGGATTCTGTGGGCGTTAACGCGAATTTTTGAGGAATTGAAAGACAAGATTCAATGGTGTTCCTAACTTTTCCGAACTGATTTGGAGATTTCCTCCAGACATATTGTGAAGCGAGATACATGAGCAAAGCTATGATGATGGTAATTCCGATTGGGACGAAGTCAGATTATACTCGCAAATCGCATAGCAATCCTATGGCCGGAAAATACCCAAAGAAGAAGGTAACCTGAAATTCCACCTTGTGGCAATGCTTATGAAGATAGCGAAGAGTTGCTTACCGCGAGGGGATAGAATAGAACTAATGGACTCACTTCAGTTAGATGCAATTGGTTATCCTTCTGAATAATCGCCCAGCTTTGAATTGATAAATTCCGAGGCTGAATATCGGGGGATAATTCACAGATCATTGCCACGCTGCTACCGGTCTCAGGCCGAGCCTTTCAACGGTTCCTATGGGTTTTTTCAGCTTCAGGAAATCTACCAGCAGGGCCTTCAGTTTTTTGGGAAGAATGTATGCAGAAACGCGGCCTTGATCCCGCTTGACTTATAGCTAACGAGCAAGGGACGAAGCATCGACGGAGCCGCCAAAATTATAATGCTTATGATATATAGATATATATTATTTATATCTAGCGCTATTAGACCTTGACTTTTGGGAACAAAGATTTCCAAATCTCCAACGGAGAGTAGAATTAACTACCAACTATGGAACGATCGTCCTTCGCCTCTATGACGAGACACCGCTCCATCGGGATAATTTTATCAAATTGGTGGAAGTCAGGAACTACGAATAAGTTTACTTTTCATCGGGTCATCAAGGGTTTTATGATTCAAGGAGGGGACACCCACCGCTCCACAATGCGCACTGATACAGTCGCCCTCGGAGGATCTGATTTGAATTATCAGATTCGGCGGAAATTGCGTCGAATCTTTTTCCACAAAAAAGGAGTGCTGGCTGCCGCAAGAAACAGGAAATCCCGAGCGAGCTTCGAGAGCACACAGTTTCTTACATGCGTTCCAGGGGATGCATCCATACCGACAGTTCCGCTGGGATCATAATGAGGGTAGAGATCAACAAAATGCTGGCGAAGACACTTGCGTAAATGATTCGAGCATTAAGCCACTTCTCTCTCAGATTGCGGCTTGAAGCAGTGTATCGAATTCAAGTAGTTATATTTCTATCCAGAAATAACCCTCAATGGATAGTCTGTTCCATTAAAAATTGGTTGGATAACTAGTACAAATTTCTTTTGTGGGAACGGTGATGCGCCTGGAAATCGCATCGTCAAAAGTTCTATAAGGAAATCGAGGAAACGCCCATTTGGATCAGATTATACGATTTATGGAGAAGTAAGTTTCAGGCTTTGGAAGTTGGTAGATGGCGCATTGCTGCACGTGGAAACCAAAGGGCCGAATCGACGCGATCAACTGAAGTTCGGATCTTGAGCATAGCGGCATGATTTCTAGATATTTCTTTAAATTAATAGGCTAAACCCCAGCCTATGAATCGATTTTTCTCTTTTTAGCCATGGTTTTCTTTTATTTTGCTTTTTCCTGCCAAAAGAAAAGGAGGCCGAAGATCAAAATCTACCTATCCCAATATTGTATTACATCTTTACAGAATGATTTGGGCTACGGTGATATTGGAGCCTTTGGGGCCCAGCGGATATCAAGAACTCCCAATTATTGACCGAAATCGCAAATGAAAGGAATCAAAATTCCACCTCCTTTTCTTTCCGCTTAACCTGTTTGTAGTCCTTCTCGAGCAGGTCTTTTGACGGGTAGAATGCCTCAGCGAATGGGAATTAATGCCAAGGTATTTTTTTCCAGAAAGATTTACCGGAATGGAATCCGGAAGAAAATCACGTTTGCGAAATCCTGAAAAGGGAAAGGTATCAAACTGCTGCTGTTGCAAATGGCACCTTTGGAACATCTGGAGCGATTCCTGCCACTCAATCAAGGCTTCGATCATATTTTGGGATCCTATTCCAATGACATGGCTTTCTGTAGTCCTACATGCGGGACATGAAGTCGAAGAATTCAAATCCCGATCAAGCCTACACACCAAAAAGTTTATACCGGGAGTCTTGGAAATTTATCGATCAAACAGATCCAAATCAACCATTTCTGCTTTAATCTCGCGCACAATCACCCTTCACGTACCGATCTATGCTCACCAGACTTTCAGGGCAAATCTCTCGTGACTTTATGGTGATGTGATCGAGGAGATTGATTGGAGTGTAGGTCAGATTTTAAGAATTGGAGAAGGAATACTGGAAAACACACTGATTCGTCTTTTCGCTCTGACAATGGTCCCTTGGCTGGTTGATGGAAATCATGGAGGTTCGGCGGTGACTCAGAGAAAGGCAAGCAATATACTTTCGAAGGTGGGGTTCGAGTGCCCTACGGTTCGGCGAATGTGGAAAGGGGAAAATAGCGCCTGGTCAAGTGTATGAGGACTTGGCAAGCTCAATGTTTGGTTTTGCCCTACATTTTGCAAAGCTATCGGGGCGGAAATTCCTTCCGATCGGGAAAATAGTGGGAAGGACCTGTCGGCAGTTTCTCTTTGAAAATGGCAAATCGTGAAGGAGACACTTTTCTATCTAACATGCCTCTCAAAGATCAGCGAGGCCTTTTCGAGAAGGCGATTGGAAGATCAAGGGCGCCCTTATGGTGGCTTATGCTGGAAGCAGAGGCATGAAAGCTGTTGAGGCCCCACGATACTTTACTTTTTAACCATAAAAATGATTCCGGGTGAAACGACAAAACCTTGCCAAAGAAAACCCCGAAAAAAGTAGCCCAGATGATGCGGGCGAATGGATTTGGGCGTAAACAATTGGGGCCTTTACCGGAAAGCAAAAGTGGTACGAAGTGGGCGCTGAACAATAGTCCAATTTTGGAATACTTGGATAAGAAACATCAAGCAGACGGTAAAGAATTAGTCTTGAACTTGAATTTATATTTTTTCAAAAAAGAAGCAGAAAAAAGGCAGTGAAAACTGCCTTTTTTTATTTTTGGAATGCTAATTCCCAGGATACCAATTTCCCTAAGTCTAACCTCTACTCCGGGTGGCTTTGGAGTTTGACTGTTGATTTGAATTTTTCCCACATCAGCCAAAACCGTCTCCACTCTAAAGTGATACGGGTAGACAATGGCAGGTTTGAAGGCTGAAACTCATCTGCAAGCTTGATCTACATCCATGGTGTATGGGAGATTCATACAGACGAATTGCCACATCGATTCCAGTTAAAGCACGCATTGCGGGAATATCCTTCGGTATCTCCGGAACAGGTAAACTTCTTTCCTCAGTTCGAGGATGTTAACCATTCCCTCTTCCTTTGGGGTGTCTGCTTATTCTCCGTTTCAGGCAGGTTTGTACATAGGAATCGCTGAAATAGTCATCCCAGAAATCAATTCTGTCCTGGCCATTATTCAATGACTTGAATGGATTTTCCTGCCCAGCTGAGCAATCCGCAACTGCCTTTGGGAGCAACTATGACGCATTACTTAGATCTAATCCATCCGAGTGTTTCTTGGTTGTGATGATCGCCGTGGATAATCTGTGATCAACACTAAGTCAGGTTTCTTCCTGACCATTCAACAACAGATGCCCACCATAAAGGATCGAACCATAGATAGTTTTGCCCTGATTCCGAGTAGCAAGCGTGCGTGGAGAAATTGGGGTTACTTTTATGTCTCCCCGAGGATGAAGGAATTCAAATCCTGTCAAAAATGAAGGAGAAAGAGTTTAATAAAAATAGGGTGATGAGTAGTTTTTTCATGATTGAAATATATTTGCTAAGCTAACTTTGGATTTATATCTTCTGTTTCTAGAATTGAATTTATTTTCAAGGACTTAAAATTATTTAAGTACATTATAATGGCTTGTAGACAGTATTACTTTTTTAGATATTGTTTTTACAAACCCAATACCATAACCATTCTAATGAAAAATATCCTTTCAATTATTGTTTTGTACTTCTGATGTTCAATTGGCTACAGTCATTCCATTCAGGATCTTAAAAAATCACCCTTGATCTGATTTGAAACTTTAAAACAAGATCAAAAAGAAGCCAAGCGATTGCATGACCTTCGCTGACTCTTATGCGGACCAAAATTGGACGAATTTTTCCGCTTGGCCTCGCCCTGACCCGGCCTTACGTTTTTGGAGATTTTTTTCGGAGAAAAGTTAAAGTCAATTTCACGCTTGCTGACCAACCATGTTCAGTCACAAGGCTACCTCAAAACCTTTGCAAATCTTAAACAATTTGGATGATATCCTTCATGAAGATTTTTGAAAATGGTTTTGAGCGAGGGCGAGGTCCAAATGAAAACACGAATAAGATGGTTCGTGCTTGAATTGGGACTATGGCATTACTTTTTGCCATCTGGGGAAATCAGCTGAAGATGAGATTTGGGATTAAAAATTTGAAGGGTATCACCTATTCTATCACTTTGTCGGTAGCGGGAGATAGCTTACTCCATGACGCGCCTTTTCGTAGGGAGCGCGATTCGGGCCGAAGTGGAAGTGACTCAGTATGCAGGATTACGACCGCTGAGCAAGGAAGGAAGGATTAACGGGTTTTTGGCTAGTAAATTTTGGCTTACTGAGGATCAGAAAAGTAAGGCTATTCTGAGCCGGAAGGTGCTGGTGATATATTGACAGCCTCCCGGAACCGAAGAGCGGTTGGACTGAAATTGGGGGATCAAAGCATTCGGAATTGGATCAAAGCAGAGAAAATCTTGCACTACATCATCGAAGAAAATATGTAGGAATCTAGAGCACATGAAAGCCCGAAACCTACCTTGCTCGTCTCCAAAACTCCAAAAGACAAGATTTATTTTGCTTGATCGGTGGGCTCGAACCGAGAACGCTCATTATTATTAATCCTACACCCGGATTTTTATCATCGAGTATGACAATGTCGGCCTTTATGAATAATGCAATCATATCCTGGCCATTTTTAGAGAAAAAGCGATGATCTTTGGCGAGGATATCCTGAGAAACATCGAATGGGATCATGAGCAACGAATAAAATGGGGAAAAGTTTTTCGTTTTCCTAAATTCTTAAATGCCAAAAATGTTTTGCATGTCCAGTTAGGAGGTAAGCAAGTCAGTAATGAGGCACGGTGAAGTTCCATAAGAATACTTTAGCTATTTCCGATCGGGTAGGCTCTTCCTCGACTTGAACTTTTAAAGGACAATTTCTGGGTAGAGCAATAGCATGGCTATGCATCATAATAATTTCGCACTTGATTGATTGTCCTGCCCAAAATTAGATTTATATCAAGATTTTTCGTCTAAATTCTACAAACCAAAACTCTTTTGCACTTCATGAAGCTTTGCCGATTCCCATTTTTAGTCTTTCTGATTTTTTGCGCTTGCGCCCCAAAACCTGCGGATTCCTTCCTAAAAAACCCAACATCCCTCCTTTCGTCGCGATGATCTTGGCTATGCGGAACTTTGGGAAAGCTTTCGGTGGAGATATCCGATACACCACACCTAGATGAAATTGGCAAGGAACGAGGTAATACGATTTAAGTAGGTTTCATTCCTCTCCTTTTTGTAGCCGACCAGTCGGGCGATGTTCTTTCGGGAAATGAAATCATATTGCAGGGAATGGGTGTGCAGGGGCTTAAATGCGGATATCTACGGTTATGAAGGATACCTTACAGACAGAATTGTCAGCTTTCCTGCAGTACTAACAAAAAAGGAGGTTACTCCAACCTTCATGCGGGAAATGGCATCCTTGGCTAAACCTGAAAAACAACCCTCATCCAGGATTCCAAACATTCCTTTTTGCTTTAATTGGAAAGCAGCGGCAACCATTATAGTTTCAAAGGGAATATGGAAAAAATAACCCTATTTCCTACACTAGAAGACGGTAATTTGAACTACGTGGAAAGAAGGAGAATATTCTACGGATGTGTACACGGATAAAATTGGATCTCCTATATCAGCCAAAGCCAAATGAAAAATCGCCCATTTTTCGGATTTTGCTGGCGTATACGGCTGCCTCACTGGCCCACTTCAGGTGGATGAGAAATATTGGAAAAAATACGAAGGGGCGCTAATGATGAAGGCTATGAGGCCCTTAAAAGAAAGCCGTTTTGAAAAGCTGAAAAAGCAGGAAAATGAATCCCAGAAAAATGCGGTCTTACCTGCTCCACCCCAACATCAAATCTTGGGAAATCCCTTTCTCCCGTGAGGAGCAGAAAAAAGGAAGCTCGAAGTATGGAGTTATACGCTGGCATGGTGGGACAACTAGATTAAACATAGGGCGTTGAAAATCAATCATTTTAAAAAGAAATCGGAAGAATATGAACCAATACGCTAATCGTCTTATGTCGGATAACGGAGCCCGCGCAAGAAAGAATTTTTACTCAACGAGATTACGGCCCATTCCTTCGAGAGAAATTACTCGGATGAAATATGCCTGAATATGGTGAAAAGTAAACTCTTATATGCTTATGGGCCGCAATGGGCAGAGGCAGGAAGTTTTCTCCCTTTCAAATATTACAAGCTTCACGACTGAAGGGGGAATGAATGTGCCGCTAATACATTGCAGGGCCGGTGTGGCAATCAAGAAAGCATCAATGATTCATTTTTACTTTAACTGGATCTTGCACCTACTTTTTATGAAACGGGCCGCTACTAGCTATCCTGATAAATGGAATGGTAAAGACGTCAAGCCACTTCTCGGGGCTTCGCTAGTACCTGTTCTGACGTGAAAAGAAACAAGTTCCAGCATGGAAATTATTCCTTTGGGATGGAGCATGCCGGCTAATGCCATGCTGCGCAAAGGAGACTGGAAAATCACACAAATTGACCGTCCATTTGCTCTCAGAAAATTTTTAAATTATACTGACCTTTCAAAGATTTTAGGCAGAGCAAAATGATCTTCAGAGAAAATTCCCTAAAAAATATCAAGAAATGCTTTCGAGTGGTCAAGCTGGTCTCAAAAAGTAGGGGTGATTTGCCCACACCAAAATCCAATAAAATCGACTAATCTTCACTTCCAAATATGTTTTAAAAAGACAAATTTTTACAACCGACTAGTCCTGTTTGGACTTTTATATTCGGAGCGCTTTAACAACCTTACAAGCCCAGACCTATGGCAAAAATGGAATGGTATTTTCCGACCATTATTTAAAGGCCTCGGAGGTGGGAATAGCCCAATTTTGAAAAGGAGGAAATGCCATCGATGCGACAGTGGCCGACAAGCGCTATCGCTGCGGTACACATCAGAGGCTGGGTAACATCGGCGGCGGGGATTCATTGTATTTATGAAGTCTGATGGAGAGGCGACTACATTTGATTTTCGGGAAAAAAGCACCTTCGGCTGCCAAGTCCCACCATGGTTTTTGATGAAAATGGGAAAAGGATCAGAGACAATCAAATCAAAAAGGATTTACTTTCCTGTGGGTGTGCCGGGGAACGTTAGCTGGACTCCTATCAAGCCCACCAAATACGGAAATTACCTTGGGCGGAACTGGTGCAACCTGCAATCGATCAGCGAAAATGCGTTTTCCCTGTTCATGGGGCTCTAATAATGTGGCAGTTCAGCGATCCAAAATGGATGCTTCCTATGACATCATGCAAATTTCTTTCGCGAGCGAATGGAGAAGTGGTCGCTCCCAGGCGAACTTTTGGAAGCAAGCCCGCATTGCCCAAAACTTTGGAAGCTATTCGTGATGCAAGGCAGAGATGGTTTTTTTTACAAAGGAGCAGTAGCCGCTGAGATGAATATTACATGAAAAGCCAATGGAGGAGTCATTACCCAGGAAAGATTTAGCAAGCTATGAAAGCAGTAGACGAGCTCCATTGAAATCCACTTTCAAGGATATGAGATCATCGCCATGCCTCCTCCAGTTCGGGTGGTGCTGCCTGATCGAGAATGATGAATCTGAATGGAGGTGCCTTGATAATCTCTAAAGATTTGGAATTTTAACTCACTGCTTACGTCCATTTTGGTGGCTGAAGCCATGCGCCGAGCTTTTGCGATCGAGCAGTAATTCTTGGGCGAATCCCAGATTTTCAATCTCAGAAATGCCCATCGAGCAATTGGACTTCCAAGGAATTTGGCCAAAGCAACGTTTTTGAAAATCTAGATTTGACGAAAGGCTTCGATTAGTGACTCTTCGAAGTAAAGGCAACTCTACGGTGGGATCATACCAACTCAATTTTTCCATAAACAGATTCGGAGGGAAATGCATCCTCGATGATTACAACCTTGAAAATAGCTACGGCGTGGCAATGGATCGGATTAAGCTCGGTTTTTATTTTCAACAATGAAAATGGGGTGACTTCAACCCTGTTACCTGGGGATGAACTACTTCCTCGGTCAAAATTGGTTTGATCCAAACTTGGTGCTCCTGGCAAAACGCAATGCTTTCGAGCATGACCCCAACTATGTAGCGAAAGAATGGCAAGCCCTATTAGTGATCGGAAGTCCTGGGAGGACGCAACGGATTATCAATACCGTTTTTCAAACGCGTCGAATGTCTTAGGCCTATGACATGCGGATAGACCGTGCGAATCGAGCGAATGAAAATTCCCAACCAGTGGCTTCCCGATTCAGATTCTATATGAGCGAATTTACTTTCGCCTGATACGCGTGATGTGCTGGAAAAAATGGGCCACACCCTTCGGCCCACGACCAACATCGGTGTATTGATGGGAATCACCTATGATGCAAAAGCTTGGAATATTTGTAGAGCTGCCGATCGGCGGTGAAGATGGTGCGGGCGAGAGGATACTAAATTTTTAAAGGATAACATTCCAATGAGATTAATTTAAAACGAAACGGGTTTAAAAAGAGAAATC
>Ga0163217_1063265_pt1 | contig 21428 bp, 10 predicted proteins | sample SynspAceP_FD_185933 | JGI IMG/M metagenome (GOLD analysis project Ga0163217, IMG submission 185933) | Saline lake microbial communities from Ace Lake in Antarctica - Synechococcus sp. Ace-P (PacBio error correction) | ecosystem: Environmental > Aquatic > Non-marine Saline and Alkaline > Saline ...
GAAAAGGAAAAAGGGAAAGGGAAATTAAAGGAAAAAAAAATAGTTTGGGAAAAACCCGGAAAAACCCGCCCCTAAAGAAATTTTTTTCCCCCCTTGCCGAGACGGAAAATATTTAAACCCTTTTCCGAAAGGTTAAGTTTTTTTTTTTTTTTCATATGGGCGGATTCCTTCTGCATTCCTGATTGGCTTTAATTCTTAAAAAGAGTTTAATTATACCACTCAAACTTTGGCTCAATCAGGTTTTCAAACGGGTAAACGTGCCTTTTTTGAGTTCCAATATTTAAAAAATTTAATCCATTTTGAGTTTGTCAAGCCAACCAAGAAATTTTAAACTGTTTTCAACAATCCTAAACGGTAGCGATCCAGTCCGGAATTTTTTATTCTCCCCTTAATTTTTCCAGCGCGATTTGGCAACAAGGAAGCTTATCGAGTGGTTTGCTTTAAACCTAGTAGATCAGGAAGGTCTGGGCAATTGGAAGAATTTTTTCCGGGAATTATGTAAGATCGTGATTTTTTCAAAGTAGGTGATTCAAGGCTTTTCCAAATATTCCAGCAGAACCTTATTGGAACTTTAATTTTCCAAGATCAGAAATCCAAAGTGGTAAATGTGGAGCTGAAGTTATTATAGATTTTTTTGGTGTTGGGTGGAAGAATATGGAGCCTTGAACGGACTAAAGTTCTCAATTGAAGTGAATGCCCATTCACATAACAGCACTGAAAAAATGGCTCCCGGTTAAGACTTGTTAATCTTTCCGCAGGAGATTAATAAAAGTCAAAGGTTAATTGAACACGAGCAGATGGGAGGAACTGGAAGGGGCCCTTTTTCTAGCGTGATTAAGTCCGTCAATTGTCCGATAACAATGCTTTTATCTTGAGTTCTCATTTCTTAGCTCAACTCATGCTATTAGTTAATCATATCAAAAAAATTTCACGAGTTCTTATCGGATTAAAACAAAAGAGAACTTTTCCCCAGATGCAGAGTCCTATCTTGAATCAGGCAACCTCCCTCGACGATCTTCGGAAAATGCCACTCAAAGCTCAAACGGGATCAAATCCCAAGCGGATCCAATACTATTTCTAAGGCAAAATCGGTCTTTTGAACATAGAGGCCGTGCTGATGAAGCTGTGAAGATTCGGAGAAAAAAACAGTTGAGCTTTAAGGCCAAGATCAAAGATTTGGAAGACCATAACACCAATGTGGAAGAGGAACTCAAAAGCTTTTATAAATATCCCGAATATCCACATCGTAGTGTGCCTGCAGGAAGATCCTGCCAGAGGATAAATGAAGTCGTTCTGGAAAATGGTCCAGATAAAACCCACACTCTTTTTGAGGGTAAGCTGCTCAATTGGGAACTGATTAAAACAGTATGACAATCATTGACCTTTGAAATCTTGGCTGTTAGATTACTAGAGAGGAGCAGGATTTCGCAGTCTATAAAGGAAAAGGCGCTAAAGATACAGCGAGCACTAATTAATTTTTTCTTTAGATGAAGCAATTGCACGGTTACATAGAAAATACAGCCCCCCAATTTTAGTCAATGAAGAATCCGGATATGGTACTGGCCAACTTCCAGATAAGGAGGGGGTCAAAAATGTATTTGCGAGTTGCCGACAATCTTTATTTTGAATCCCCGAACTGGAGAGGTTCCGATTACCGAATTTGGTAAATCGCGATGTAAATCCTTTCTGAGTTCAGAGCACGATTAAAATGTAGGATATACACCTTGCTTTCAGAAGAGAAGCAGGTAGCTGGGGAGCCATTTGCGGGCTTACGTTTGTTGCATCAATTTCGAATAAATGTAGAGATTGTTCAAAATTCACACACCCAATCGGATTCGTATCAGACGTTGGGAGTGATTGAGCTTTATGTGCAAAGGGCTTTTGCAAAAGTTGAACGACTTATTGTGTATGACGATCTGCGGAGGGAATATGGGCTTTACTTCATAATTGTTTTGAGGTATACCCTCTCCGCGGCCCAAGAAGCGTTGGTTGGAGGTGAGTTCGGTTTCGAATTTGGAAAACGTATCAATCCAATCGACTGGAAACTGCGCTTTCCAAAGGGGAGGACAAAAAAAACCCAATTGGCACACTCTCTGAATGGAAGTGCGTTGGCACTCCGAGAATTGTGGCTTCAAATCTTGGAAAAATAATCAAAACTACCGATGAAATCTTGGTGCCAAAAGTGCTTCATTCCATTATCCTGGGTTTGATAGATTAATGGTGATGCTAATAAAATATGAAGTGCAAAAGGCGTGTGAATTATTCTCCATGCCTTTTTACAATACATTTTCTTCAAACAGCTGCTATAAATTTTTCTTCTAGCGCGCAAATGAATCCATGTGAGGTCTTGAAGGTCTGCCATGACGACTCCGAACGCGGTAAAGCCATCGGAATCGTGATGCAAAGATCCCACTCGGCCGATTTTTCCACCGTGGGTTTTCCCAAACCTATTTTTTCAAAAAGATAGGAGGTTCAATCGGAAATCATCTTCAGATCAGAAGTGGATCCAAGCAATAGTTTTGTCTCATTCAAATATGATTTTGCATCCTAAGAAATCCAGATTTGGAACACACCTAAAATCACGCAACCACCATATGATGAACTCTTCGCGCTCGACCCGAAGGATACTACCGGATGATGGATACTCATAATTAAGTGTAGTCCTTGCTCCTGGAGCTTCTTTGGTGAATTGATCGAAATAAGAAAGGCGAAGTGTCAAAATTGGGAGTAGACTTTGACGCAATTCCCTGTATGTCCATCAAGATCTTCTGCCCTGCTAAAAGCCATTCTTCTGGCCACTTCGGCCACGAGGTTCTCAAAAATCCTCCCTCAGTCAATACGGAATTTGAATTCCTTCATTTACTTCATCTAAGAGCTAGCCTGAGGCAAGTACACATGATTGCGATAATCGGAAAGGAGCCTACGCATTTCTTTTCCAGTTGGTCCAAGCAATCGCCCTGGAATACAAAAGCTGCGCCGTGATTCAATTAGCCACAGTTTCTGCGATTCCAGTATCAGCATATTGGTATTTCCTAAAAGTTCTATCCACATTGGTGATTAGTAGATAAGCCACACTATTTTTAGAAGCGAGCAATGGATCTATCGCATAGCCTACCGAGTCGTAAGTAATCGCACCTGAGAGAAAGTGCAGGCCAATTGATCCCTGACTTCCTTGAGCAGATCTGAATCTCTTCGTCACCTCGGACTGCCAAAAGCTGGGGTCCAAAATTGGGCAAGGACGTTCGCGGCAACGCGAAGACCCCAGGATATCTTGCACTCCCGCCTAGAATTTCTGAGATCAACGCTTTCTCCCGCTGTCTCGCCCTCCCCGGATTTTCAGACATATTAAAATCGTCGTCAGCATCTGCCAATGCCGGGAGTGAACCTCCCTCGCGCGGGGCCATGAATGTAGCGGGTCACATTGACGGTTACGAAGTTTGAAGTGTTTGATCCATGAATTTTCAAGTCCGAAAAATTATCTTATTTCTCCCTAAAGGTATTCAAAGGAATCGAAAAACTTTTGGGGAATGAAATGGAGTTATTCGTTTTCAGTAATCCTTTACCAATCGCTTTATATTTTAATTTAAAATGTCAGATTTTAATGAAATCTCCTAACCTCAAAGTATTTCCTCACTTATCTCTTTTTCTCAGTTTTTTTTTACACTAAAGTATAGCTCATCATCCTCTGATGCGAGAAGAAATCAAACGCAAGTAGTGCAGCTTTATTTTTGAACGGGATGATGGAGCCGAAATCGTGAAAAGCTTGATCTGGCATTTATATCTGAAGCGGTTGAATCGGCTTATAAGAGGAAAAGACTTTACCATTACTTCTTTTGAAGTTTGGGCTACTGCTACTTCAAAAAGGGGAAACCCCGAAAATCCCAATTTGCATAAAAATGATTATTAGTATTCGGGTGCAAAGCAAACACGGGGCGATAGTCTGAAAACTGAATTGTATTGGCCCGGGGATTTACTACTATGATTTTTTGACTGTTTGGTGAAGATTGGCGAGACATGGAAAATCCGTGATAAAAGTTTTTTGGGTCTGAAAAAAAGCTTTAATTTAAGCTAACCCAACAAGTTCTCATCGAATCTTTAACACTTGAGAAGTCAAGAAGTAATTAGCCACATTTTTTAATCACAAAATCCTGAACCAACTCATTTTTTTCTTCGTCGGGGAAGCTGTTGAATCATGAATTTTGATTATTTGGATCCTCATTTCGCATCTGGATCACGCAATCAATCACTCTACTTACTCGTATTCGAGTGGTGCGCTGACGTTGATGACATAATCCAAAAGATCTTGCCCACAGTCCCCTCAAAAATCAAGCAGCCCTCTTTAAGGAACGTAAAGGAACTTGATTGTGACTTACCCATAAATTGAAATCCTCCCGCAACCGCAAGGATGGACAAATCCATTTTTACTGTAAGATTTTTTTTGGGTCCTGAAAACACTGTTTTAGCTAAAAAAGCACGGTTAAGTTGACCGATTCCAAATAGCTTCCTTTACAAAGCAGCATAATTTTTTTCTTTCAAACCAGGATCTTCAGTCATCAGTGCTTGGCTCGATCCATCCGCAAGAATAAAATAGCAAAACCTCAGAATAGAAAAAATCTTAGCCACGGTGGATTTTCCGGAACCTATACCTCCAGTAATCCCATATTAATTGGCTTTTAATTTCCCCATAAGCGGAAGCTTTACTATTGATGGTGAATGCGGATTTGGTCTAAGAAATTTTGGCATAGGACGTACCACAACTTCAATTTGTACTAATCCGCCTTTATTGCGTTTGAAATAATTCAGAATTGCTTCAAATTTCCATTTCCCTTTAAGATCTTCCTATGCTTCGCTCATCAATTAAGTAGTCCATTAAGCAATAGACACTTCTTCATTCGATAGTGAGAACTGATTTAGGGAAGTTTGGAGTTTTTGTATTTTTAATCGTTTATTTCCCCTCGCCAAAAAGCTACGACATCAATGGTGACAGTAACCGGTTTCTTCTTTGCTTGAAACCAAAGCTTCGATTTCTTTGGGAACGTTTTAACTACAAGCTCTTTGGAAAAATCTGACTTGATTTTTGGTTCTTTAATTTCAACTTTGGATTCCAACTTTTTTTGCGCTAAAATGGAGCTTGGGACCAAGTTAAGGTAATCTCTGCTGGGTGAATTGAGGAGAGGAGAGTAATCGGTAATTTTTTTAGCAAGAGAGTAACTGGAGCTGTCAGCTATTGCGGGGATTTTTAGGGTTTGGATTACGAAAATCTATTTTAAAATTTCAATGAATCGTCAAGATGGAGAGGACTGTAGTTGGACTTAGATACTCCTCCAAGATCTCTTCTCAATCAGTTGTTCGTATAAAATTTTTTCCTGGCTGGATTTCTAATGAAACGAGAAAGGGAAGTGTGTTGAGTTTAAAATATTTGCGAAGCCAAATCCCAGCCAATTCCTCTGATTTCAATCTGGATTTGAATCTGGTTATCTTTTTCCCACAGCAATACATACTTCTCTCTATCATAGCTCAGCTATGGGATAATCAAACCCAGTGGTATAATCGTCCCTTATTCAGGCGTTTTAAAAAAATCCAAAAAGTGTAAGCCGCTGCAATGCAAAGGACTACCAACTTTGAGATTAGAGAAGTTGTTAGGAGAAATCCTTAGAGGATTTTAATTGCTATCCGGCAAATTCAATTTATTTCGTTTGGGGTTGAATTTCTTCGGAAATCAAGAGAAATCGCAGACTTTTCAACTTTGGGACCTTCAATCCTCGATCAAGTTCAGCATTACCGGTATCTGAGCTCCCTGATACACTTTACTTCGTCCCCGGCATTGGCAATTATTCCTCCCGATGGTCACTACATCACTCCTTTTTTGATTTCCCTCAATAAATTTATTTTGGAATCTTTTTGTTTTTTTCTGCTGTGGTCTGAACTAAAGAAATACATGATCAAGAATAATTGAGCCAAATAAGAAAACTTGAACCTAATAATTCCCACCGCCACTGCTGCAGCTTGAGCTAATACAATTTGAATTCATGCTTATTTTTTTAACTGGTCCAACTTTGAGCAGGGCCACAGCATTTTTTAGGATTTTACTGTACCGTTTAAACGAAGCTTCTAGTTTAAAGTCGGGTTTTGTATTTGCTTGAATAGTCATGTTGAGCTTGAAGCTCCAGATTTGGCACGAAGAATTAAATATTAAAACCTTCACAAAACCCGGTTTTCACCATGGCTTTCCACAGGCGTCTTAGTCCAATCAGGAACTAGTACAATCCGCAAAGAGGCTGTAATATTGGAAATTACCCAAAGCGCTTGCCGTTGTTAGTAAAATTGAAGAGATTGCTCACTTACTTCGCCTTCAGCAATAGTTTCCAAAATCATGCCTCCATTTCAGGGAACTGGAATTGACCTAGTGATGATGGGTCTGCTACTTGTTGTAGCTGAAGCATTCACCGGAGTAATTGGCGGTGTTGATGTTTCTAAAGCAGCGATCTTTTTCTTCTAGTGCTTTTGATTTCTCATTCAGCGGCTATCTTTTTGGCTGCACGGATACTCCAAAAGTCGCCATGATTAATGCAATGGGGCCTATTTTTAAGAAATTTTGAATTTTCATAACGATTAATTGTTACCTGATTGATTTGTCTATTAACTTATTTACATCTGAAAGCAGAATTCTCTGCTTAATTTTTTGCTTCAGAGAGATTACCCGTTTCCCGCTCAGTTTTAAGCTTCGTTGAGATGATTTTCTTTTCTTCAACGCAGAATCGTCCTACTAGACTTTCAGTTCTTTTTTTTATATTTGGATAACTAAATGATAATTTATCACGGTATTTTACCTGCATCAGGAGCGAAAAAGAATTCCCAATGCGGCCCCTACTCCTGCTCCGATTTACGAAAGCGCAGTGAATTGCTGTTTTTGCTCATAGTTTTTATTATTTTTATTGTCGCAAAAGTCCTCTACCACTCTACGGATTTCACCAACTTTCGGTTAGCTCCTTGCCATACATCCAACAGTCCCTTGACGAACTGCTTACTTTTTGGAGTGCTGTAGGTTTAGAGATGTCCTATATATCATTTATACTACTCACTTTTACTGTGGAATACTTGGAAAGTTTCTCATTTCTGACAGAGCCATGAAAATGTGATTTTTGTCAGTGTTGCTAGTCGAATCCATGTCCCCAGCTATTTTTTGTTCGTTGAGAGATTAACGCCTTACTACTTCTCAGCGCCCATTTCTTGAATGGTGGAAGTTAATATATTTTCAAAAAATTCCTTATTCCTCATCCCCAATTGATTGCAATTTCTGGCATTTGTCCATCCACTTTTCCTGATCTAGATTCGCAGCAAATTTTTCAATACTTTGGCTGCCAGACTTCTAACACTGATTGTTTTCAGTCCAGTTTCAAATCTTTTTCAGCAAAGTAAAATTTTAAGGAAATTAACTTCATTTTTAAAGATGATTTTCTTAAGTGTTGCTATCGTATTCGGCGGCATCCAAGCTTGCTCTATGGTTTGGGTTTTTCTATTTCCGAGGTAAGGTTTGGTATACTTCTGAGTCTTAAATATAATCTCTAAAACCAATTCCTTAAAATTCTCACAGCTCATAGATCAATCCTAAGTTTACATGATTTCTTGCCGAGGCAGCCTGATAAGAAACTGATCACCAATGAAGTTAAGGACTTGAATTGAAGCTAAATTTAGTTTCCGTTGCCAAAGCAAATCGGGTTATTTCCCGCTAATCGTGTCTTACTTTCCAACTTTTTCTTACGTGGTTCCAAAAGCTCTTAGCCAATTCAACTGCAAGATAAAATACCCAACTGTGGGAATTCGCTCTGCCTGAGATTACATGTTCTTTAATAAGAACTTGGTGATCTTGTTCATTGGCTTGGTGAAAATTGCTTCAAGGCTTGCCAATACCACTTGCTTTACTTTCGGTTCAGCATCGCTGGATTTCAGGTAGAAGTGGCCGCTGAGATTCTCTTCAAAATAGTTTTTAAAGCTACTTCTTGCAGATTTATTCCAAGGCCTCCTTTTAATTCTGGACTTCCAACTGTTTAAGTCAGGCAACAAAAGATTTCCTTGATAAAATCTTTTCAAGTGTGTGATTCGAACACTTGCACTGCTCCATAAGCAAAAGGTTTTGGAAAGCCTTGAACCCAAGAATTCTTCGATTTAGCATAGTGTTGTTTTGGAGCTGCAAATATAGCAATTTGCTTGGCTATTCTTTAGATAGTGGGTACAAAAAAAACCACCAGAAAGAGATTTTACGGTGGTTTTGATTTTGACTTGTGAATCAAAAAGGAAGTTAACTCTTTCCCATGGATTGAACCTTCTAGCTTTTTGCAAGTTTCGATTGCAAGCTTGCTGAGCTGGACAAATATTTTTCTGCCCTCTGATTTCTTCAATATTTGAATGCCAGGTATCATAATATTTTTTGGTTTGTTTGAAAATACGATTTCTCGATTATAGCACCGAGGTATTCCATTCCGACATTAAGTTACTCTCCGGCATTAATCAAGAAATCAGGTGCATAGCGATCCCTTCTGCATCAGAAGCTTTCGTGCTTCTCCTCATCTTTCAATTGATTATTTGCTCCGCCCCTGCTTATCACTCACTGCGGCATTAAAGGCGGTCGATAGTTTCGTCATTATAGTAGCTCCAAGTGCACAAGGGGCATAGATGTCCATCTGTAAATCATATAGATTACAAATTTGGATCAACTGCTTGACGCCGGTCAGCTTTTGCCAACTTCCATTAAATTTTTCCTGAAAAATGTCGGTTGATCATCCTTCAGCGCCCTTCCTTGAATTAAATTTCAAATTAGGTATTTACCAACTTTGCCCTACAACCTTGTACAGCCATTTTTTTTCCAGAAAGGTCATCAAAGCCAAATGCTTTTTTGCTGCTGCTTTCATCCCCATGTAAACGCCAATAACCTGTAACAAGGTGATGGATCTCCAGCTTCCACCTTTTAATCTCGGGTTAAGCCGGCTACATGTCGGGTCTCCATGGCGATAAAATTCCATATCTGATGTCTTCATATTGACATCCTCGCGGTCACATATCGGCCGGATAGGCTTTCCACAAATCGCCCCAAATCGACGCATGAACGCTTCAATTTTTCAATTTTGGGATCCCATGATAACCTGCCTTACCTCCTCCGAGATTAAGTCCAGCAAGTGCATTTTTTGAAAGTCATTCCTCGGGATAAACGCAATAACATCTGTAATTGTCCTTCTTCTGGTAGCGTAGGCCCACATCGAGTGCCTCCTAAAAAAAGCTGGGCCCTAAGCGTATTGTGAATCGCAATTAATGCTTTAAGGCCTGTTGCTATCATCCTGGCAAATGAACAATTGCTCATGATCCATTTTGGTAATTTTGGCCAACAAAATAGAGCTGCCTGCATGCGTTTCCCTGTTGGTTTAATCTCTAACATGTGAACTTCGCTTTTTAAGAATATGTTATATTTGGGTCGGTAAAGGCAGTGGTTGCCCAATACAAAATTAAATACTTTTTATTGGCCTTCAAAGATTAATGTTGTCCATGAAAACCGCTAAACTAATTTCTCAAATTTAAAATTTTTTACATTTGGTGAAGCCCCCACTTTGGAGACTCAATAAGTATCTGCTTAAGTATAAGGGATTACTGCTCTTAGGGATAGTAAAATTTACTGTCATTTTAATATTTCGTAAATTACCCTGCGCAGCTGGTCAGATTGGCCATTTAGAATTTGTCGTAGAGAGTTTTGACGATTTATAGCCGCTTACAACTAGGTGAATGGGTGAGCCAGCTAAAGAAATTTTTTTTTAAATCTGTATTCGTATCCCGGAATTCCTGCTTTAGGTGATGGCTTTGTTACGAGGATTTTTTCTTTTCCTCATTCGTCAGACGATAATTATCATGTCTCGAAAAAATACGAGTTGACATAAAAGTGAAAAATTTATGAGCCTATCAGAATTTGCCACTTAGTTTTTATAGAAAAAATAGCACAGGTGACCTGATGGCTCGAATCACGAAGATGTTGAAGTCGAGGTCCGAATGTATCTTGGCCTGCTATATGTACGGATTGGAATTTTTGATTCTGTTCCAGCTGGTGATCACTTATATGATTATGATCAAATCCAGTGCTGACGTTGTTATTCACTTCTTCCTTTGCCGATACTTTTCTTTGAGTATCTATTTTGTGAATAACATGATCAAACGAGCGGTCCTGAAAAGATCCAACGGAGCCTTAGCGGAATTGAGTAACTTTGTTCAGGAATGCCTTCCAGGAAATCCGAAAGTTTGAAAGCATTGTGAGAGAAAAGTGATAGCGCAAATGATACTTTGGCTAAAGCAAGTGAAGGATTAATAAATTAAATCCATTCGTCTGACTAAAGTGATGCTTTATTTTTCCCCTGATACATGCTTTGGTTGGAATTTCTACGATTATCACGATTTACGTAGGTGGATTGCAAGTCATCAATGAGAAATATGGGCTAACGGAGTATTGCGGAGTTATCCTTTAACGTGAATATGCTGAACCTGGCCGTGACTTCTTTGGGAAAGGATCAAGTATGCCGTCCCAGCGAGCTGCCGCTTCTCAGAAACTAGTCAATGAGTTTCTAGACGAGAAAAATGACATTGTGAGTTCTGGAAAATCTAAAAACTGAAATCCAAGGTGCAATTGGAAGTGTCTAATTTGACTTTTTGTGTATCCTGATTCAGGGATTAAGGCTTTAGATCAGGTCAGGCTTTAAAGATTAAAGGAGGACAAACTTGGTATTATTGGACCACAGGATCCGGTAAGTCAACAATAGCGAATCTTCTGATGAGGATGTAATGATCCTACGAGGTGGGATTTTCAATAGATGGTAAACCTATTCTTCCTATGATATTTCTGATCTTCGAGACAGATCGGTTAATGTCCACAGGACGTATTTTTATTCTCTGATACGATCGGGAATAAATATGCTTTTGGAATCGATACCGCAGATGAGGCATTTATCCATCAGGCAGCAAAAGGATGCGATGTCTATCAGAATATGCGTGGATTTCCCAAAGGATTTGAGAACTAGCCTAGGAGAGCGAGGATCACTTTCCGGGGGCAAAAAAGCAGCGTGTGTCCATTGCAAGAAGCTATGCAAAATCACCGTAAATCTGAATTCGGACGTTGTTTATCTTGCAGTGGACACGAAGACTGAGAATGTGATCCCTAATCAAAGCTTTGAAAAAAATAATGAAAGACAGGACCTCCATCATCATGCTCACAATCGAGTCTCCTCTGCAAAGCTAGCGGATCAGATTTATTTGTCTTGGATGATGGTAAGATTAATAGAAGTGGCAATCAATGATATGTAATGAGTTTGAAAGGTGTCTACTGCAGAGCTTTATGAGGAAGCCGACGCAAGCAAGTGAAACAAACTGAATCCTAAAAAATATCAGCTACAATAATCCCTGGAATTTAAAAAGTGTGTAAATGAAATGAATCAAACCGGAAAAAATTTAATGGAGAGCAAAAAAGTCAAAAAGCCAATGAAAATGAAAACGGTTTCTTAAAGAAATGGTGGACAAAATAGAAGAAGCTAGTTAAAAAAGGTTGCCGACGCAGGAATGGATGCGAAGGAGGAAGTAGAAAAGAAGATTCAGGATTTGAGAAAATAAGACGACCCTAGAGGAAGAACTCAAAAAAGGAAAGGCACTCTTGGAACGAGAATTCAAAGAGCGTAAGAAGAAATAAAGCCAAAACTTAAGGAATCGAAAAGGGTTTTAAAAGAGGGACTTAAGCATTTGGCTTGGCATTGAGGCGCTTTTAGTAAAAAAGTTAAGTAGAAATCAAGGATTTCGAGGTGTTAAAAAAGGCCGGAAGCAATTAGCTTCTGGCCTTTTTTATTTACCAGCGAGGACATCGCATCGATCATAAAGTGGATCTAAGTCTAATAAAATATTCTTTCCTTTTTGCGGTAATAACGCATTTACTCAAAAAGGTCATCCTCTTTTTTTCGAAAAGAGTTTGCAGCCTTCATTTCTCATAATCAATCTGAAAGATTAGCTCGGTAGCTGGATATTTATACCTGTAGAACAAGATCGAAGTTGGTGCCTCCGACGGGTCTTCATATGAATAAGGCTTAGTAAATGGCCCCCCAACCTGCATAACTATCAAGAGTGAAGTATAAACAGGGTCCTCCAGTGTTCGAGTGGTAAGGCGGTGGAGCGTTACAGCAGGGAATCAGTGAAGAAAACCCTCCATTAATCAGACAGATGTCGCCCCGATCATCAGAATATTCCTTTGCAGCATTCGCAAATTCCAATTCTTCCAGCTTGAATCTCTGTTTTCAAACTGTTCTAAGTATCGCTCAGCTTTGACAATAATCTTCTTTGAGTCGCTTTTGGATTCTTAAATGTGGCGGGTATTGTAGGTACTTCTTTGTTTTCTCCAGCAATTGGATTCACAGTGAATACCAAAATCATTTCAACCGGATCGCTAAGCTCCCCGGTCTTAAAGCCAATGCGGGTTGCCTCAAACTCAGGAGCTAATTCTCCTCTTCTAAAAAAAACCTAAATCTCCCCCTTGAGCCACCGGATCCTGGATCTTCTTGAAATTCTCATAGCTAAAGTTTTGCAAACTCTGCCTTGCCTGAATCCGATATCGTCCTTAACCTTCCGAAGTTTTGGCTCAAATATCTATCTCTTCTTTGGTTTCTTTGTTGACACATCAAGGTTTTTTAACGATTGCCCAACTGTGACTTCAGCTGAGAAAAATGGTAGCGAATCCGAGGGATACTATTAATAAAAAGCTGCTTACCCTCAGCTGGTGAACGTTAGTTCCTTCTGTGATCTTTTCCCCTCATTCTCTGAACGATCAATTGCTCACGGAATTACCTCTCGATCTCTTTTTGAGTTGATCAACGCGGTTTTACCAATAAGAATTGAAAGTAAAAGTGCCTCAATCGCCACCAAAAACTGTTGCCAATGACAATTTGAAACGGCTGGTCTGTCTGGAGCATTACTTCCGCATCAAGTGACCATAACAGAATCAATCTCTGCTTAGCAACCATAAGCTTGTTGAATCATTAATGATTCAACTATCTCACATCTTGTAGGAGGCTCGACGCCTTGCTGGGCTTGTGAAATCGCTTCTGATAAGTCCCTTTTGGACATCAGATTCCAATATTGAATGTAATTGTCGACTTTTCGCTACAATCTTATCAGTACTTGGCCCGGTAAGGCGGCGCTGCCTCCTGCGCAAATGCCAGAAGCTGGAGTAAAACTAGTACTAGAAAATCGTAAGTTGGGTTTACGTTATTCCATGTGAGTCTTTCATCTAAGGTCAATTACCCAAAGAAGATAGCTTGATTAACATTTCTATTGATTTAGCGAGATAAGGCTTTCCTCTTGTCGCTTTTGGATTACTGTAATTGGAAAATTTTTTCGGAGCTCTTCAATTAGCTCTCCATCCAAAGTATTCTTGGAAATTCCCGAATAACTATTCCGCGGGTTTTTCTTTTCTTTTCTTCAAAATTTCCTTTTCTCCAGCAGGATATTTTTTTCACCGAGTAATATGAGGTGAGATGTCCATTTACTCAAGCTCTGGTAAAAGCGAGATTTTAGATTTGCCTTCGAAGAACAAACTGAATGATTTTTATATTCAAATTTACTTGTTCAGTTTTGGAAAAGCCAGAGGCTGTTTTGGGCATAATCAGCTTCAAACTTGAAAAGATCAAATCTTCGCTCAGCGGTTTATCGGCTAAAAGACCTTTTTGGCAATGAACAGTCTTTTGTCAATCCAGAACTTTACCAGGTAGGCATCAATTCGATTTCCGCCATTGTAAATTGCCTTTGATATTTCTTTTTGAATATTCTCGCTGTGCTACAGAATCTTCCCAATTCCTTTCTGGCCACACTCTTGATTCATCAGGGAAAAGAGAAGAAATTCCATCCCTGTAAATTCAGTGAGAAGCATTTTGTAGTCCTTATTATTTGCTGCCAAATCTTTTTCCCAGAATCGTTCATTTCAATGCGATAAAGCGATCATACCAAAATCGAAAGGACTAAAGGTTTAGTTTTGATTGCAGAAATCTTCACCATGCAAGGAAAATCTAAAAAATCGGATGTAAGTATACGATTGACACTAATCTTAAATAGCTCTTTTCCTTCAAAGTTTCATTAGCCGAAAGCATGACTTAAAGGAATGTTTTGGATGAGGAGTCAAGCGTTTTCCTCACGGAAACAACTGCTCGCTCATTTTCGTCAAAATGTAAAACGAGAATTTTGTTGTATAGCCATTACCTGAGACTTGATCATTGTGGATCTAGAATCTCATGATTCCGCGACTGATACTTTCCTTCCAAATCTTCGAAAGATTCCAGGGGTTTTTATCCTTCCTAATCTAAGGATATGGAACCATATGAGTACGGATCGGAGGAGACACTTCTCCACCCTGAAAGGGTAAAGCTGCCATCTCAAAATTCGCAGGGACAATTGATCCTAACACTAAACCAAGTAGTCAGAACCACCTTTTTGGCTTGAGCTAAGATCTTCAGAAAAAATTCAAAACGAATTCCCTCCCCATACAGTTGACTCTTTTTGAATCTGTGATAAATATCATTTACTTTCCTTTTGGCCAGATTCTTTCCCCAGCGGGATTGGATGGATCTATTCGGTACCAAAAATGTTGGAAAACTTGGAAACTTGACCTGGATTAGCTGTCTATCTTGAAACTTAATCCACGTGATATCCAAAATTCGTAAGCACAGGATTTGATACCTCACCGGGTTTCATCGTATAGGCAGCACCTCAAAAAGGCCTGAACCATCTGTAGTGCTGTGAAAATAAAACGAGATCACCTTTGTTTGCTTTGGCTGAAGGATCGCGGAATATTGAAGGGCTAGGTTTCAAAGTCTCCACCAGAACTCCAATTCGCTTTTTTACCTTTTAAAGCCATTTTCAGAACAGCAAAAGGCTATCGTCAAAAGAGGCATTTGCGGAAACTGGACTAAATATGGCTAGCCGATTACTCCTGAGCCGCGAAATATGCTTTTCGCAATTCACCCCTCTTCAAGCGAATTTTAATAGAAAAGGTGCTTTTTAATTTTCTTTAAAGGGAATTCAAACTCCAGCGTAAACTCTTCAAGCCTGAAATCTAAATCCTTTAGCTTCCGCTTCCTCTACTTCAACTTATAGTTGATGAAAAGCTTCATAATTTTCCTCAAATTCCTCTCTAGACATGCCGGAAGGTTCCAGTCCTCAAGTGTTGTGAGTTTTAACCTAGCCAGGTAATCAATTCATCTTTGTCCCACGGGCTTTCCCGCCCAAAGGTTAAAGAGGTTTCTTTGGCGCAATTTGGGCAAATAGATCTTCCGGTTGGGAAAGGCTTATTGCTAGGAAAAGTAAAATTAAATATGCCGAAGTTGATCGGTGGTTCATGGATCAATGCCTGCTTAGAAAGTGCAATTTAACAAAATTTTAGTTAGGATTTACAAGTCAAATGCCCCGAATACTAAAGCATTTAACAAGATTAAGGATTGAAACCACTTGATCAAATCGGCAGGTATTTGGTGCCTTTCGCTGATTCAAATTCAATTCATCCATAATCCTCTTTACCCAAAATGATGCCTAAACCGCCATTCCGCTTTCCCTTTGACTTTTAATTGAGATCAGGAATTTCCATAATCAAGTAAATTGAGGCCTTCCCTGAATCTGTGACTTTCGAAGATAAGTTTGCCGGGTGATTCTTTTACTTCTAGGTCAATGTGATCTTTTGGCTTGCATCCCATCGAGTGAATGATCAGGTTTGCACATACTTCTTCTACCTGCTAAAGTAATTGAAGTTTAATCATTTTCGGAAAGAAAAAGGCAATAGTCAGTTCCCTCGCAAAAGTCTCTCAGTTTCGCAAGTGCGGTAGTCTGGCAATATATGGTGATCCGATGTTCCATATCAGGAGGACAAGCCGCGGTTTTTGTTATCCGGGAAAATCGCCATTACCTGGTGGAGCCTAAATTTTGAATACTTTCCATTACTTTTTTCCAGAAAAGTCGAAAATTCTGAAGTCTTATTTTTTCTCCTTGAAAATCTTCCAAGTAAGACATGAAAACCCCCAGCCTGGCAGATGAAATTGTATTCCAATCCCTTTCCATCAATCAAGATCGCTTCACTTCCGTTGTGATAACTTTCTGAATAGACTCATCCAAAGCAACCGAGTTGGCTGGCTCTACTTTCTCTCAGAATCAAGATTGTGATAACCATTCTCTTCAGTCCTTTGATATTGAGCGATCATTTTGAATTCTATTTAAAAATGAACTAGTTAACTTCACGACCATTATGGAATAATCATCGTCCGATTTTCCCATCCCCTCCTACGAAAGTGATGAAGCAATCGTGAATTGAGATTGGTTTGGATTTCTTTTGAGTTGTGGCTCATGGTATACCTCTAGTAAGGAGCGTAAATCGTTCAAAACGAATTGTTTTCCCCTTGAGATTCCTTGGCCTCAATGATTCCGTCTGTGTATAAATAACGTATCTCCAGCCTGGTAAGTGGAAAGTCCTTTCTTCAACGTGAACATTCTCATTATAGCTTGTTTCTTAAATTCCCAAACCAAGACCATCAATTTCCCAAATCCTCTGATTTTTGAACAGCTGGTGAAGTTGAAGTGTAAGGTCGGGACATGCCCGCTCTAGCATGGCAGAAAGGTCTTTCCTTTCGGTATTGATCAGAACATTGAAAACCGTGATGAAGTGATTCCGTTCGAAGACATTTGCCTTAAAGCAGAGTTAGCCTTTGATCAAAGTCAACGGAACATCAGGGGTTAAAATTGGATAAACTTTTGAAAGATTCCTTCATTTTGGGCATAATGGAAGCTGCTGAGGTCCTTTCAGAGACATCACCAAAGAATCAAAAACATAGGCGATCTCATCCAAGCTTGGAAAGTGTCGTAATAGTCTCCACTACTTCATCCTGCAGCATTTTTGATAGGCAGAAATATCAAAAGAGTCGTTATGATCAAGTTTGGTAAGGTAAAAGCGCTTTTGGCTCGTGGGCAATCCTTCACTCCTCTGGTAGCGCCTCATTTATATCGCCTGAATTTTAAGTAATCGGTGAATTTTCTACGAAATACAAGCTGACTTACAAAGGTGGCTATGAAATTATCATTTCGTTATTAAAGCCATCCTTCACCCTCTTTGATTATTATCATCTCCCAATAGAATATTTATTGATCACCAAAAAGTATTATGAGTGCTGACCTCGAATCTTGGATGGTTAATCTCGTATTTTCTTGGAAAAATTGACGCTTTTAGCTAATTTTTCATCCGGTTCGACCAAGCTTTTTGACACTTTGATTAGAACGGTTAGTTCTTTCTCTAGTTTAGTAAATCAATAAATCGCTCCAACTGAAAATCTATGATTAGATCTTCTTTTCGCTCCCAACTCAAGCCAAGCTCCATCGCATAAAATGCACTCAATGCAAGAATCCATTAAGAATATCGAGAACTTGTTCTTCAATTTTTCTTCAGCTTTTTATAGATTGACTTAAGCGCTTTGAAAGCTAATTGCTTCGGTTAGTTTTCTGTTCAAAAACAGACGAGGTCGTAGGGTTGAATGCGTGACTAAAAAACTGAAAAGGCATAGGAAAAAAATAAAACCCGAATAGCCCCTGATCAAAAAATAGTTTGTCAGTGAGGTTTGACCGGGGAATAGATGATTTTATTGTATATCCTTGATATTTTGGATGAAAAGAATCCCAGCATGAGAATGAGGAATGATAAAATAAGAAAGTAGGGATTTCCACTTTTCCTAAATGTGAAGGTAGGGAATCCCATTTTAGATTACCTGAAAGCCCAAGGCCGAGACCTATCAGAGTACGATGTCCAAAAAGGAAGCTTGTAATGACGTGTTTTTGATTGAAAAAAGATGAAAAACATCGGCCCGGCAATCGAAACTCATAAGGCTTTGCCATTTGGCTTTACACGCGCTTACTTTTCTGATAAAGAATAAGGTGCTTCCAAAGGAGCGCGGCGGAAATCAAGAAAATCGAAGTTAAGGGCAAAATTGATTGTGGTAAAAAAGATTTCTCAAGGATGGTTCTTGAGCGAGTCTGCTTTCACCCAATGATCCATAAAAAACAAAAAGATCAATAAGGAAACAACCACTGGCAAACATCCTTGTGGATCGCCGCGCTCTCCAGATCAAGTTTTAGGAAATTCAATTTTTGGAAGTTTTGTAAGAGAATAGAATAAAAAACATAGACCATCAGGAAAAACAAAATTTCTAGGATCCATGTAAACTCTATCCGCAATTCGCGGAATCTATCTCCGTTGAGAATCCCAAATAGTTCTCACCAAAATCCACAAATTAGCAATGCCAGCCAATACCAATATGGCTAGTAGCAAGCTTAGCTTTCCGAAGTTTTTGATTTGTGGTAGTTTGGATCATGAATGCAAATGCAAAGGGTAATACAAGAATTTTAAATTAAGTTCTTCCTCGGTTAATCGGGCAATTAAATACCGATGTTAAAAAATCTAAAAAATGAGTAAAATTCTAAGAAAAAATGTTTCGTGTCATTATAATGCAGACAGGTCTTCAAGACTCCTGACCAATATTTTGGCTTTCGATTAGCTGGAGAAGAATTGCCTCGACTCAGCATCAGTTCTTTTTTACAGGGCCTGATTGACTTTTTACATAAATTTTTGTCTCGAATATAAACTGAAGTGGTTCGATCTGCTTATGTCTTACCCACTAGTTCGGCCAATCATAATCAGCGATTTTTTAACAGAATTTCCCTTCCAAATCGATATGCTTTAAGCCAGATCATTGAAAGCAGTTTCTTCTAAGGGTCAGCCTCTTTTTTCTACGAAATAGGAGTTATTACTTCATCGATAGCGATTTATTAAAACACCAAAGTGCAGCAGCATGCTGTCTGCCAATAGCTTTGCCGTTTTGCCAAAGATAAGTTTTTTTAATCCTGCCAAAAGCAGCCAGCTTTCTTCGTTCATTTTGGCCAAAATATCCTTTTCTAATCAAAGGTCATCCTGGTATTGATCAGAAAATATATTGAAAATCACTCCCCAAAATCGTTCTTAGTCCTGTAAGTGGTTTTCATTTGAGGAGAATCTGTTCCGTCAGATTTTTCGATAACAAATGGATTCATCCTTTTTCCTAATTTTTCAAAATACTTACCATTGAAGAAGGAATTAGATCCTCGATTACTTCATCAAATGAAGTGTGCACTTGGGCCACACTAAGTAAGGGGTGCCTTTCCAGTATTTGTTTGTGAAGGCAAACTGATCGGGTTTGCCCAAAATTGGAATCTCATACTGATATAACCCGCTTTTTCGCGGTTTCTTCTTGCAAGATTTCGCGACTGAGCAGCTGTAAACTTCGTCATCTGCAAAGGAGTAAAATTTTCCTTTTTGAGTCCAAATCCCCAAAGATTTTTGGGCTCTAACAGTGAGTGCATAGCTGGAGAATGTGAACCCGGGTTTTATTGGGCGATTGCTGACTTAGGTCTGCCTTCCAGATTGAATGAATCAGAATGCGGGAATCCATAAATGAGTCTAAACTGAATTTTTCAAACCCTGATTTTGCGTGCCTTTTTCAATCGCTTTGGATCGATTCCGAGCAGTACTTGCTCGATTATAAACATTTAAGAACCGACTCAAATTAAACTCTCTGAATTCAAAAGACTGAGCGATCGAATTCCTTGATTTTTCCAAGCTTGAAGGTTTCTTCGCTAAAGATCATCCTGGATTTGCCTCGAGGGTAAATCCGTTGTTCCGCATGAATAAGAAGCAAAGATTTTTCACAGGATATTTCAATTAAGTTAGGAGGGAGAAGTTGAGGGAGTTTCCACCGCCAAAAATAGATGCTTGATCGGGTCTTTATTAAGGTATCGATCTTAAAATCTAATTCCGAAAGGATTGCTTGTACATTCTTCCTTTTCGCCTCGAGGTTAGTCGAGAAATGAAAAGTCACAATAATGACAAGCTGTCCTGCAAAAAGGGATGTGAATGTAAATGCTGCCAAGATGATTTCTATTAATTTGGCAATGTAATCAATCCACATAGCCAATTTGGAAAGCATCGAGTTTGTATTCTTCATCCCATTTTTTGATGAGCTTCTCGCTTTGTGTTCGGTCAAGGGCGTACCTACCTAGCCTGGGAGACCATTCCGACATCGTTCCTAAAGGAGAGCGGTATTTTTTGAAGGGTAAAACCCAAAGGGCCAATTTCTAGATTCCCTGAAAAGCGCGCTAATTAATGAGGGGTTTTAGAGGTGAAGTTTTTCCGAGGAAGTGCTGGCAAAGGACTCGCCTAAAAATGACATCAATCTCGGGAGATGCTATGTTATGGAAAAATGTAGCGGATAGATCAAATCCATTTGCAATCCAAAAAGACTCCCTCCATTGAAGGAAATCTGCTGAACTTGACCAATGATGAAGCAAAAGTCGTTCTTAGATCAAGAAAATCAAAGGCTAACCCATTTGGCTCAAATCAGTTTAGGGAAATATTTCGAAAGAAGGGAGATTCCATAGCAGGAAGGTTGTTATATGAACATGCTGGACCGTTGATTAATTGGAAATCCTTTGGAAGTAATCGGGACGACCAAAACGCAACAAAAATACTTTACAGCGCCTGATCGGAATTGAACCGGGAACGTCCATTTTCCTCAGCAGAGCTCAACAACAGCGATCTCTTAAAAGATCCCCTATTTTCCCTCTTGGTGGAGGAGCGTTTGTTTTCCTTTCAAATAAGGAAGCAAAAGCCAAGTTTTAATCTTAGGGATCGCAATTCAGAATGGTATTGGAATGGATTATCGGATTACTTACCAAATGAAAAATGAACCTGGTAAAAATGCTGATTACAGGCCAATGGACTTGGAACTATACCATCTTGGAAGGTAAGGAAGAGACATTTTACTTCATTGGCAACGATTAAAATATTCAGACTCAAAGTCTGGATCTTTCAGCCAAGGAATCATTTTTTAACTCTCCTTTGGCCTTTGAAGTAGGATTTAATTCTTTAAGCAGGACACAAGTTCATAAATCGATATTTGACTTTGGATTTTGGCTATCGATTTTCCAGTTCTGGCCTATCTCATTTTTTTGGGAAAAGGCAGGCGGGGAGACTTGATTAGTACTTTTTTCTTACCGGAGAATTTAAACCTTGCCTGACGGTGTGGCGTTACCGATGGAATCAATATGGCATACGCTACGAAATGAATTTCTTCTGGACGAATCCATTTCTACCAAGGGAGAGGTTTTGGTTGATTCAAACTGAATTTGCAGCTGGGACAAAAAAATCCTTCCAAAAACACGGGATTCCGGATGAAGCGGTAACTTTAGGGGTTGGGTCTAATACCAGGCCACAGTATCAAGGTAAATTATTGATGAAAAGCAATTTCCCGATCAAAAAACAAATTATGGGGACTAATGGCTTCAGAGGAGTGAGGTTTTATGAG
>Ga0163217_1079427_pt1 | contig 21421 bp, 10 predicted proteins | sample SynspAceP_FD_185933 | JGI IMG/M metagenome (GOLD analysis project Ga0163217, IMG submission 185933) | Saline lake microbial communities from Ace Lake in Antarctica - Synechococcus sp. Ace-P (PacBio error correction) | ecosystem: Environmental > Aquatic > Non-marine Saline and Alkaline > Saline ...
ACAAACAAACAAAAAAAAAAAGAAGGAAGAAGAAAAATGGGAAAAAAAAAAATCAAACGGGTTGGTGGGGGGAAAATTATAATTTTCCGTTATTTTCCCCCCTATGTTCACCAAAAAATGTGATTTTGGTTTTTTAATAAAGTTTTTTTGGTGAGCGAAGTATCAATTTTTTTGCGTTTGAGGTTAGTGCTTTTAATTTCATTTAAAAATGGTTTAACCAAACCGTTGGGGCCGAATTGTTCTTGGCTAGATTCGACATGGTATTGATCCATGTTTGTTGGTTACGTTTAACGAGGTTTATTTTGATCTTGCTTGGATATAAGCGTCCAGGCCGGAGTAATGGAAGAAACAAGAACTAATAATGTAGGGGGCTTTGTGTCTAAAGCAGTTTGACATCTTTTGCTAGCATGAAATAGGAAACCTAATAGAATCTGTTAGAAATTTGAACCCTATTAAAGGTGTTGATCGCTTACGTCAGAAAGATGGCTAATTAAAGGCATTTAGAGCGTCTAAATCATCAAACTTTAAAGGCTCGTGGTAAAATTTTCGTCCCGAAGGTTGTTGAAACGGCATCGATTAATATTTTTGGGTGGTCCAGGTTTGAACGGAACTGGTGAATACCATGGCCCAAGGTTTAAATACCAAATGACCACTGCCCACTGCCGAAACCTGATAACAATTTTCGACTTCCTCGCTCTATAACCATCTTTGCCTGCCATAACAGCACCACAAGGGTCGATTGTTGCCTGTAGAAAAAAAAAAGGCGACATCAAATGACCAACACGCGCTCTCGTTTCTTGCAATGTCTGTTGTCCCCAGTCTAAGCAAATGGCATCAGGCCCCCTGTTGCCGCATGTTTTCCTAACCATTGCCCACCGTTTTTAGTAAAACATAATCACGGGATTTTTTTTCCCTTCATGAACCGAATAAGGCCGTCCCATATTTTGGCTTCATGTTAAAGTAAAAGAGAACCTGCTGGTACATTGGACCGCTTAATATTCCACCCCATGTATCAAAAATTTGTAACGCCTGAAGCACCGGCTAAAATTGACCATTAAGAATAGGCCGTAAACAGATTTTGCCAGTTTGGTCCCTAATAAAGCGATGCAAAGTTTCAGAGAAACTGTAACATCATGGGCTTTGATATGACGAAAATCTTTTGCTGGAAACGCCCCCTTCGATCAATGTGGTTGCGAGTGTCCAAGGGCTTCCTGAAAAGCCGATAGTGGTACATCACCGTTTTAATGCGTGGCCGAATCGTGTAACGGCTTTCCATCACGTAATCTAAATCGCTGCTTGTTTGTGACGGGCCAAGGCGTCACGGTCCGCTTTATTACGAATAGTGTGTTTTTAAATTAAGGGCCTTCGCCTGTTTAAAATACAAACCTAATCCATTGCGGTCTGGAATAGTCAGTATGTCTGAAAACAAAATTGGCGGCATCTAGCTCATAGCGTTTTAACGGTTGCAAAGTAACTTCACAAAGCAACGAATCGTTTTTTTTTTACAAAGACTTAGAAAGTCACCAGCTGTGGCTCGGCTTGCACGGTTATTCTGGCAAGTAAACGTCCTGCTGCCTCATCATCCATACAGGGGGTAGTATCGACAGGTTGTTTGGAGTAATGCGCGCAAAAAAGCGATCATTTTTTAAGCTCAGGAAACATCAGGACTCGTCCAGTGTAAATTTTCAGTTGGGCGCATTCTTAACCTAACCTTGTGAGGAAAAGCAGAGTGAAATAAGCACATATTTATGAGAAGTCAGACGAAAGACCAAAATAAGATTGATCTATGCAGGGTTTGGTTAAAGGCTATTTGTACTGAAATCAGTCACCTAGGTAAACTTTAGGCTATATTTTTGTACCCGCTCCTACTGGCATTTCCTAATGTCTTTTATTCGCAATGTAGTTCTTTTAATACGTTCGGAAAAGGCCGCTTGGTTTGTTTACTTCATACCCGGGTTTGAGTTGAAGAGGATACAGGGCTTTAAGCAAGTAAATAATCTAGGGGGCTAATGTAGGTATCGATGCTTAACATCATTAAAACAGAGGGAAAAACATCGTTTAGAAATCGTTAGTAGACCCAATAACTGGGTGATTTCTTCCACAATACAATCCAAAAAACGTGCTTTTCTGCGCGCATAATCTACTGGATGAATAATCGTACCTTTGGTTGATTTCAATAGCGACTATTAGGCTGAAAATTACCTAAGCAAATGGCTTCATTGACGCGCCGCACGAATTTTTTCTGGATCGCCAATGTTAATTGCGTGTAAAAACCTTATTCTCCATTATTGTCATAGTCAGTGAAAATAACAAAAATATTGCTTTTTTTGGATCGTCGGTGAATCGATTGGAAGGCCCGGTGATATAGAGCAAGATGTTGAGCGTGTACGCCTTAATATTTTTTTGCAAGCTGGCAATCGCCAACTGTCCCGCTTTCAAAAAAAGTTTGATGGGTTTGGTCAACGTATTAGTTTGGTGCTTGGTTCGCTGTATTTTCGGCTCCAAAGGCAATTTAATAAAACTGTCTGGATGTAAGCATCGCTTTGCCAGCGCTCTTGCTGAATGGCGTGCGACGCTATGAAAAAGGCAAAAAAGCCAAAGACTAAAGCGATCATTAGGCTGGGGTTGAGTAAGTTGTTGGATGTAATGGCGTAAACGCGTCCAATGAATCGGGTGTAATGTAAGATATGCGCGTTTTCTAGAATACTCTCTATGCTCATTTCCATGGATCGAAGCCACTTCTTGGTTGTAAACGTCAATCGCCTTGAATGGGGGTCCAATAATAACAGGTGTAGATTTTCCCCCATTTTAAACCCTTTCGCCCTTCGGTAAGGAACGCTGGCTTTCTAAAGGTGCATCAAAGCTAATTCTCTTGTAGCTCTCCTGTGTGCCGAGTCGATATAGTTTCGCCTCTTTCCACCACAACCACCAGTGGTTATGCGTAGTAAGCCGGACAAAAGCTTTGTCATCGTCCTTTTTTGAATATAAATTGCCTTTTATTATCAAACACCAAAATGGTTAAGTAACACGGTGGTAAATCCTGCCCAAAGTTCATTAAGCGTCGGCACATCGCCATTATTGTATTGTGTTTATCGACTAAGATAATGACTTCCCGTCATTTTCGGCATAAAATACTCAATTAAAAAGTGAATCTGGTAATGAAAATGAAAGGTATCTGGCATTTTCTCTTGAAAGAACAAAGGTTTCTGATCTATAAAGAAAGCGACTATTTTTTTGTTTTGCACTCTAGTAAAAAGAATGCAAACGCATCCGAAGTCGTAAAAACGGTATGATAAGCGCTTTATTAAGGACTTTATTTGGTGGAAGAAATGAACCATTTTTGGAACATGATTTTTTTGGGCCGTAACACTGGCAAACCAAGATGGGCTTACGCGTTCCAGTTTGTATTTCCATCAGGAAGCCGTTTGTTGAAAATACGGGGGTGTTTAAGGCTTTTGAGCGACACAAGAAAAAGTCCTATTAGTCTGAATTCTGTCGTTGGGCATTCATAGGTAATGAGACAGGCCAGATTGAAGTTAGTGAATCAGTTTGGTGGACCTCTATTCTAGAAGGGCCGGATTTTCATGTCGGTTCGTTGCTGGTTCTTATTGGTAACCCCGTAGTGGCGAACCAAGCAATACGTTTTTGCGATGTAAATTTAAACCGCTTATTTTAGTGGCGCGTGGCAAAACTATGACGGGTTTTGGAGGCGCAAAGAGAGCACACGCCTTGAAAAAGCTGTTGGGTGAAAATTTTTATTCATGGCCAACAATGAAACGACACAAACGAGATTGCACTACGATCTGCATACTCGATTACGGTGGATCGATGCATGAAAAGTTTGTCGTTTATCCGTTTGTAGAGGACGCCATTTAATAATCAGCAGCAAGTTGGCTTTTTTAGCGCCAGCGGCATTGAGGCAGTGTTTATCACATCAGTCGACAACCACTTTCTCTTATTAACAGCTATGCGGTGCAAATGGTGCATGCTTTTACAGTGGAGCTGGGTAAGGTTCATCGTTTTGGCGAGAACCGACTTATCCATTTTGGCAGCGCTAGAAGACGCCTGGTTTATCTGCTACGAAAAGGGTGTGCTGGCGCAAGCGTCGATGTTGAAATGCGTATTTTTACTGTGTTGGATAGCTAGTTAAAGCGATGAAAGTTTATGAAAACTGTCCATTGAGAGTGATGTAAAAAACTTCACGCAGTTTCGAGCAAGGTTATCGCTTGGCCGTATTCTGAAAAAGTGAGTAATATCTTCAGAACAGGCGATGCGATTGTATTTCCAAATCCTACTTGCCTGTTGGCCAGCGAAGCTGGCCTGAGGTTCGGCCTATTCCTAATAGAAGGGTTACAGCTCGATTACTGGATAACAGCCTTTATTACGAGAGATTTTTAGCTAGAACCGCTTGAACTCTTTTTTAATGTTTTATTGTACTTATAAATTTATTAAGTGGTGGCAGAATAATGAATAAGTTTTTGTTTGCGTTGGCGTAATCGGCTCTATCTCTTTTGGTTTTTAGCTAAGCCTACACCAATTGTTACTAGTATCAAGCTGTCTCTATGTGGTTCCGTATTGCCGGGGGAATCAATGGCCGATACAGCAAATTGTATCCAGTACCGAATCGCCTCATGACTTTGCTATGCGGTCCTTCGACCTGAAAAAATCAGCAATGCAGACACTGTTTGGTTTGGGTTGGCGAATGTTAGAGCGTTTTTTGGAAAAGCCGCTTAAAAAATGCTGGTAAACGAACAGTCGTCTATTGAAATGGCTTGCTCCATAGAAAGTAAAATGTCGCTTCATAACTTTGCCGAAGAAGCTCATGACGACGAGGGTGAAGGTATGAAGAAACATGAAGGTCATAAGACATGAAGGTCATGAAGAACATGAAGGTCATGAAGAAACATGAAGGTCATGAAGAAACATGAAGGTCATGAAGGTCATAATCATGATGGTGTCGACCCGCATGTTTGGTTTCCCCAGATAACGCTTAGGGTGCTGGCAAAAGCTGATCGCTGCGCGCTTAGTGTCGTTAGATGCCGAAAATGGCCACTTTATATAAGGTAATTTAGCGACCTTTGAAAAAAGGACTTACATGCTAAGGTGCTGAAATTCGTCACAAGCCTTGAGTAAGGTAAGACGGTTCCTTACAAATTGTTTTTTCACGAGATGGTAACAGCTATTTTGAAGCAGCATTATGGTTTGAGTCCACCTGGTGAAATTACCGTCAGTCCTGGCGTAAGCCTGGGGCGAAAAAGTGGCCTGAAATTCGCCGTGAAATTGAAAGAGCATAAAAAGTTCAGTGTGTAATTCAGTGCAGCCGCAATTTAGCCCAGCGATTGTTTGAAATTTTATTGGAAAGGCTCCAGTGTTAAAACGGCACCACTAGATTCCATTAGGCGGCAAGTGGCCATGGGTAAAACGCTTATTTTTCATTTTTAGACAATTTGAGGTGGTCAGTTTCCTTGCTGCTTAGGTTAATTCACCCTGTTTTACCAAAGAGTAAGTTATCGAATATTTGCTCTTTGGTAAGGCTACTGCTTCCTCCCCTGTTATAATAATATGACTTTTACGTTTATTACAGTGAGAGAGAGGCTTTTATGAGCGACCATCCATTAAAGTGTTCAACTCCGATGTTCTTATTAGAAGTGCTCGACGTAAACTTTATCTACACAACTCCAAGCTCTGCAACTTAGCCATAATGTCACGGAAGAGTTTCGCCAAAGCGGTTTTTCGCATGATTTTGAGAGCAAAGGCCGCACGATCATTTGTTGTATGGGTAAATCAAGGGCTTGATCGGAAAAAGATCGCCGCGACCTTAGCATCTATCTACAGTACATCCCTAGCTTCTTCTTCATCCGCGGTGAAAGCCTTTCCTGGCGATCTAGGCATGATTCAAGCACAAGATATCGCTTATTCTGATAGCTACTCGGGTGAAACCGGAAGAGTTTTAATGCGCCTGCTTCCTTCTCTCAAAAGTTTTGGAATCCGAGCATCGGTTGGTTGGCAATAATTCGAATCTACTTTAGCCAAACATTGTGATTGTGTGCTGGATATTTCAGTGGACAGAGAACCTGTCCGAATAACCTTGCTCCGACACGTCAACGACCTATGACGCGCCGCAATGGGCGGATGCTTTTAGCGGTTGCCTTGATGGAGTGTCGAAACTTTAAACTCACAAAGACTTTGCTCGCTTCCATCCTGGCGGCATTTAGGGCGCAAGCTCTTAACGCGTGTTAAGACTTAATGCACAAAGACGACTTCCTGTTTTGTACACCTGAGACCACGCTTAAAGACGCTATTTTCTGTGATGACCCATGGCCGAATGGCGTTGTTCTTGATCCAAGAGGCAGAGAAGTTGCTGGGTAATCTTTACTGATGGGGATTTACGGCCGCGCGATGCTAAAAGAAAGGAAGGCATGATACATAAACCATGAACCGGTTTGATGACATCTAACCATAAAAACCAATCAACGAAAATGTGATGATAAGTGCAGCTGAAGAGCAAATGCTGCGTGATTAAATTACTTTAATTAGTGGTAGTCGACGACAGTCAAAACGTATCGGGTATTTTTAGAAATTTACGATCGATAAACGATTCTTACTTATTTGCCACTCTGTATGTTTAGAGTGAGCCGACTTTGATTTAAAAGCGAGTTCAATGACGCACAGCCTAAAACGATCACAAATCATTAAAATTGCAATAAAATCGAAGTCGCCATCACCTTCCGTTTGTCCTTGTTCAGTGGCGTTAAGCTTTTGGAGTCTCGCAACTTGGCGATGCGTGTGGCTGAAGAGCAATGGTTAAAAGTGACGGAAGCACTTGGCATTCTTAATGTAATTTAAAGGCTCTTTTGATAAAGCGAATCGTTCTCTACTCAATTCTTTCCGTGGCCCAGGCCTGGAAGAAGGCTTTGAAAATTCTACAAGAAATTCAAAGACGACATTCGGTTACAGTGATTACGCGAGTTCATAAAGAACATCAATGTGCCCCGTCGCAGAATTGCAGGATGTGATTCAATTGCCAGCGTTCTTGTCTCGGCAAACCGATCTAAGCGTCGCGATGGCGCAAACAGGCGCTTGAATTAACATAAAAAGCACAGTTTTTAGCGCCCGCATGAAAATGAACATATTCTGAAAAAATGCGAGAAGCCAGTACAAGCATTTAATAAATGCTGTGTGAGCGCGTACGCAATGGAAGGGCTTCAACAACTTGGTTGTGGATATGCTTGGTTTTTGGTGAAATAAGCAGATGGGTTACCCCGTTTATGTTTGATGTAACACACTCTTTAACGCCCAGGAGGCCGCTCAGATTCTGCCGACGGTCGTCGCGCAACAGGTTTTACAGAATTGGCTCGTGCTGGTATGTCACTTGGTTGGTCCAGTTTGTTTTTAGAAACGCACCCCTGATCCAGCAGTGCAAATGTGACGCCCGGTGTGCGTTGCCTTTGGGGAAGTTAGCGCTCCATTCTTTGAAGCAATGAAGGCAGCCTCGATGAGCTTGGTTAAAACCTTTGAAAGTATTGGATACGAAGTGTGTAATTGATGATTCTATTTTTCTTTGCTCGTATCAGGCGTTTTTGTCCGACGATCACAGCGTTAATAGCAGCTTCAGTCTTCAACTGGTGTCTTTGATGTGGACGGCGTGTTTAACCGATGGTCGTCTGCTTTTAATACCGAAGAAGTGAAACCATCCCGCGCTTAATGTGAAAGACGGCGTTGGCGATGAAAGCTGCTGCCAAAGTGGGGGATTCAGGTTGCCGTGATTACGGCGAAAGATCCGCGCCATTACGACAGAGAATGAAGAGTTAAAACTCGAAAACATTTTTTTCCTGGTGTCACAATTAAAGCGGAAGCGTTTGATGACTTTGTGGGTGCGTTTAGGAGTCAATCAGATAAAGTCCGCTTATGTTGTTGACGACGTGATTGACCTTCAGGTCATGCCAAAGAAACGTTGGATGTGGCAATGTGCCCATTCAGATGCGCATGTTTTGGTTCAGCGCCATTGCTCAGTCCGTTGCTTAAAAGCGGGCGGTGAGGGTGTTGCAAGAGAAGTGGCCGGATAATCGGGTTGGCGACATCGTATGTCATTGAAGAAGCTTAGCGAGACTGGCTCAAAAAAACCGGAGTTTGAAAAATAATGGCAGAGAATATAAAAGACTTAACTACCTGATTTCATATTGTCATTCCTGCTCGATACGCCTCTCAGCGCTTTCCCTCAAAAGTGAATGCGGATCTAGGTGTAAGCCAGTCCTGCAATGGGTTTACTGAACTAAGCGTTGAAAAGCAGGAGCGCAATCGGTGGACGGTTGCCACCGACCAACGAAGTTGATAGAAAGCCGCCGCATTGGCCTTGGTGCGTCGGTTGTTTATGAACGCGAGCAAGACCATGAAAATGTCGCACAGAGCGTCTTGACTGAAGTAGCAGCCAAAAAGAGGTTGGAGTAACAGTAACGAGATCATCGTTAATGTACAAGGCGTGAGTCCTTTTTTCCTGTCGCTTTGATTCACTCAGCGTGCAGGCGTTAAATCAAGATCAAGAAGCCGAATGGCAACGGTAGCCTGCGCTATTGGATCAAGTAGAGGACTTTTTTTAACGCCTAAATGTGGTGAAAGTGTTTGTGACGGAACAAACACGTGCGCTGTACTTTAGTCCGCTCCCCATGCCTTGGGACAGAGACGGCTTTGCCAATAAACCCAGACAAAACTGGATTTTTTACCAGTGGATTTCGCGGCGTTTCCCCATATTGGGTTTGTAACGTCTACCCGAGCCAGTTTTTATTGGCAAGGTACGCGGACTTACCCATGTCACCTTTAGAGCGCTGGAAAAGCTGGAGCAACTGCGATTCTTGCATCAAGGTAATTAAGGTCCAAGTGGGCTATCGCGGGATTGGGCTTGCCCACGCATGGTGTTGAATTACGCCAGAGGATTAGAAAACTTCGACACCCAGCTGTCCCTTTTAGAAAATATCTAATTAAGCACCGCTCAGCGTTTTTTTTTAGTTCACACGCTTTTTTAGTTTCAGAAAAATGCGATATTTTAATGTAAGCGATAAACCTCATTAGGCTTTGGTTCGCTTTTTTTTATGCCTTAAATCGTCACAATGTTTATTTGGTTTCATACTTATTATCCTTTTAAGTAGGTTTTTTTAATTAAAAATGAACGCTATTCATATTTTTTTCGCCACTTTTTCTATTGTACTTCGTATTCATGATATAAAAAATGTCGATTTTCTGTAGGAAATGTTAAAAATGGGTTTTTACAATGGCTTAGATTGTAAATATTTTCTTACTAAAATTACGCCGTTTTGGATTTATAAAGGATAGAATCCATGAAAAAGCTACTATTGTCTCTATGAGTTTGCTAAAGTACTGCTGTGATGGCGCGGATGCCCGTTAACCAACCAACAGGTTCTAGTTTCACGCTAAAGCAGTGGCACCAAACCAAAGAGATTGTCTACAGCGCTTGTGGCTAATCCTGCCTGCCCGTTTTTTGATGGTGAATCAAAGACGATGAAACAACTTCCGTTTTGGCATTCTTGGTACCGCTTAGTGTCGCGTAGAATGGGTGAACATTACGATTTGGGTGATCGAGCTGAAGAAATAGAAAGATATTATTGAGCAAATTAACACAACGCAACACGAAGCTCAAACAGCTCTAAATAAGGCCAATGGCATTTTAAAGTGATATTGATGACACTGCTTTATATAAAGCTCTGTTAGCTGCCAGTGCCATTTATGCTGGTTATCATAAAAACAAAAGATGATGGACCTTATGTTGGATGCCAGCCATTTCTGGTGTTTGGTAAAGGCAGATTATAGCTGGCAAATTACACGAAGTGAGAAACAGAGCTAGTCGCTAGTACCACATCATTTCTATGCACAAACCGCTACGGATCTGAATGTCGGATTGGTTACAGCCAATCCATGTGGGAAAATTCTCACGGTATGTTGTTACGGTGTGCAAAAGCCAATATTCCAGCCAGATTTTCATGTCGTGCCTTGGTTAAGATTGGACGATAAAAATAATGACGCAGGGCGATGCTATATCTGAGTGCGATTTTCAGATGATGCAATAAGCAGCACACCGGCGTTGGTTATCGATTTTAGGCGCGGTTTGGGGGTGTTAACTATTACCCAAGTGGGTTTGACGCTTGCGAATATCATGAACCTGAGTTTTGGACGGCGCACCACTTTGTAGTAGCGCTATTCCTAGCTCATCGAATGTAAGTATTAACAAGACAAATACGTAAATGGAAATGCAAAGCACGGTGGATGCGGCTGTATCTAACGAAAGTAAGCCAGTGAACTTTGGGTATGGTCATACACACTAAACGCAGTAAAAGACGCGGTAGGTGATGAATACGCAGTGGGCTGTTGCGTCTGTGGTCTTACTACGGTGACTCTACTCATTTCCCAGGCCTTCGTGCTGGGCCTATCGTCAAAATTAGCTGGTTACCGAGCTGAGTTATGCAACGTTTGGTTTGAACAGTTTTTTTGAAACGTTGAATATTGACCTTGGGGTTGCTCTAGAAGACCGTTGAAGACGAAGACGGTGATAAATGCCTGTAAGTGCAAATACTTCTCATTTGTTACGACACTGCGTTTTGATAATCCAATTAAAGTTAATAAATAGAAAGCCGATAATATTACATTATCGGCTTTTTTAATTTTTTACTCACTGGGGCCCGCATCTTAAAATAAAATTGAATTCAGGCAAGTTAATGAAGAAGTAATTTAGCGATTTTAGTTGGCTATACTGAGCTCTAGTGTGATGGCCATCCATACGCCATTTATCAGCCCAAATAAAGGATCTAGCACGGTTTTAGGTGGCTACGCGACCGACAATCATTAATTACCAGTCATTTAGCTAAATCCTGCTGCTCCTTATCTTATGACCATATTGAAAGCCTCGTTTGGTTTTTTAGGTCCGATTAAGTTTTTGGTTATGAAAATGGGTGAGAATTAAACCTTGACGATAAGATTGATGAGCTTGGAAGCATTTTAGAAAAGGATTTTAGCCGCTTCTTTTAACGGCTTAAGCAATGCGGATTTGGTAAGCCTTGGATTAACAGTTAATTTCAACTGGATGAGGAGATCAAGTGGCTGCACTTCTTTCAGTTCGAATGCAGAGGTGGCGGCCTGCTATTAATCAAGCGGATGGTATTAAATCGCAGAAATAGGCGATACGGCTTATGTTAAGTTTTTCAGGGGCTTTACAAGCTTCTTTTATGCTATTATTTAATAAAACACGAAATCGTGGGGCCCTTCATTTTAGATGGCAAGCGCTTTCTTTGTCGGGCAGGTTTGTATAGTCGGATAATATTTCTGCATCAGTGTCCGGTTTCTGATATTGAAATTGGTTTCTGAACTGCGGTGTTATTTAAGAGAGCAACAGATTATCGCTTGGTCTGGGTTTATAGCCAAGTTGTTGGTCCGGCCCCGTTAGCGGTGGCGTTTAATTCTAGGTGTTCGACGTTAATATTCATAATATGCACTGAATAAAAAAATGTCTATTGACCGATGAAAGTGACGATGCCTGATGATGGATTTGGTGACTTTTTTATTGGGAAAGAAAAATGTTAACGTGGTTAGTCTAGATCTTGGTGCTATTTGGGCCGCTCCGAATTAATCAACTGGCGCTTCATTGGCAAATGTTAAATGAGCCTGAAATTTGATTTTGGCCGAGTTAGCAATTGCCAGTGGCCTTGTCGGGCTCCGATTTTAACAAGTTGCAATGCGGATACGTTTGTCCAGATGAGGGTAAATTAGAGTTAAAAGAAACCTACAAATGAAATCCCACTGACCTTTAGATGCCGGCGGTAATGTCGACAATCAGAAATTGGTCTCTTGCTGGTTCCTATGATGGTTGAACTCCGTTGCTGACCCTGTTGGGATAAAATATCAATGGAAAGGTGATCTCTCTCTCTTATTTAGCGATAATCTTCTTTTTCCGGGTGTTCGTGTTTGGTTACCGAAAAAATCATGCAGTGCAGTAAAATTGAGTTATGCCCGACGGTTAGGGGCGACTTTGTTTAGGCGTCTAGAATTTCGACCTCGCTTATGGAACTAGAAAATTTAGCGACGGTGATGTGGTACTTTACCCGAAGCTTCGTTATTTTTCTGTCGGCTACGGCTTTGCCTTTTTAGTACTACCGATCATTAGGGTTTAAACAGGAATACTTGCGTTGGGGTTAAAATTGCCTTGCAATGGCTACGTCCAACCTTCCACTGGTGGCCTGTTAAACAGTGCTGGCAATCGTGTGCTAGCCTATCAGTAGTGGGTGCTTCAATCTGTTCTTTTATAGCAAAGGTTCTTGTCCATAGAAACAGCCCCCATACCAAGGCGCCCGCCTTCTGAGTCAAATCCAACTAAAAGGAACATACAATGTCCAGTTCACTCCCTGAAAAGAAATTCGTCGTGATGGGTTCGGTAATGCCATAGACATTTTTTCTTGCCAATCGTATCGGAGAGTAAAGCGCAAAAGTGAGTTGTTTTTGCCTTGGATGACAGGGATAAGTCTGAATATTTTGTTGCCAAAATATTCGCATAATAGATGAGGTTAGATTTTCCCATCGTTCGATAAATAAAGTGCAATACGTTTGGCATCAAATATTTGGGGGTTGCCTAAGCTGTTTCTTGAAAACAGTTGAGTAGAGCTTTTTAGCGGCGCTGAGTTGCTGCTCTGGCGATAAGCTTCTTCTGGCTTTGGCGTAATTGACGACGATGTTTTTGTCTAGAATCTAGATTGTTGAGGGTTAAAATGAGTTTCCCAAGTTGCCGTGTCGGCTATTGGCCTTGAACCCAGTGGTTCAAGGGTGGAAAGAACTGTGATTTTTAGGCTTTCCGACGCACGGACATGCAATCCAAACCACAGGTCTCTCCGGGGGTATTACTCATAGGCCTCAAGGGCGTTTAAGCGCTTTCGAACAACCCAGGAAACGAACTCCAGTATAAGGTAATTCATTGTGTAAATCAATCTGTAGTCTCATTCGTTTTTCTGCAACTGTAATGAAGAAAAATTCGTGTTCGCGCTTTTGCCATCAAAAAAGTAGATCAAGAATAAACCACAAGTGGATTATTCCATTAACCAACTTTGGTTTTGATGTGTTAATGCTGCATCGAGCTGGCGACGTCAAGTCTCGCAACCTGTTGCTCGTAGAGCGTGCGTATTTTTGAATTAGAAAAGCATATCGTGAGTAATATTCAATGCTGCCAAGTACAGCAATTTTTTTTCAAGTCCGACGATTTTCCCACGCGGCCTTAATTTCGCAGCATTTGATTATTCAAATACTCGCCGCTCTTTCAAATCAGCTTCGTGCCCTTTAGGGCAATTTATCTTATAAGTTTTGTCCAGTATGGCGACTGAAACGGTTGGCTAACATCCATATTGAATCCATTTGATAGGCAAAGGCCCACAAAAAAATGGGTCTGTTTCCATCATTGGTAGGCGAAGGCAATTTTAAATGCCTGCGAGTAATTCGTTTACAATTCCGATCACCTTTATACACTGTTTATAGCAAATTGACGCCAATATGGAAATAACCGATAGTTTTCAAAGATAAAAGACCTTTCTTCTCGTGCTTTAACCCTACCGGGGGTATCTTTGCTACGAGTCAAAGAAGAACGACTAGAAGAAGTTAAACCGTGAACTGGAAGATCAGAGGTCCTGGACGATCCAGACTAATGCCCAAAACTAGGTTAAGAACGTGCCCTCATTAGAAGCCGTTGTAGAAACGCTAGACCAGTAATGGGAATCAGGTGAATGTTCCAAAGAGCTTGTTGGAGCATTTGCGGTCGAAGTCACGAAGATTCCGTGAAAGCGGTTTCGACTTGAAGCTGGAAGGCTTGATGCTCTGTTGCAAAGTTTGGAGTTCCGTCGCATGTTTTTCCAAAGAGATGGAGCGAAGCAGCGCTTTTTTTAGACATTCAGTCTGGCTTCCCGGGTGGTACGAAGCGCAAGACTGGGCCAATAATCCTATTGCGGCATGTAATTTACGCTGGGGAGAAGACAAGGCTTAATGGTCGAACTGATGGAAGTGTTCCGCTGGCGATGTGGAGGTATTAAATCTGCGACCAATTCGCTTTGGAAAGGCCGGACTACGCTTTGGGTTGGTTACGTACTGAGACGGGTGTACATTCGTTTAGTACGTAAATCACTTTTGACTCAGGGTAATCGGTCGTCATACGTCTTTTGCGTCTGTTTTCGATCGCCCTGAGATCGATTGATAACGTCGAGATTGATTCAATCGGCTGATATTCGTAAAGACAAACTTACCGCTCATCTGGTGCCGGTGTCAGCCAGTAAACACACGGACTTCGGCGGTACGTAATTACTCACATACCAACAACACATCGTTGTTGCAATGTCAAAACCAGCCGTTCACAGCCGCTAACCGTGAACTTTGGCTATGAAGCAGCTTCGCGCTAAAATTGTACGAATTTGAAATGATGAAACGTAACGAAGCCGCCAAATGCGTAGAAGACAGCAAATCGATATCGGGTTGGGGGCAGTCACAGTTCGCTCCCTATGTAATTGGATTGCATCGCGTATCAAGATTTGCGTACTGGGTGTAAGAAAGCTCGCAACACGGGTGCCGTGCTTGATGGCAACTTAGACCAGTTTATCGTTGCAAGTTTAAAGCAGGGCCTATAAAGCGCCGTCCCATTTTGAAAAACTTTATAAGAGCAGAATAGCAAAATCATGGCTAACGAAAATAACAAACAGATCTACCGTACAAATCTGATGAACAACCGTTTTTAAGTAGCGGAGCGCCGCGCTAAATTAGCCGGCCATTCGTGCAGAGCGCAATGCGTACTCAAATGACTTCCGTCCAATGCCTTACGCAGCGGATTTACAAGCGGAAATTTGGTGACATTGAAAAGCCAGCATTGGGAAAGAAAAAGATCATAAAAGTCAGCATCGCCGGTCCGTATTGTACGTAACCGTGGCGCGTTCATGTTGGCTACCAAGACATGACAGGACAAATTCCAAGCCTACGTAAACCGTATAAGCTTGTCTCCTGAATACTTGCCGACCAAAAAAACATGGGATTTGGGCGATATATTGGTATTTTCTGGTCGCTGTGCATAAATCGGCAAAGGGCCGATTTGTATGTAGACCATGCAAGAGCACAATACTAACCAATCAACTTCGTCCGCTGCCTGACAAGGCATCCCCGGTTTGTCTGATAATGGAAATGCGTTATTCGCCAGCGTTACGTTATTTGGATTGTAAACGAAGAGTCTCGCGCTACGTTTTCCCAGATGCGTTCAAAAATCATTTCTACCATTCGTCGCTTCTTAGAAGATCGACGTTTCCATGGAAGTGGAAACGCCAATGCTACAAACGATTCAGGTGGTGCCACGGCGCGTCTTTCGTGACGCATCAATAATGCCATGGACATGAACATGTACTTGGGCGTATGCGCGCCTGAAGTTTATTTAAAACGTTTAAGTTGTGTGGTTTTGAGCGTGTGTTTCGAGATTACATCGTAATTTCCGTACGAAGGACGTCGACTCGCCATAACCCAGAATTCACCATGATCGAGTTCTAATCAAGCATAACGCGGATTACAACGTCTAATTGGACCTGACGAAAGGCCATGTTTGCGTGATGTTGCTTGAAAAAGTATTGAGCACAACAATCGTGACGTACCAAGGGTCTGAATACGACTTTGGGCGTACCATTTGTTCCGCATGAACTATGTTGGAGTTCTATTCTTCATTACAGACCCAGATTAACGGCGGCAGATCTTGAATCATTAGAACAGTGCAAACAGCGGTAGCGACGAATCTAAAAATGACGTCAAACCCGATTTGGGGCTTGGGCAAAATTTGGACAGATGATTTTTCGAAGAAACGGCTGAAAGCAAAACCTGGATCAACCAACCTTCATTACAGATACCGTCAGCGGAAGTCTCTCTTGGCGCGTTCGTAATGAACCATAATGATTCATTACAGACCGTTTTTGAATTCTTCGTGGGCCGGACGTGAATTGCTAACGGTTTCTCGGAGCTAAATGATCCAGAAGACCAAGCCTGAACGTTTCAAGCGTCAGGTGCTGAAAAAGACGCCGGTGGATGATGAAAGCATGCATTACGATGCCAAGACTAACATTAATGCGCTTGAGTACGGCTTACACCACGCTGGTGACAGGTATTTGGTATCCCGATCGCTTGGTGATGTTGGTTTTAAATCTGATGCATCCTTCGATAACGTGGACGTAATTGTTATTCGCCTCTATGCGCCCTCAAGATTAAACCTTAGGCCATATAGGAAACGTAAAGAAAGCCTCAATTGAAGCCTTCTTTTGTTTGAACCTCTCTCTTTTATGAAGAATAATGGAGCACTCCATGAGTCGTTTTTGGACAGATTAAAATTCGCTTCTCTTGACCTACGTGGCCAAGGCGAAGCAACCTCAGACAAGAAATACATCAAGCTTTCAAACCACGAAAGCCCATATTCGCCGTCGCCAAAAAGCGCTTGTCTGCTATGGCGAATGAAAGTAGTGAACGTTGCGTTATACCCCAGATCCAATTGTGCCGCGGGGTTTGAAAAACGCCTTGGCAAAAAGTTACAGCTCGATGCAAAACCAAGTTTTGTTGGCACGGCTCAGATGAAAGTATTGGCGTTAAGCCCTTTATGGGGTATTTTGGCCTGGTGGTAAAACCATTGGCGTTTCCGACGTTACTTATAGCTTCTATAAAGTCTATGCGGGTTTATATGTATTGAACCGGAAGCTATTTCACTCAACGATTAATTTCACGACAATGTACCAGCGGATTACCAAAACCTAGATGTATCGGGTGTGGTGTGAACCAATCCAAATGCACCAACAGGCAAAGCCCTTTCTTGGCGACATTGAATTCATTTAAAAAGCGCAACCCGATGTGGTGGTGTTTGGTAGACGAGGCTTACGTATTTTGCGCACAAAGTGCTTCGACCTTGGATCACCAATACCCAAATCTATTGGTTGTGCAAACCTTGTCTAAGTCTCGCGCCTTGCGGGTATTCGCGTGGTTGCAATTGGGTCATCCCGAGTTGATCGAAGGGGCTAGAGCGCTTGAAGAACTCTTTCACTCCTACCCTTGGATCGTATAGCCTTTGGCTTGGTGTACTGCTGCGGTTCGAAGATGAAGCGTATCTAAAAGAGATTTGCGACAAAACCATCGCCACCCGCGAACAAACAGTCAAAGATCTCGAAGCGGCTTGGTTTTAAACGTATTGCCCATCGGCGACTACTTCGTCTTCGTTACGGCACCCAGACAAAGAACGCCGAGCAAATCTACCTTGCGCTAAAAGATCAAGGCATTTCTCGTTCGATACTTTGGAAGCAAACCACGCAATTGGGCAACTATCTACGCATCACCATCGCACATAAACGAAGAAATGGCCGCATTGACGACCGCATTGAAACCTGTAATCAAATACACTAATCTCCTTTTAAAGTGAAAGGAGATTCGTTTTTTGGTGAATTTTGGACCGTTTATGGTTTAGTCGCCTACTGCCGTTTATAAACTTGTTAGTAAATAAAGAGGCACTGTTATTATTACATTAGCCGGATTTACTGTGGCGTAAGGATAAGCTGATGGGGTTAAGTGACTGAAGAGTGTTATTTGGGGCGTATGCACATGCGGCATCGACGTTTTTCCTAATTCCGCGACAGTAAATATGGTCAAGGTGCTGAAATAAATGGTTTAGTCTTGGCTGACGAGTCAATTTCCACTTCTTCGCAGGCAAAAACGAGGTGGCGAGCCTTCATTAAAATATTTTAACCTTTTCCCCATTCCACGTATTTAAAATCCCCGCTAATAATATGGGGCCCATTATGATGTTTCCAGCGTTTGAGAAATTTGATCATATGTGGCTTTGAAATTTTCGAAGAAACAAAGTTGATCGCCGGTGGACATTAATAACGAGGAGTGATGTTTTAAGGGACTAATGGGTACACGGTTGCCAGCAAATTTTTTTTGTTTTTGTAATGGGTTCGCCGTGAGCTGACGCTGAAAAATAATGTTCTGCAGCCGCAACAGTCGATCCGGTTTTAAACGCCCGTTTCGATGCTGGTTTTTGAACGCTCATGAAGCTGCTCGCCATAATCCATGGTGCTTGTTGACAGCAATTTAAAAAAGGTTGTCGAAAGCAGGAAATTTTTAAAATGGCTTCCTGCAAGAAGAATTAAAATTTTTTATTATCATGAACTGAGCGTTGGTAAAAACTTTCAAAGCAGCCTTTTTTTTCGACATTTAAAAACATTTTCCACACTAATAATTTCGATGTTTGGCCCTAGCGCTGATTTGGCGCGCTGCCCATGATTTTAAGCGACTCAACTTTTGCTATATCTCGACTTTTTAATGCATGAGAAATATGGGCCTTTATTACAAAATTTATGATGGCAAGGTGCTACGCATTGCATTACAGGTAGGGTGAGAAATAAACCGAAAACAAGTTATTACGTTAATTTTTTTGTAAGATGGGCAATTTATCCAATTTCATCCTCAATAACGAGGCTTGCGTTGCGTTTCTTTAAAGTAAACAGTGCGGGTTAGTTGTGTATTTTAAGACCGTATCAAACATTCTAGGTAATTCAAACCTTGAATTCAAGGCATTCTGGCGTCCCATGTTGGTGAACCTTATAAAGGACCAAATAATCATCAATAATGAACCTACTTTACTATGGTCAAAAGGCCGCTTGTTTTTGGTATATCTTGTATACCGTGTTTCCATTATTTCTTGAAATATTTGGCTTTCCATCCACCCAGTCCGACAAAGGAATGTTGCTGTGTTTCAGGTACTATGATTCCGACTGACACTCCTCGTAATGCGGCGGCAATGAAGCGACGGTCATTAAAGTTTGGTCCGGGATAAAGTAGGGGCGGTTTGAATTTTTACGATTGTTTTGTGCGCAAACTAATGCGTTTGAATTAATGTCCATTCGTATTCCCTATTATGGTGTTCATCAAGGACAATCTTGAATGACTCGGGCAAACGACGGAGTGATTGTTTTTTTTGTTCGAGTGTATTTGGGTTAAATGGGGGGACATTGAAATTAATTCACCTGTCGAAAAACCTCCAATCTTCTGTAACATACTGACTGATCTGGTCATCACGGAGACCTGTACTTTAAAATGCACATCATCTATGGGATGTGTTTGCAGATTTTACCAGATTATTCTTACTGCGTTCAATCCTGCCAAATGTAAGCGACTTCACCATCAATATGAGTATTTTTTCTATGGTTTTTTAGATTTGATAAAGCGAATGCCTGTCAACCGGAAATGGCGGGTAAAAAGCGGGCAGTAATTAACCCCGTCGTTTTTTTAAGCGCTCGTCTGACTTGTGCCAGCTGTAGCCCCAATGCAATGCATCACAGCAAACCATTCACAATAACGCCTCGTGATGAGCTTCTGCTAACCGCGTTAACAAATTGGCGTCCCAAGTGAATCGTATCAAAATATATAAACTTGATAGACAACATGAAAAGTTTTGCGCTTTTAAATTGATTCAATCATTGCAGGTAGGCCTACATCACATTATGAAGCGGTTCAACTCGTTACTCAGCAACATAATTTCACAGGATGAATGTGGTATCTCGGCCAAATGGATGGCGCGACTTCCAATGTTTGGGTAGTTGATTTAAAATTGTTTGATTTTTTTTGAGTGGCGCAATATCGTTTAGGCGTTTGAGGGTGTTTTTTTTTTGGCGCTAAACGCTTGATACGATTTATCCCAAACAACCATAAAAAAGAACTTCCGATACGGGGCGAAATATGAGAGGCCACTCAGGCCAAGTGAGGTGCGTTCATTTCTTTCAATAATAGTACATGTAGATGATGTGGTAAGCCGACAAGGAAACTGCAAAATAACGATGATTGGTGACGCCTGGAGGTAGACCCATTTCCACCAATAAACTTCAATTTTTGCATAAACTCACTCAAATGATGGATGACTAAATTCCATACGAAAAACAAACGATGTAATAACGATATAGGCCACTAACGCGCTTTATTTTAATGAATGTTTAGGTTGTATACATTACACAAAACGGATAAACCATGACATGATTGCCCATAGAAATTGGGACAAGATAGAGAGCATTAAGGCTAAGCAGTTAAATAAAGTAGAGAGTATAAATGATAATAACCGAGACATCATAGTGGCGCCTGCGCGAGCATATACCAATTCGTTCGAATGTACCGGGTTGCCACGATTGCTGCGGTCCAGTAGACGTTTCAGAAGAATCTCGAATCTCCCAGTGAAAAAACAGACGCTGAAAAGCATGAATGCCGCATTAGAGGATTTACACTGCGTGCATTTGGGCTAATGGTTTGTGAGGTATACTGACGATCGTCCATTAATCTGTGATGTTTGGCATCAACCCGAATATGGCTTGCCCTAACAGTTGTCGTCCAAAACCAATGGGTTGAACCCTGATATTGAGGAATCAGGTTCCATAACTACTTGCTACAAGTGCGTCACAGACAAGTGGTTTGGTATAGATTAATGCATTTTAGACGCTAGAACGATTCAAACCAAACCAATAGTAAATGTGTAAATTCCTGCCATTAAGGCGGGAACGGTGGAAATACACCCGTGGCGATTAAACGCCGCTTTGTTGGGTGCCAGAGCGATGCGGGAAAGAGTGCGTCGGCCGTCGTTACTTGATTGCATTGGCTATTTGTGCGACAAGGGAAATTGCGCTTGTAGGTAAAGGGCCAGTCAACTGATTTGTGGACCACAAGCCCGGGTAATAGGCAACCATGGTCGCAAAGAATACGGTTCGTGCTGCCCCAATAGTTTTATGAGTTAAGTAGGCATCACCAACAAAAGGGAGGATGAGTTCGAACAGATAAACGCGATCGACAACCCAACTTTGTTACAAATTGAGTGTCTTGAGCCGACTTTTCGAATCCAATGTTTGGGAAGCGTATTATCATTTTCTTTTGTTAATTCCAGAATAGCGATCATTTTTAGCGGACAACGCCACAAGCAATAAGCATATAAACGCAATGGCGCCAAGGATTTTATCGATTTATCTGGTAACCCAGTAAATCTTGACGTTGTATTGCATGGCAAGAAAGCAGGGCGATGGCGCTGGCAGGACATAATGAGTAGGCACCAAAATACGAATGCTTTATACGGCTGACCCAGTGCCAAAAAGAACTTGATGTGGAGTGATATTGTGCTTTTTGACTGGCTGAGTAACAAGTTTCTTGTTTTTGGTGCGGGCCAAAAAGAATCCGTCACAAGACCTGACACGAACTCCGCCCACGATGGCTAATTGACAACACGATTGACCGCGTCTTCTGGTTGTTGGCTGATCATAAAAATGCCGGCGTCTCCATTGGCTTAGTGAGGACAGCGGACCACCGCGCCGAAGCTTTATTTTTCCTTGGGTATATTGAGTAATTACGCAAT
>Ga0163217_1026178_pt1 | contig 21407 bp, 6 predicted proteins | sample SynspAceP_FD_185933 | JGI IMG/M metagenome (GOLD analysis project Ga0163217, IMG submission 185933) | Saline lake microbial communities from Ace Lake in Antarctica - Synechococcus sp. Ace-P (PacBio error correction) | ecosystem: Environmental > Aquatic > Non-marine Saline and Alkaline > Saline ...
AACTCACAAAAAGAAAAACCACGATTTAAATAATGAAAAGCGAGTTTTAAAACTCAACAGAAAACTACTGAAATCTGGGATAAATGATATTAAGAATGAAAAGTCCCCTGGGCCATGAAAGAGCTTGAAAACAAACCAGCAAGGCAAGCAATTCATTAGACCTTATTTTCAACGCTTATCCCATTTCTGAAGTTGAATGGCCTTTCATTTGGATATCTTCCCTTGGCACAACAAAAGTTGGAATTAAGGACGAGGAATTAACAAGTTTTTTAACAGAGGTTGTTTAAGGTTTATGAATGTAATAAAACCCCACAAATTAATATTCCTGCTTTTGGCAGCTGATATGTTTCTTGGTACATTTAAGAGGTTAAAGCCCGGAAAGGTTTGAAAGCAACTGAAAAAGTTTGAATAATAAAAATATCATCAAAGAAATGCAAGTTACTGGGATCGCACTTAAATGAGATGGCTTTGCATCCTTCAAAGCCAATTAAGGCGAGAGAGTAAAAATGTTTTTTACAAAATATTACGACAACGCTTGGTTATAATGAAGAGCAAACTAGTCAAAAACTGAAACCTCGGTTGGAAAATCCGTAATGTAGTACAATTTACGCAAGATTAAAACAACCAATAAAAAACAAAAAATATTATTTGGAATGGTTGTCTGGCGTTGCGACAGCAAAGCCGCACTGGTACTTGCAGTTTTGGGGTCTCAACAAACATTGAAGTTGAACACCACACGCAAGTTTCAGAGCCTTGGCAGTAATAAGCAATGAAGAAATGCAAAACATTGTGTTATTGATGTTCTAGACAAGGACATAAGAGAAAAGTGACCTCTTTTGTAAACCAAAAGTGGCAAATAATGATTAAAATCAAAACTTTGATAGTTCCTCTTCAGGGCAAGCTCCAATTTCATTGGTGTGATGCAGCAATCGGGCGAATTCTATTATCCAAGCCGATCGAATTTGAACAATATTTGGACATGGCAGTCACTGCGTGCTCCGAGGCTCACCTAATGGAGCTTCCAACAGAAGTTCCTTTATGCTGTTGAAGCTTGTTTTCATCTAAATAAAAATATGCCTTCGGAAGCAAGCAATACATTGCTGCTCCAGCTATTCCTCGAGTCAATTTAAAGCCCTCGTTTCAAAAACTAATTTAATAAAAAATTAATGTCTTGCTCAAACAGATCCTCACGGCGTTGGTTCCTGAATTATCCTAATTCATCCAAATAAAGGAAATTATATGATAAAGCACACGAATACTAAGAATAGCACTTGCTATAACGCAGTGTTAACGCTGTGCAGCAAACGCATCATTCATCGCGAAGCGCCAAACATACTAAAGACACCAACAGTAGAATTCAGACAGATTTCTATATGTTTAATAAGTTATGAAGAAGTCGTGGCGATTCGTCACCATAATGCCAACTAGTAATCGCTTCTTCAGATCCAACGGCGTCCAAACTATTTTGCAATGGACCCAGAACGACTTATAGCATCCACATTGAATATGATGAATGTCACAAGAAGAATTACTTTTGCTTTAACTTTACTAAGTCCAAGCCCCCGGTATTCATTAGATGTGGTCCTGAAGGCAACACCAAGTCTATCGCTGTGCCGCTAGTTAAATGTTGGGGAATTCTGTAGACAACGAGGAGCTGCTAACTTTGCAGAAAAACATACAATTTGTTCTATGATTGAAGGTCAGCGAGAACTGAACAAGAACAATTTTAACAAGACAAGTGGTTCCTATCCTGAAAGTGCACATGCAATCAAAATACATTTGAAAAAACCACTAATATATTGGGTAATAAAACATGTACAAAATGAAGCTGGCTAAGTGCTTACGCAAATGCCTACATATATGATGTGCTAAATACGGGTGCAGGCGCCGCTGGAAGAAGTCTTTGTTGGCCAACGAAAAGACCGCAATTCGTATTAACCTTGGTGAAACTTTGATTGGTAAACTATGTTCCGGTTGAAGGCGATATGTTCGAGGAAACGGCGATGACAGGGTTTTCCCAGACGGTATCACTCAGGACTCTGGCTAACGAACGGACTTGATCGACAAAAACGGACTGCAGTATCGCAATTGAAATACCTAAAAAATTGTATTAACTGCGAAGGAAACGGGGTTTTGGCGTTGGACTACGGCGAGTTTTACCGCAAATAAGAAATTCTTAATCCAAACGCTACTGACAAACTGAAGTTAATGCGGAGCACTAACGCAAGATCTTAGACTGGGTCCACCAATAGTTAATGAGCTAGTTTATTTGTCCTAAAAGATAAAGAACGCTTTCTCCTCTTCACATCCAAAAGATGAAATGGTCAATTTTGCTGACTATGTGACGAACCCATCAAATACCTAAGTTATTGAATATTTTGTTCAAGATTGCGGTAAAATCAGCGTCTAGGGACAGAGTTTGAACAATAGCACCATACCAACTTTCCTAGAGTCGATTTGGTGACTGGCATTCTAACTGGCTTTCCTGGTGTGAATCAAATGTTCAACGGTTACGGCATCTGCCAATGTGCGTTTAAATACGGCTATTTCCTGCAAAAGCAGCAGCAATGCAACGAGTCATTTGGCGTCGCTGGTGATGACCTGGCCGGTTTCCCTAATGGTCGCCCGTCCGGGTGATGCATGTTGTTGATATCGCTCTACGCGTAGTTTATGGGGCTGTTGTGCTACCCGATCCCTATTAATGGCGAGCCAACTAACTTAGGGCCTGTGTGAAGAGAGTGACGCGGGTTGTTGGATTGCTCCATTTACTGACGGAGCACCAAAGACGCTAGTATATATGATGAACAACTTTCCATACCTAGCTACACTCCAATTTGCGGGTATCTTAAATAATAACAGTCCAAGAGACAATATGAAAATTTAAAAAGTCCGTAATAAGTCGCGATTGCGATGGCAGGTGTTATTAAGTTTATCTGGCTTGTTTCGACAGTGAAACAGATAAAGCTGAAGTTGTGGTGGCCCCGGCTCCAGTTAAAACCTGCACCTAGTGCAGACTCAGTTAATTTGATTACGCAAACTGAAGTTTTCTGATCACTGATCAATTGTCCTGGTTCAAGATCCTGAAGGGCAAGTCTTTAGTTTTGCACTCTCTTCAAACCTCAGTTTGGCAGGTTACTCTTGATGATAATTGGTAGTTTACCTACCAGCGCATTCAATGAAGTGACTGGATCTGATTCGTTTGCATATGTTGTGAATTGAATGCTGGTGGCTGTAGAAGCAGCTGCAACACAGTCAACACAACGAGTGAAGCGCTACAGGTTACTTTCTGAACTATAGTCGTCAGGGCATTTAATGCACAGGAAGAGTGCTAAACCATTGTCGCTAAATGGCAGAGTGCCTTGTTCAAGATCAATACGATCAGCTGTGATTATCAAGGACTTGTTAGATTACAACCAAGACTTGCTCCATCACAGTGATTACTGGACTTGTAGACAATAACTAAATAGTTTTGGCCAAAGGATGGATTTCTAATTCGATTAAATTTATATGTTTTTTATTTGTGACTAGAGCATCTTTCTGTGAAACGTCTGGATTTTAACTTTTTCTTAATCGTCTTCATCTATCTCATGAGACGTCTGCGTCTCAGCATTTTGTGGCCAGAACTCATCTGCATTTGTCGTCGCTAAATGGCCGGCCAAGCAACATCAAGTTTGGACGTTAGTGTTTCCAAATAAAAAAAGCTACTTAATAAGCTGCCCTATCCTGGCAATAGCGCAATTATCAATTGCAGCAAGTTTACTAAAAGCAATCTCAGCTGCGGGACGGTGTCAGTTGACTGAAGCGATTATATATGACGCAGTCATTAAAACAGCATCTATCACGGTTTGCAGAAAGTTAGAAAAAATTGCTTTTATTATTTGCTACAAACACAACCTGAATAATGCAAATGCGTTGTTATTCTAATCCAAATAACAATCTGTTTTAGGCGAACATCAATTGCGAAAAGAGTTGTATATTGGCTTAATTTCAATGCGCCGCAGGCCGTTGTTGCGCTTGTGTCTAAATGCAAAAAGCGCAAAAGGGTGATTTAAAATCAAGTCTGGAACAGCTCTCCGCGTTTTTGAAAAAACCAGAACTTGGTAATCAATAGCGATGAAAGTTAAGCAATATGGTCAGCAAGACTCTTGCCTTAGTTGCAAGATCTAATGGTGAGCTTAAATCGTGGCACAGACCATTCTTGCACCCTATGTAGATAAAAAGTCGGGTTAGTTTTTTTGGGGTACTTTGGTCTGATATTCAAAAACCTCGAATAGTTATCCAGACAAAGTAAGTAATCGTCCTGAAAGTATTGTTAGAAATTCCACAGAACCAAGATGACGCGCTCATTTTAAGACTGCTTTAGCCGGAACAACAAAGTTTCCGTCAAGAAAGTGAGGTGGCCTAAAAAAAGTACGAGCAAGAATTGGACTTGAGAGAGTCGAGAAAATGACATCGAGCATGCCTTTGATATTTCCTTTTTATTAAATTTTATCGACGTCAATATGAAGAAAGCCCGCACTCATGGCCTTTGATAATTGGGACCAGGCGAAACTGCTAGATGATAAAAATTTAAATTAAAAAGACTCAAGATGCATTACCAACACCTTCTTTGGATAAAACAGCTTATTGGGCGCGATAAAAGATCATACGTAATGTTATTTTCTATAATCTTGTTGTGTGGAATAATTTTTTATTCGCTCATGAACTCAGCCAACCACTTTGTTGCTGCGAACTAAGCGACGAAGGAAGCCAAATGGACAGGTAAAAGCTTGAAGGTTCTAGATTTAAAAGGAAGTACTTACTCTTGATATAAATGCCAACGGTGAATAACTTGGGTGAATTGGAAGCAAGTACGAGGTCATCAAACTATATTCAAATGGTTTACGTTTTCTTGCTGATACTGGAGCAATGTATGCTCAAATTGAATAACCAACTTGAGCTGCAAGAACTGTGACGGTGGTTACCTATTTAAGTATTGAAACCCTTTTTCTCACATGTCCGAAAATGAAGCCAGTTATAGTTTGAATATTCACTGCTATTTGATGCAGCTGGCTAATCATAAAGCTATTTTTAGTTTTGCTTGTTTGAGTCAACGCAGCATGTTTTTTTATAGTCGACGATAGTAACAGCACGAAATTCAATTGATGTAAGTTTGAATAAGAGTTCTTCGTGGGCGACGTTTACGGGCATTTAATTTATCAGGCCTGATTTCATATTTTGATTGTCTTGGATCATATCCTATTTTAATTCACTCTATTGTTAACTCATGTCTGTAATCCGACACCTAAAGAGTGGGACGAATATAGAGTCTACAAAAGTCGTTATTAGAAAAACATTGTGATTATCACTGTCATTTACAATAGCACATTTCAATTACGTTAACAGGCAAAACGGTTGTATTATTCCAGCCATGGGATCTTGGAATTGAAGTTGCAATAGCGGCATCAATATTATTTAATGTTATCCAATTAATTTTATTCCCGATGATTAAAAACTGGGCGTCATTACATCATTTTTGGTCTAACCACGGCAATGGGTTTTCCGGAGCCTGGCTATTTGGTTTACAAAGAACATCAGTTAATTAAGTGTATTAGGTTTTTAATTTAGGTGTGAAATAGGCATTGGGGGCTGTTTAGTTGGTTTTAATTCCTGTATTATTATACTTAAGGAAAAAGCAATTAACTATAAAATGGAAATGGCATGCAATTGCTCCGCTGTGTCGGCGCAGTTTGCCTTATCTATTTGATATGAAAGGTGGTAATAAATTGGTAAAGAGCAATAAAGAGCCAGGAAGTTGACGACCCTTCTTCTATGAATAGATGTTTTACACAGCAAGTTTGAATAACAAACCACATTCAAAGGCTAATGTTCAGGCTGGAAATATGGGCTTGGGCTGAGTTAAGAAGGCTGATTGCAATTTTTCAACTAAATACATTTTTACCTTCATTTTGGGTGCAATTAATTGCAGAGCATTTGATAATGCTATTATTACTAATAATAGATATCAATCAACTTATATTACCAAAAAAGTAGTTCAGTAATTAAAGTGAAGAGAAGAAGTGTGCTAAAAAAAATAACCATAGTCATGCTACTGGTTGCGTTAGCTTACTTGTGGATGCGACTCAGCTATTGACTAAAACTAGCCAAGTTAAAACATCTCGATGACGACTAAATCAGCGAACGCGGAATTTAGTCAGTTCTCAACAAGCCAAAGTCATAACTCGGCTATAAGCAAACAATAGCTCAAGATTGCCATCATTAATTACGATATCGGAAATAAACGGTCCGACGCGGAAGCTTTTTCTCCCTAAAAAACGTCCACCTTTCAATATTGCGGCTACGCCCTTTTTCGACCCAATTTTTCAAAACTATCCTACCACAAGCCCGAGAACAGTTCAGCTACATATGCCTATGGAGTCACTGCCATTGGGGAAGCCTCGGCGATGGTGGTTTTACTTGCCAGTAAGTATCCTGAAAGTTGGGAAAATAAGCTTTATTGTGTAGCGCTAGAGTCGTGCCCTCATGCCACTGGCGTAATAATCAATGGGCAAGTAAACTCACGCAAATCACTTTACAGATGAAGCAGTTATGGAAGGTTCTTAAACAACAATGAATCTATACTTTATGACGTCCGTACGACCAAATTTACTAAGCGCATATAATAGCTCAGGAGCATGGTGTGGCTTCTGCCCAGCGTAATGTTTTTCTTGGACCATTACGCGAAGCAAGGATCCTTGAAAAAGCAATTCGATCCTGTTGATTCGAAAGCGAACGAGCAACGGATCGGTATTGGTAAATATGCGCATCCTTAAAAAGTCAGTATCCTCATTTTTACAGCGGTAAAGTTAGCTAACAACCTGAATGATAGTGAGCTCATTTCGGTGAGTGAGTATCTGTCCTTTGCATAACTAAAGATAGTTTTGAAAACAGCCAAGGCTTGTAAAAGAAACCATACGACTCGCATCTGACAATCGCACCAGAGTGAACTTTTTTAAAGTAAATACACCCATATCGTTTTAAATACTTTTAGCAGCTCTTAAATTAGTTTATATTATAGATAATCTGATGCGTGTGCCGAGCTATTCGGCTTTCGGGAGAGCAAATGAACGCCAAATTCGCTGACCTTAAGCCAGAAGTACTAGAAACAGAAACAAGTGCACTTGTATCGGTGCAACACTGGTTGTGTGTCTAAAACCCAAAAATATGATTTTTGATCGCCTTGGTATTTGGGAATGTCGCCTCGTATTTGTCCTGCATTGTTTGGCTATTACCAGTAACTGCTTCTCTTGCGCCCTAGTTGCGCAGCATGTTTTTGCAGAAGTCTGGTTTGAGCGTAATGAAATTAACATTCCTCAATTTGGTCCGGGCTTTGCGCCTTATTTGTCTGTTCACAAATATCAATCGTCAACTTTATCCTTTGTATCGCCATCGGCACTTGGCGTTTAATATATTGGAATAAAGATATCTTCGGTCCACCAATATGAACGCTTCACTATTGCGAATTGGTGGCCTTCTCATATAGCTTGCTCATGTAACTAATATGCGCCTATGTAATAGCTGTAAAGCCTGTGAAGATAAATGTGGTCGCAAGTAAGACGCGGTCTCTTTGATGATGTCATTGAAACATAAAATTAACTTTAATTTGAAAAATAACAGACTACGTTTATACTCAATTTCTGTTAATTGAGATAGGTAGTTTTGCCTTTGTCATTTCTTTGCTATTGAACACTGGCACTAAAGATTTTTGAACGCTTCATAGCTTCAAACTAAATGAGTTGATTTCTATTGTTTGTGTCTAGCGCTAACCTCTAATCGCTGGTGCGTTGGCTAGAGGTCGGTTTTTCAGCCCGTTTTTTTACTTCATATAGCAATAACCTTTTTTATTCTGCCCTGCAATTTCAGACCGAAATAAATCTCTAAACTAATACCTTAGATTAGTGGTTTATGTTCCCTATTCTTAGCATTATGATTACGCGAAGTGGTCTCCTTTGGATTGCAAAGCGGAGTGAATAACCTTTGCAACCTTTAAACATCGTTTTGGTTCAGTGGTGTGGGGGTATTCGTCCGGCATTTTGTTCTGCTGTTTTTTTGGTGTGTTTTTTTGTAATTGGTCTAGGTGTTTGTTTGTAAATGGACTAATTGAAATATTCAGTAAAACCCAGAAATTTTTATAGTGCCTACATTGGGGTTCTTGGAATAATTTTTGTTGCTATTGGTTCGGGATATCAATCACCTTAATATTGATTTGACATCCAAAGGTTTTAAAGCGCTCTCTAAACAATTGGAAATAATGAGTCTCCAACAACAAAGAAATAGAATAATTTAGCAAATCATGACGCTATGACAGATACTATTTCTGCTAGGCTTCGCGATGCCAAGTTAAGAAAGTGCGTTAGCACGGCTAAAAGAAACGCCCATATGGTTGCTGTTGTATTTGTTGATTTAATGATTTTTAAAACAGATAAATGATAATTTAGGCCACGAAATGCGCAAGGGCGTAACTGCTATTGCAAAACTATTCAAGAAGAATAAGAGATGTAGACACGCTGTGCGCATTGGGGAGATGAATTCCTATTTATATTACCAAATATCAAATCGCCGAGTGACCTTAGAAGTTTAATAGCTAAATTAATCGGTTATCCTCATGTGACCTCAATTGATGAGCATGAATTATCTGTAGGTGCTTACGCCGGTATTGCCATAATACCCTGATGATTCACTAAGCCCTTCAAAGTGAGAAATTTAGCTGATAAAAGCAATGTATAGTGCAAAGCCAAGAGGCTGTGCATGTCAAATTTCACAACGAGTTAAAGCAAACGCTTCACGCTGGAACTTAAATGGCGAACACAGTGGTAATACAATATAAATAAATATGGATTCTTTGACACAAAATCGCGTTAGGGCATCTGTTTGGATACGCTGTACAGGAAATAAAGTTGGTTCGCAAAGCATCAGTCCTGGGGTGGCGGTTTTAGAACGCTAACCCGATCTTGAACGTTTTTTTACCTATGCTGGGGAAGTCCGAGGCATTCACCTTATCATCGCGGCCTTCACCACTCCTTTTGTTCACCTTCTAGCTAGCCATTATCACATGGTAATATTGAACACGATCAGCGACCAAGCAGTAATAAAAAGAAATGGTTTGGTTGATCTTTTTATTTATCTACGCATGGCAATCTTGATAGTGTTTTTACTGTTTAATGGGACCGCAATTAATGTGGCCCTTCACTGAATATCCATTTTGCTGTCCTCAATGTGGTTTATTATTGACCCGCTCTACACCTTTGCCTTTGTACTTGTCTACGCTTTTGCTTTTTTTCCAACAGTTAAGGCCCATCACAGCCAGTCCGTATGAAATTTTTTAGGATAGCCTTAAGTAGTGTATATATTGGAATGGTCTCTTATCGCTAAAGTTCGCTATTGACCAAACGGTAGAGGCTGCGGCTGCGCGAGCGAGGGTATTCAAGTTAACGCTATATAAGTAAGCTCTCCGGCACGTTAACCACGATGCTGTGGCGCCATCGTGTTATGTCTGATGGGTCAGTATTAATGAAGTTATGCTTCCGTTTTTGATGGTCCAATGATTGTCACAATTGAACTGCGTACCAAACTTATCCTGAGTGCTAACTAACTCCAAGGTGAGTGGGGTATTGAGCGCCTTTGCAAGAGTGGTATAACTAGAGGCTTTACTCAGTGCAAAAAAACAAATAATGTTGTGGCTGTCTGACTTGCGAATGGGCGTTGAAGGTGCATGCTTAGCGTTTTAACTTGTGGTTGGATAAAAAACGCAATTCAGGTATTCGGTGCGATTTTTGAGAAAGTGACTGAACGACCAGACTTAAGTAAAGTCTGCCCCTTAATTTTGGGATCGAATTTGGGACCGCCGAGTGTGTATTGGCTTCTGCTCTAGCAGAGACTAATTGTATCTCAAAATAACCATTAACCGCTAAGGTATAGATTAACTCACTTGTATACAATTTATGAGTGCTCTTTCTGTCGCTATATAGTTTGCTTTGCCCAGTCGTGGAAACGAGCGTTAAATATTCCAATCGACACCCATATCTAGCAGTTCTAACAAGGTCCTTCTTGATGGTTTACGGTATAAACACCATACCTTCTTACCACGGTTTATGTGCATCTCTACGAAGTCGGCGTTCACTGTATCCAATTCGGTCGCCGTTGATAACGCCGAGACTACTTGCGTATTTAGCATGGATCGAAAGAGCAGCGCAATTAAGGCAATCCAAATTCCGGACTGGATAGGCATCTTCGGTAGCAATCTTGCTTCGGTAAAGTCACTGAAACTAGTTTTTAAATAGGCCATTAGCAAAAGGATGCTCGAAGGATGAAATAACAGCTTTGCATCGATGCCACTTAATGAAGAGTTTTTAACATAAACAACAACCTCCTGAATTGATTGAAGCGATTTTAACTTCAATGTTTATATGCTTTGTGCTATTAGTGCAGCCACTTCAACCCAAGTCGGTATTAGGTCTCTGTCCTTCACCAGTATAATTGACGTGCTTGAATTTAAGTGAATATCATAATATCCGACCTTTTACCATTGTCAGTTCATTTACGAAGGGTCCGTGAAAAACTAGACTCGTGTTCAACTTGATGAATGTCCTAGTTCAATTGCAATCCAACATCAGCTTAAGGCTTTTTGGAAAGCGATAATCGTATTTCTGTGTATTACTGCTAAACGCGGTGGGCAATACGAGATTGTTTTGGCTTTTTTGGTTTTCCTCTATGAGTGTTTTAAGTTTCGTATACCGCTGCAGAATTACCAGAAACCCCAACTAAAGTTTGCCAAGTAGGTTGTTCATTGATCACCATCATTGCCAAAATAGGATAGCGTAGAAGGGCTGCATGCCGAAGCAACTAAGGAAAACGTTTTTGCACGTAAAATGCCTTCAGACACTCGCAACCATGGCATGCGGTAAAAAGCGTAAAGAATGTGCCTCGTGCAAAGTAACCGACAGGGTGTTTACATCTAATCATTGCTCACATCATCGATACAAAAAATATCAACGTAGGGCATATAACGAGTGTTGCAAGCCATTCGCTTTAGCGCCGCTGTAGTGTGAACAATAATGGCGATGAAACAAGTTACGGACAGCATATAAGAAATGCGAAAAAATACGACAATAACACCTAAATTACGTCATTGTCCTAACGACGCCCAATCCGGAACAATTAGGCCAATCGACTAACATCCACCAGTGGCACGCAGACATCTTGCATTTTAAGCGATTCTCTCGAAATAAGGTCCAATTAAAACTGTGATAATGGGAAAGGTAAATAGAGCAATAATACAACCGTAACACTGACAATTGCAATCGCCATAAAAGTAAGTGACCCCAATGCCCAGCCATGAGAATGCCGAGGCCGAATGCAATGAAATAGTTCTACTGAATTAGCCATACTTCCATTGCACCGGCCAGCTTTGTCGCCGCAAAACAGTAATAGAACAAACGCCACGACAGAACGACCGAAGTTATATCAATTGAGCCTAGTGGAACTTAATGCGAAAAAGCGCGTACTCCCTAATAGCATGAACGTAATATGAATGATATTAGGCTTTTTTTTACAAGGAATCCATCAAGGTATTCAGAGCCGCTTTGATGTTCTATAATCTTCTTTGACAACGGCAAAAGGTGACCCAAACGGGTCACCATTCCTGCTTGTAGGCGGTAATTCTACTGCAATTTGGTCGAGAACAAACAACAATTGGTGAGCCCAACTTGAAGAGGCCATTTTCATCCCCCTTATTCAAACTAATATCTTGATCTTCATACTGCCAGGTGTTGCACTGTTTTCCTGCTGGAGACTTAATGTTACCCGGCTCCAAACTGTTCTCATGCTGGCAACGTATCGTACCCAAACGAGTAAAATTGCTACTTTGCCCACGGGTGTATCAAAAATATAGTCACAACACGTTTCATTGCGTGCAACAACCCTGGCACATTTGCAGCCGTTATGGGTTTGACCGAGAATAGGTACGGGTACGTGCAACATGTCGGTAAGTTTGCCTTCAATGGGCAATATGATGCGGTGGTAGTCCTCTGGGTGAATAAGTAATAGTGGCAAATCCGCCGCCTTAATAACTTGCTAACTCGGGCTTGCCAACCTAATAGTGTGTCCAAACTAATAATTATGGCCTTTCGGCCGAAAAATTTCATCGCAATAATTTGCCGAATTGACTTAGCCTTCTTCATGCAACTGAATGGCAAAGCTGTTTGCTATCTTTCGATAGGACGAAATATCAATCTTTGAGTTGGCGGGTAAAAATGCGTTAAAACCGTTTTATAGTAGTAGGTTCAGAATGCTCGCACTCCGACATGTCCTACTTTAAAAAGCTTTAATAAAAGTTCGGGAATAAAAAACTGCGTGATCACGCCCGCTTCAGCAAGCGGCTAATACAACCGACTATTTCTTGAGATTAAGTGTTTAGGAAGGTATGCTATTGTTGCGCGACCTTTAAACCAATCTAGCATGGATTACTCTCCGTAATTTATTCATTGTTATTATAACAACAAAGAATAAACGAATAGGAAAATTAAGTTCTTATGAGACATTACCTTTCGAATAAGTAGGCCGGTTGTCCCTTTCCAATGAATCGACGAATTTTGTAATTTCAGAGCGATCCTCAGTTAATTTTTTTCATCAATAACAGCCTGTCTGATTAGGCACCCTGGATCGGTTTCCCATGTTTACAATCCGTAAACTTGCAGCCACCAATATAATTCACGAAATTCAATGAAGCCAGAAGTGACTTTTTCAAACAGGTAAGTGCCACAGACTCAAATTCTCTACTCCTGGAGAGCCCAATTAAGTCGCCGCCTTGTTCAAAAATGTAATAAGTTTGCAGCGGTCGTTGTGATGTTGGCCTAGCCCGAATTTTAGAAATATCACCAACGCGCTTCTTTCGGCGTCGGGTAAGTAAATGATTAATGATACTTGACTTACCAACTCCACTTGACCGACAAAACGTAAATTTTATCTTTACAGGGTGGATAGCTCAGCAATACCCTCTGAGTAACATCAGCTTCATATAAAGATGACTTCTGTAAGCCAATTTCTTCATAATTTCGACGACTTCTTCACATACTGCGTCTTCGTCCACTCAACAGTTCCATTTTGTTTAGACCAGAACGGTTGGATTTGGACGTCTTCACAGGCCAACTAAATATCTATCAATAATACTGGCCGCTGACAGTTGTGGAACGAATAGCGGCCCACAACAATAATTTGGTCGATATTGGCGGCAATGGGTTTTAACTCATCATAAAAAGTCGGGACGAGTTAGTGTCGTGATTCGGTCCTAATACCGACTTCAATCACGCCACGATCGCGCGGGTCCAATCTGATTGAGAAGGGCGAAACCAACACATTATCACCACAGACCACAGACTAACTGTTCGTCGAAATGTAACATTTATGCAACGACAATGGCCATCGTCAGGATTCGACATTTGCGGTGTTTCCAAAACGGCCATGAAACACGGCCTTGTAAACTCAGCGCCAAGATGCCATCGCTATGTGCCAATCTTTGTTTGCTCGCTAACGTTTTGTGCGGTTGTCCTTGAACCTGTCTTTTTGACGATCGGATAGTTTTTGTTTTTTTAGCCATCGTGGAACTGTTATCTGATACTTGTTGGCGAAATACTAAATTTGCATGTTACCATTTTTTATCCATTATTTTTATGATATTTACAACAGGAGTAATCAATGTCACCGAATGAAATCGCTTAAATGACTCAAATTTAGTTGGATTGATATGGGAAATGCACGGGATTTGGACCTCTGAGACTTGCGTTAGTCATGAAATGCGCTACTATCGTAACCGGAATAAAGAAAACTTATATACTATGCTCAAGGCCCGTTTTCTGCAATATAGTCTAGCCCGATGACGTGCTTTGATAAATATGGATAGTGGTGCGTAAAAACTCACGGTTCTAACGGCTTGACCGCGCGTTTGGTCCGCGCGAGTGAAATATGATGTGCAGTTGCGGCAAAAGAAGATATAAAATTTCCTTAAAGAAAAAATATATACCGAAAGGTAAGTCCTCCCCTATGCGGCACACAATTGGTCAAGACCGGCGTTTTCCTAGTTAAAATAAAAGTCAAGAGAGTTGGAAGAAATTTTCATTACCGAAATGTGGATGTAAGTACAATTAAAGAATTAACAGCTCGATGGAAACCGGGTCAGAGGTGTTAAAGTGGATTAAGAAGAAAGGAGTGCATTTGGCATTAGATGATATTAATCGAATCAATGACGAAATGAAATTTTATCGAGAGAATGTGTTCCAAGATTTTAGGCGTTTACAGGTTTATTTTACAATAATTGCATAATAACGTGCACTGCTCTAGGATTCTTTTGTTAAATGCGCCTCCAGATGCGGGAATAGCTTTCAGCTTGGTAGAGCACCTGCCCAAGGTGGGTCCGCGAGTTCGAATCTCGTCCCGCTTCCAAATACAAAAAAGCACAGTTTTTACTGGTGTCTTTTTTTTGTAATTAAGGGGTTCATCTTCGCGCTGACGTAATTGCCTCACGCAAGCATAACCAATTCATGCATATAGATAAATATCCGCTCACAAAAAACATGATTTTTAAATTGCGTGAGAAGGAGCTGCGAACTGTATAACAAAACAACGCCAGCTCTGACCGACCAGCTACATACCTGCGTATTCTTTGGTAGCATAAAAGTCAAAAATGCTTTGCTTATTAAAAACAAACGCTAAAATACATTCTCACATTGATGTAGATTAAAGGCATAATGCTTTCACGCTTTTTTATAATATAAAATAGCAGTTGACGAAGACTGCACATTGAGGAATTATTAATGCGGTTTTTGTAAGAATGTCCCCATTGTTTTTGTCTCAATTCGGGAGCAATTTCTTGTGTTAAACATAATAGCGAATCACTGTTAAAACCGTAAATGTTTAGCGACCGCTAAACATTAATCCTTATGGTTTTTTCCGTTCTGGGCGATTTTTCTATCGCTGAGAGCAAGGCTCTATTGCAATATGGTTGTTTGATTGCTGGCAATTAGTTGATGTCATGTTATTGCCCATCAAACGATGAGAGATAGGTTCATCGATCCTGCGTTAGGACGCAACAACCAGATACCGCGCAGAGCGTGCTTGGTTGAAGCCAAATCGTATTATCGACCAAAATATGCAGTATTAACCATGTAACGAAAAAGCATCGAACGAAAAAAAGGGCCCCCCCCCCCCCCCCGAAAAATGGGGGGAATGACGATTTTAGTAAAATGATAATAGATGATTGATATAGGTGGTTACAATTTTGAATGAATAATTAGGTAAATTCATCCTATTACAAGCTATTAACATTTATTTTTTGGTATTTTTTTTATCCTAATATTTTGTACTATATTGGGGTAAATTTTTCACTTTTTGTCTCTTTTGGGTTTTATTCTTTGGTTCGGCTACGTTATTTCGAAGCTATAAGCCTTATTTTATATGATAAAAACGCCGTAAGGAGAGAGCTCTGTGAAAAATGATGTCGGGCGCTGTCAATGTAGTAGAAGCCTAAAGAGAAGTTGGGTGTAACGCATTTGTTTCGTTATCCGGCGGCGCGGCACCAACCTGGATATTTATGATGCCTTGCAATGCTCAAGAAGACATTGAACACGTACTCCGTGCGTCAGGGAGACAAGCTGCAAGCGCATATGGGAATGGCTAATGCTCGTGCAATAGGCCAAAACTGGGCGCAGTAACTAGTCCCATTCTGGACCGGCAACAAACACATTACTGGCATAGCGACCGCTTTTAATGGATTCGGATTCCAATGGTCTTTTGTCAGGCCAAGTTCTTCGATGCACATCGGAGAAGATGCCTTCCAAGAATGCGACATGGTGGGGTTCAAGACCGGTTTGTTATAACATAGTTTTTGGTGAAAAAAGCGAAGACAGTCCAATGGCAATTGCAAAGCGATTCTAATATTGCCATATTTCGGGTCCGTCTGGTCCGGTGTTGTTGACTTGCCTAAAGACATTGGTAAAACGGTTCCAAGGATTTACATCCTCTATGTTTTTCCTGAGGATATAACAATCCGATCTTAACAATCCACATTGAAAAGGTCACAACAAACAAATCAAAAAAGCGGGTAGCTTCCATGCTTAAGGCACATACGCCCTATTTATATGTGGGTGGTGGTGCAATGCAGCTGAGGCGTCAACGTATGTCACTCAATTGCTGAGCTTTACATAGCGCCCGTTTGCAGCACATAATGGGAATTAGGTGCATTTCCATCAGTGCATCCCCATGTTCGTTGGTACCATGACTAGGAATGCACGGCAACTCTTGAAGGCAAAATAAAACGATGCAAATCAGATTGAATATAGCTTAGGTTCGCGCTTTGACGATCGAGTAACCAATAACGTCGATAAGTTTGGTCCACATGCTGAACATTTATCCACGTAGATGATCGATCCCCGCATTCAATTTCAAAGAATGTTAATGCACATATTCCAGTGGTCGGTTTCTGTTGATAAAGTACTATTACAAAATGCTAGACCTTCTTGCTGATGCAGATTTTACAAATCAAGAAAAAGAGAAGCTTGCTGATTGGTGGAACAGATTGAAGAGTGGAGCGGCAAAAATGCTGCAGTTTGATCAGTCTAGTCTCAGGTAATAAAACACAAAAAGAATTCATCCCTTTATGAACATACAAAGGGTGAAGCATATGTGAGTTTCTGATGTGGGTCAACATCAAATGTTTGCTGCTTTGTACTATCCGTATGCAAAACCTCGTCGTGGATTAAACTCGGGAGGTCTTGGCACAATGGCTTTGGTTGCCTGCCATGGGTTGTTCAGTTTTGGCGCATCCAGATGCGGGTTTCTGGTTGTGGTAACGGGCGATGGCAAGTATTCAGATGATATTTCAAGAGTTATCAACCTTGTTTCAATATGGTTTGCCTATAAAGATTATTTCATTGAACAACCGTCAGGCGCTTGGTATGGTTCGCAATGGGCAGATATATGAATTATAAGGGACGTCATTCTAGTTCATACATGGAGTCTATGCCCCGATTTGTAAAGTTGGGCTGAAGCTTACGGTCATACAGGAAAATTAAAGTAAGATCCATATCTTTGAGAACTCGACGATCAATGGCACGGTTGTTTTGCTACTTCCCGGGGTCTTAGTGTTTATGGATAATCATGGTTGAATCAAAATGAACACGTGTATCCAATGCAAATTAAGTATGGTGCCATGGATGACATATGCGCTTGAGCAAAACGGAGCGCACATAATTGAGTAAGAATCTTCAGTATTAATGGGAAAACGCGCCAGGTGCATTTGGTCCACGAATATAGGTGTGGTTTTTCGCACGTGGTTTTCAACGTTGACTCTCTCTGCGTGGCGCCAAACTGTGATGAAAGTTTATCTCGCTTGACCAATTAACGCACTCAAGGAAGTGACAAAGTTATCGAAAAGATTACTAATCAGGTAAACAAGCTTATTGATGTGCTGAAGAGAGCAGACCTACTGAAGGTTCGGCATATTGAACGCGAATTATGCTCATAAAGGTCGGTACTAGATACGGAGTTGTCACGCGCAGAAGTAAGCGAAAGCGTAGATTATTTTTAGAGCTCGGATCCTAGATGTTAATGCCAATAAGTTATACTATTGAAATTACCCGGAACTAGCGATACTTTTGCGCGTTTGAAGATGTAATGTCTCAATGTGGAGATATCATTGAGTCTGCACGTACCTGGTGGTTTGGGCGTCTGGCCAAGAGGGCGACAAGGCGCTGCGTCCGTTAGTGTTTGGAGTCTCTGATAAAACGAAAACACCACTTGCTCAAGAATGCTCACAATTGCTTAATTAATTAGCAGTTTCAGCGAATAAACATTTTGCATGGTGTTTTTTGTGCTATGATGTCGGTGTTTCTTCTGAAAAGGACAATGTTATTTAGTTTGATACTGTAAAGTGCTATAACCTCTTTGTTCACCGCCCGTGACGATCGAGTTAGACTTTTCCATTTGTTAGTGAAATTTCAGTAAGTCATCTCCCAGCAAATTCGAAATGCGCACTATTGTGCGCGGTTAAATTTATATAATTGAGGTTACATGTCTAAAGTTACAGGCACAGTTAATGGTTCAATCGCTGGATAAAGGTTACGGTTTTCTTACACAGGCACAATGGCGGCAAAGACGTTTTGTTCATTTTAGAACGCTATTGTTGCTGAAGGCTACAAAACTCTTCCAGAAGGCAAAAAGTGGTCCCTTTCCGAAGTAGAAGAAGGCCAAAAAGGTTGCAAGCCTGCAACGTTGAAACAATCTATAGTTCTATGAGGTGGATGCGTCTGCGTCGCCCTCGTTATTCCCCCATCCCACTATTCGCATTTCTAACTCTAAGTAAAAATTCACACCAAACCAAGCCTATTTTATTATCACAGCCCGTTATTTTTAACATCTTATTCTCAAATTAGTAAGTTAATGTTTAAAATGGAAACGGTACGGCGTTTAAAAACAGAAAACACTCCCGTCTTTTAATAAAATTGAACTGTGTTTGAATAAATAACGCACTTAAACTCATTATAAATTTAGCTAGAGCGGCGAAAAACGTAAAATAATAAAATTCTCAGACTATAATTAATAACACACCACTAAACTTCATCAGCAAATATTGTATTGTCATGACCCAAAAATAATCTCAATTGATATAGAGCGAAGCCTAAATCCTCAGAGAAGTCAACAATCAGAAAACGTTTTTTAGTCAACATTGGAGCGCATGTAAGGTATTGACCATGTTAATAATAACAGAATAAAAGCTGAGGAAATAAATAATTCCAGATTAAGTGGATTTTCGTTTACCGTGTTTTATAACCTAGAGAGCAAACGCTAGGGTAAAAATACTAACGCTATCCTTCCACTAATGTGTCGCCCTTGCATTGGATAATCCTTATTAATTATTGTATTTTAAGTATTAGAAAAACAGAACTCTTTAGTATTACTTCACCTATTAAAGCACGGACTAAGAGTTTCCTGTTCACTAATTGCTCTAATTCTCGCTATGTCGGATTATAATGGTAGCCATATATAGTTCATCTTGGAATAGCGGTGTCTTTTGTCCAGCTGAAGCATATACTGCATCCTAATACTTTTGCCACCGTAGTAGCCCATAAGAAAACCATAAAAATCCGCCCGGAAACTAATGTGAGTCTGCAGTAGTTAAATTCTTTCAATTCAATTCCATCTTAAATTTTTAAAAATGAGTTTGCTGTATGCAAATACGTCTTAGCCAAGTTATCTTGCTTTTGACTATACATTTAAAACAGCACAGTATTCATAGGGAAAGGCAATCTGCCCTTGCTATGATATGAGACAATGAACATGACTTCATTATGTAAACACCTGCATCACAGCGGTTTATCGCACGCTAAAGTTAACTGATTATTGATTCGCAGGTTAAAATATGTCAGCAAATACCTGAGAGAACGAAACATTTAGGGACCTTCCTGAACACATTTTTATTAACAAAGCAAAAAACAGACAAAATGTTGTGGTATTAGCAAGCCGACCTCTTTATTATCTGGCCAAGGTATCTAGGGCGCTGAGTGTGCCTGTGCTAAGCAATTAAAGATAAACGGAGTTTTTGTTATGCAGAAAAAAAATGTATTGCAATCAAAAGTGCTTGATAGGGATTGTTTTCCTTGGCATGATACTTTCAAATCAATCTTACGCGCTGACTAAAGCTGATGATATTCCAGCAGTTCACGTTAGTAACGGGATGAAAATAATAGTCTTAGTTTAAACGATTCAATTCCTAAATGCAATTATGTATTGTTCTGAGAAAGTTGGTTTCTAGAACGAATATCCTGGAAATTACGGGGTTGTCGCACTTTTTGGAACATAATGTGGTTTAAACGGTGCTAAAAAATATGGACCTAAAATGTTCGACCGCACAGAGGAAGCTGCGGGAGGCTCTAAAATGCTATACCACTGAAAACTCCCACTGTCTATACCAATGTTTTCCCGCAGATGCTTAGAACTTATGTTCGAATCTCGAAGCTGACCGTATACAAAACTTAGATATTAACGCTGATTGTAGTTGAAAGTGAGCGTGGGTGGTGACTCAGAGCGTTGCCTACGGCCTTGAAAATTCCAAACTACAGATATGCTCAGTGAGCAAGTATAAAGCGACGGCATTTCGAGCTCACCCATACAGTTTGGTCCGTAATAGTCATGAGTCCGATATTGCCAATTGGAAACTACAAAGACTTAAATGGACTTTCATAAAACCTTTTATGCACCTTAACAATGCCTATTGGTCGTTGTTGCTGGATGGCGATAAATTTGATAGAACGTAAAGCGTTTTGCAAAACAAAATATTTGAACTATTCCATGCGCAAGCTGCGCCGCGTGAAAGTACATAATCAATTGAGCCGAAACACCGTAAGTGAAAAACGTGTTTTAAAATGTGCAAAAAAAAAATCGGTACTAGTCCCCAATGTCATGCTTGCTTATCAATGTGCCCAGAAACCAACAATTTGAAGATTATTATGCTGCTGCGGTTTTAGCTGGTATTTTTAAAGTGATGGTGATTACTTCTAGGCCACGAAAGCGCTAGTTATGAGCAGGGTTAGCGCTCAAGTATTTGCCTTTTGCTCAGAATCTATCAATCCTACCTTATTTTATTTTTTATGCTATTGCCGCACCTGAGGTTAATGCAAGTTTTTATTGGAAAAAGGCTTTAATTGCGCAAATCATGACGTGATGAAAAACGGCGTATCAGATAACGAACTGCAAAAGGCAAAGACCGCCATTTTTTTTGTTAGTTAATTCTAATCGCGAATGTCTACGATTAATGAGCCAACACCGTTGGGTCGTACGAATTTATTTTGGCGATTACATGCCTTGAATTTGAATTTGCACACAATGCTGAATAAAGTGACAAGGACAATGTAAAGCGTGTTGCATATTTGTATTTACGAAAAGCCAACCGCACCGTCGTATAGCTAGCTGCTCATGAGGAGGATAGGCATGAAAAAACGATCTTGTAAATATACTGCTAATCAACCGTTATTTCGAGCGCCTTATTTAGCCTTGTTAGCTTTGTTAATGCGGCTGAATTTAATGTTACCTAAATTGAAAAATGGTACTTAAAAATGGCCTTAACTTTTAATTAATGACAACAAGATGAAGTCCCCTCGTTGATGTTGTGGCTATCGTAAATAGCCGCGCTGTAAGTGATGATAAAGCAGGTTGGCACAAATGACCGCAGTAATTTGGTTGTTTAGGTACAGACGTCGTTAGTGACATACACTGCAAAGGAAAAGCCTTGATTTATTGGTGCCCGAAACGAGTGCAGTGCAACGCTAGAATACACGCGTTTTAAGTGGCCTCATTGCAAAGTAAAGATTAGTCGGACACCA
>Ga0163217_1034911_pt1 | contig 21359 bp, 10 predicted proteins | sample SynspAceP_FD_185933 | JGI IMG/M metagenome (GOLD analysis project Ga0163217, IMG submission 185933) | Saline lake microbial communities from Ace Lake in Antarctica - Synechococcus sp. Ace-P (PacBio error correction) | ecosystem: Environmental > Aquatic > Non-marine Saline and Alkaline > Saline ...
CCCCCCGCCCCTGCCTTGTACAAGAAAGAAAAAGGAGGGAAAATATGGGGATTTAAAAAATATTTTTTTGGAAAAAATGCAAAAAAAACGAAAAAGAGGGAAAAATTGGACGTAAATAAATTTCGGTGCCTTAATTTTTTTTTTTTTTTTGTGGGTGATTTTAAAAAAAAACAAATATAATTAAGCTACATTGTTTTAAATCGTTTAAAAAATACAAAGGAAAAGAAAACTTTAAAAGATGAAAAATACAAATACAAGGCCATTTGCTTTAGTTCTGCTAGCGGCTTCAAAGTTTGGTTTAAATGGCAAATGTAACCCCCATTAAAAATAAGAAAATGTCAAAAATAAGGCGAAGCAAAAGTAAGTTATTCAGTGAACTTCCAGTCCATTGAGAATTACACAAAACGATAGTAATTTTGAAATTAACGTTTTTCAGGTAGTATTCCTCCATACGTTTCTCTCATAGAAAAGTTGTTCTGTAGAACTTTTGTTCCCCTAAACTTTAAATACGATGGAAAGAGACCACAAGTTTCAAAACAATTTACACTTGTTGGTTGAGGACAGTTTGAAGTTGAAGTAAAAAATGATAAAATGCAAAAACTTCTGGAAAAAAGGTGAATATTTCGCTTAATACAGACAAATTGCCTATGTAGGAAGGAATGGGTGTCTCTGAATTGTTTTATGCGCTTGCTACGGGTGCCTATAAAGGAAAAGAAAGAAGCTCTTTTTGATGCCTGTACAAATGTTGCCAGACCGGTACTATTTGACACGCAATGATGGTTCAAATATGAAGACATGCCTGCAATTGGTTCCTGATAATTTCAAAAAGTTGTTCCCACAGGAAACAAGGCGACAATCCAAGCTATTTAGTAAATAGTTCAATTATGTTAGCTCTTCTGAATTGGCTTGATCTGGATATTTTAAGGAACATGGCTAAATTTATCAAGAATGGTAAAAGAGAAAGGTTTGTTTTTAAAATCTACAAACTGTTTGTGGCATGGCTTCTCCTGAAGGTGAGATCTCATTGAACGAAAATTTAGCTGATCAAAGAGCTGCTCAGGTGCCAGAATGCTGCATCAGAATGTTCTCAAGAAAAAGGTATAGAGCTGCTAACGATAAAGCATTTCCTATACTAAGACCTGGTAAAGGAACGATTGGGATGTTTTTAAAATCTGCAATGCAAGCGTCGAACATCAAAGACAAAAACTTAATTTTAAGAGTTTTTGTGAGATGTATTGTAGGAATAAAACTAAAAGAGAAGAAGAAATCAATGAATTTGCTGAAACGTTTGAAGTATTTAAAGATGAATATCTTTACCAAATTAAGAAGATATCAGATTACAAATTTAAACTGCTGAATTGAAAGCAAATGTCCCTGACGAAATGATTTTCTAAATATGCAAGAAAAGCAAGCCTGACGCATTAACTGCTGAAGGAGTTGTTGTTACGCTGCTACTTTAACCTAAAGGATATGGATAAGAAATTAAAGCCGATTTACAAATCAGCTGAAAAAGAGTTTATCCAAATGATTTTAAGAGATTCACAACGCTTGGTTATATTTATGCAATGAAAGATAACCCTTAAGAGAAAGCAAAAGGTGAATTCCCAAAAAGCTGCTAAGTTAAAAGCTCCAAGTGCGCCTTCTGTAAACATACACTTAGGTAGGTTGGCACGCTTAGAAGTGACAATAAGAAAGCAATGGAATATTAACAACAACGCTCAGGTGCCTGGGGGATGCTGTTTAATACTAACAAAGGTTAATTCACATTTAAGCAAAGGTGAAACTATCTGGAGGCTGTAAGTTAACCTTACGGAAGTGCAAAAACTTTCAACGCTGCTTTGGCTCAACGTGAACAAAGATTAATCAAACCCAGCTTTGAAACCTTAGATGCCTTCTGATGCTTAGTTTCTAAGGGCAATGGGACATGGTATTCGCAAAGCCAGTTACTCCGGTGCACAGAACTGATATAGAATAAATCCAACCAGATGGCTCAAACAACCTTAAATTGGCTGTAGGCAAAAGACCCCTTCATCTGAAAGCTTACGGCTTAAAAAATGATGCAGAATTTTTAAGCTAATAAAGATGATGCTGACTTTAAAGCAGCAGTCGAACTAACGAATAAATACCCATACAATATAATTAAAAGGTCCTTTCAAACTCAGTTTGAAAGGACCTTTTTTTTTGTATACAATTTTGTTTTTTTTGCTCTTCGTGGGTCTTGAAAAAATCTGTAACGACTAATTAAGATTTTTTACTGAATCCATCACATCACATTCCGGCACTCACAGAAATGTTTAAGGATGCTAGTTCCCTACTTGTTTGATTTCAATCACTGCATCTGATTGTCTGATGAAACCTCTTGACTACCCCATCTACTTCATGACCAAAAAATAAGTGCGACTCCCTTTTTGATTGTTAGGTAAGAATTCTGGTGTCTGGCTTTTTTTTTTTCTGCGTGTCTACTAGAAAGTAACTGATATCCTTTCTCTACAACTTCTTTCAATTGCCTTTGTGGTGTTCGGCAAATATTGCCCAATCGACAGACCGTAGCTCCAAAGCGCTTTTGTGATTTTCTCTATGTGGTGGAGTTGCTGTATATTCCACATAACCTAATTTTCTCATTCGAGAAGGCATCCGAAGTTCTGAAATACCAGATCCAATATTGATTAAGCTTCTTAAATGTTGTCAAGAATAAATTTATCAATGGGTTCTTTCCAGTGGACTTAAACTCCTCACCCGTTAATTCTAATTTACGTTCCTCGTTTTTGTCTTTCTCAATTTCATTTTGCAAACAATACAACTTATTTCAATTTCCTAAAACTGTTGAAAAACTATTCATACCCATCGGTTGAAATTTGTTAAGTGAACAGCCCTCTGATACTTCTAAATTAGCAATTTGAAAATTAAAAATTGATAAAAACAAAATAAAGTCTGATTGAAGCCAACGAGTTACTCCTTGATGAAGCAGTACAACCAAATCAAAAGGGAAAATATCCTGATGCTTTTATGTTGTTTTAGAGTAGGAGATTTTTTACGAGACATTTGAGCATAATGCGAAGAAAAGCCGTCTTGGCATCTTAGGAATCGTGATTGATCAAAACGCCAACAATGGGTCGTGGCAAATGAAATAAGGAATGTGCTTGGGTTTCCTCACATTCCTTAGAAACCTATTACCTAAACTAGTTTCGAGCCGGTCAGCGAGTCGGCTATTTGCGATCAATTGGAAGACCCAAGAGCAAACGAAAACAATCGGGAAACGTGGCGTAACGAGTTGTGACACCCTTGGGTATTTCATAGCAGCGATAAAGTGTTGGATCAACAAATCAAACAACTTTCCTAGCTCAGTTCATTTTGCTAAAAAAGAATACAGGCCATTTCATTTTTAGATGTTTCTACTGTGAAGTAATTTTAGTAGCAGAAGGGTTCTAGTTGAATACATTGATAAATTGTTACAAAAGTTTTTCTCCCTGCTGATTGTATTTCAGAAAAAAGGAAAACGCTTGGTTTGAAGAAAGTTTTGGATACGATGTCTATTACACTTATCCGTTAGGAAGAATTTGGGCGTTTACTTTGAATTGGTAATGAATTTTTATGAAGACATTTTGATAACGAATCGCTTAAAGGTGTTTGGAATAGAGGGCTATGAAGTGGTGTGATTGCAGCTGGTCGCCGTTTTGCATACTATTTGGCCGAAACTCAGCAAATTAAGAAAACTAAGGCATGTTGCAGCCATCAAGAATAGAAGAAGAACGCTATGTTGGGGGTTGGAGTCGATTTACCATTCGGAATTTAGAATTGATTCGATCACCGACCGAATGCAAGAAACACTGATTGATTGATCGATTGATACCTTTCGCCTATTGGGTTCTCGATCTGAAGCGATGTGTGCTTGCCCCTTGAAAGATATCAGCCCATTGAAGAACGATTAAATGTGGTGATCTCATTTTATAGAAAATGAAGTAGAATGCACAGCTTGTAACCGAAACTAGAACAGTTGGTGATTTTAAACGATTGATTTCAAGGGCTGTCAGTTGAAAATTTAATCCTTAGAGAAGTAGGTTTTAGTTGAGTCAGAGCTTTGGATGCGATTAAACCGATCAAGTCTTATGCACGGCATCTAAAGACAATGCGCTAAAGCAAGATTGGCGACAATGTATCCAGTGATACTATTTTGAAAGAATCAAAAAGCATAATGGTTGTTATCCCCATAAGCAACTGGCTAAAGGAAATGTAATTGCTGAAGGAAGTGGAATGCAGAGCTTGGATGAACTGCGCAGTTGAAGACGATGGGAAAGATAGTTTGCTGCTATTCAGCAAAGAGAAGCCAGATGGCGTCAGAATTTTCAAGTTTTGAAATTGCGTTCAACAATTATTTGGGTATAGTAGAAGTCAGCATGCTCAAAAAGATAAGGTGCTGAAACGGGCAATCGTAAACAAACTTTGGCTAATGCTGAACGATACCATACCGAAGAGTTAAAGAATATGAAAGCAAAATTCTAGACCTGAGGATAAGAATCATGTGGTTAGAAATCTAGGTTTATAGATGACTTGATTTGGCAATTGTCAATTATATAGGCCAATCCTAGTTGAATGCAAATTTGAAATAGTCCGATTGATTGTTTGCTGGCTTTTTCCACGAATTTGCGATAAAAAACAATTACACTTCGTCCAGCTTTAGATGATAGCAAAGCATAGACATTAAAACTAGGCCGCATACCGGTGATTGCAAGCAATTGCCCAATTAGGTGATGAATACATTGCCAATCGAATGTCTATTGTGGATGATGTTGACGCAACAAAATCAATGATGATACTGGATCCCAATAGTCTGGAAAAGTCGGCATTGCTGAGAACAGAACTGCAAATTGATAGTGTTGATGGCTCTAGATAGGAGTTATTGTGCCGCGCAAGCATGCCAAATATATAGGAATAAGTCGATAAGATATTCACTAGAGTGCAGCCTTCTGATAATATTCATTGGGGAATCTACTTTTATGGTAGAGATGAACGAAACACTTAGTATTTTTAATCAATGTGGTCTTGATTCGATCAATTGATATTTATGATGAGATGTGGAAGAGGGACGAGCCACTCTATGATCGGGATTTCAATTGCTTTGGCAAATTGCTGAATATTTTACATGAAATAAAAGATTTGAAACCAAAGACTTTGTTTTGCAACCCATTATCATGAAATTGAATGATATGGCGAAACAAATTTAAGCGGTGAAGAATTATCATGTTTTCTGTTAAAGAGATAAATAACAAAAATTTAATCTTCAGCGAAATTAGTGTCCTGGTGCAGCGAGCACAGTTTTTGGTATTCATGTGGCAAAAAGATGGCTCTAGGAATGCCCTCCACATTGATTCGAAGGAGCGAATGAAGCGTTATGCAACTGGAAAAATCGCAATGAGCAAAACGGAAATGGGAAGCCATGAGGTTAATATGCCGGATGCCTACAAATTAATCAGCTCAGTTTTTTTTCCAATTGACGATCCTGTTTTTACAGTCCTATAGAAGGAGGAATTGGATTCATATTTATATAAATACGTTGAACTCCTGTGGAGGCATATTGTTTCAAGTGAATGAATAAAAAATGGTTGGTGTAAAAAAAGTAGATTTTTTTCGTTGCTGAATCTGAAAAAAAAATTTCTTTGTTCGTGCCACAACAAATAAGGCAACTTGTTTTAAAGGAGTTCTAAAAGGAAATTTGATTCGAAAGAGTCCTAAAAACTAATAAGCGAGATAGCTCAGCTGTAGACACACCTTGGCCAATGCGGGTCGCGTTTGACATCCCGTCTCCCGCTCAATGATTCCTAAAGTCATGCTTAGGAATGTTTTTTATTGTCCTGCCCGGGTGCTGAAACTGGTAGACACGCAGGACTTAAAATCCTGTGATCATTGCGATCGTGCGGGTTCAAGTCCCCGCCCCGGGTACATTAAAGCCTCTGACATTGGTCGAGGCTTTTGTTTGTTTATTTGGGTTTTGATATGTGCGGTGTCATTGCGATAGCTATCGGCAACGCTCTAGTTAGTAGAAGTATTTTATGTATCGATTGTTCTTTTTTTGTAAGGTATTGAAATAGATAGCGCTTGTAGCGGCAATTATCAGTCAACTCTCTTTGATGCTTTCCAACATAAGGAATTTAGCTATTAAACGGCTTTCTTATTCTTGGAATTTAAGAGTGTCCCCCCCTCCTAGAACGTTTCCTTATCTCAGTGACTTTCCTACTTTCATATATAAAAGAATCCAAAAGGTCTCAATAAACCTGATACTTCACAATTATTTTTTATCCCAGTTCCAGCAGGCTTACAGTCTTTGAAAATTACAACACAGGCTTTTAGTGCACGTATTTTTTTTTTATGCAACAATGTCTAATTTGTACATTTCTATATGCACTAGTAGGAATCGCAAATGATTTACAACAGGATTGAATTTTTGTGAACCCTAATCAATTTCAAAAGCCAATTAATTACTGTAAAAAATAAAATTCCAATTTTCTCTCAATTATAGCTAGTATTTGAAATCTTTGCATAAGCCCCTGCAAGCTGCAGCTGCAAAATGCAGTAAATAAAAGTTTGACGATAAGGAATTATTGATTGGTTTATTTATATTGTAGAGTTGAGCAAAAAGGGAACGGATCGAGCCGAAGTATGATAAGAGTTTGTTGAACAAAATTTCGAAAACAAATTAATTTGAAAAGGCCTTACTGCTCCTGAATTATCAAGGGTGTAGAACAGTTTTATATGTATAGTCCCAAATTATTGGGACACTGACCCAAAGATTGCAAATCTAATTCCAAACATTCTTGGGACGTGTCCGCAAGAATTGAATTTCAAATATCTTACTAAGAATGCATTTGCAAATACCACCTGAAAAATAATTTGAGAAATTAGCATTTTCGTCATCCATGTCAGATACTTTTTAAAAAATTGAAGATACTCAATCTGAAGCGAATATTCTAGAATGAAATAAATGCTTATAAAAGGAACTGAGTGTAGCAGAATTAAAAAGACAGATAAATAGTGTTGTATTTTGAGCGCAGTGGTTGTCACGGAATCCTTGAAAAATTAGCAGAATTTAGTTCAACAAAAAACAAAACCTTAAAAACAGCAATGATATATAAAAATGTTTACGCCTTTGATTTTCTTGCATTTCTACCTAATTCGATTATTGAAGAGTTCCTGATCTACAAACTGGGATGTTAGATCATTTACAACCAACCAATTATTTTTAGAACTAGGAATGTTGTTGTTTTCGAACTCGGCAGAAAAGAATTGTTAAATTGGTGAAGAACTATTACTTTATAACTGCTTTTTTATCATCGAGTTTTAAAATGCCATGTTTTAGTAAGAATTGGAAAATATGGAGAGTTTAGCACATGGCGACACTATGACAATTAACCACTTATCTAAATATTTTAGAAAAAAATATTGCAGAGAAAAGCGCATAGTCTCCCTGCCTAGAATTCCCGTTGGTAGCAGAAAAAGACCAAGCTTTTGGTAGATATGCAACGGGCAGGTAAATGGAGAGTTGAAACATCTATTCATTCAAGTTAAATTGTTACAACTACCAATAACGAAATATAAAAACTTATTTAGAAAATGAATTGAAAAATTCATAATCCCCCACCCACAAAAATGAAAATCGGCATCCTTTGCAACAGTAAATTGGGTTTTCCCTCTACGCAGTAATTTGAGCAAATGGGGCCCATCCAAGTGTTTATATGCCATGCCCTCATAAATAGCTGAAGACCTGCGAATAGAGTAAATGTTTGGATGCATTTTAGGATTCCGATCTTTAAGCGTAGATCAGCAAAAGTTGACAGAAGAGTTGATTTTTTCGGAAAGCTACATCTGAACTGGATTGTTTATTGTCGTTGATCACCTTTCCATATATTTTTTTCTGCTGACGTTATCGATCTCCATCGGACGTGGAGATAGCAAATTTTCATTTGCAAGCCCTTACCTCAGATTTAAAGGACACAACCAGCATTTTGGCTGATTAAGAATGGAGAAAAAGTAGGAGGATTGCTGCACACCTTTATAACTGCAAAGATTCGATGCGCCCCATTTGCAATTTCCGAGCGTTCCCAAATGAGCACTGGTAGAAACCTATGGGTTGGTTATATGCAAAGATGTCCTCCTTGAAAGTGAAAGTGGATTACAAAGGTATTCGAGTACTATGTAAGAAAAAAGAATTGGAAAAACAGCTGAAAGTTCAAAAACATCGGAAGCAGTGTATCATCGCAAAGCCACAAGTTTAATGAGTTAGGATTTGACTGGGAAAAAATGAAAGCTGCTGACGTAGAAGCAATTATGCAGGGCTGCAATCCCATGGAATAAGGGGCATCAGCAACATCTGGGAAATGTTCCGTAAAGAAGAGTAGAAGTAAGCTTGTTCACGGTGCTCGTTTTAGTAGCTTGCCGGTACAATTGTGTGTATTGGTAAACACGAACCAATTGCCGTTTGCACTGCGATGAGCGAGCACTTCTTTTGAAAATAGTCTATGACAAGTTGGGATTGTCTATTAGTAATGAATAGACAAGTGAGTTGGGATTTAAGCCTGGCGTGCGATGATTAAAAAAGTAAGAAATAAGTTTTTTTTTTTTAAAAGAGGGAATTAAAAAATAAAGGGGGGTTTTTGATCAAAAATAGGGGTTACCCTATTTTTTTTGGTTTTAGATGTTCGCATCTTGAGTTCTAGTCTTACACTAAGTTCAATTAAAAATGGTCGTTCTGATCTTTTTAAAATAATGACAACATTATTTTATAGGTTCAGATTTTTATTTACAAAAACAAAAACTATGACAAAGCAAAGAAACAGTTACAAGAAAATTTAGAGGAGATATTAGCAAATACTGCCTGAAGAATTTCATGCAGATATTAAAAAAGATATCGACCGAATGTCAAGATGGGCGAAGAAGAATCTTTAACTGGGAGCCCAGAATGAAGTAGCTGCAATTAGGCGGACTGGTTGCAAATGCGGACGTGATGAATCGGCGCAGCAGCTGAATTAAAAAAGACATAAAGCATCCAACCTCCAGTTTCCAACCCTGCTAGCGAAGCAGAAATTAAGAACAAAAGCTCAAATGTTAACTGAGGCTAAGCACAAGCTTTCAAGAGTAATTTTTTATCAAGTTAAATCTAATTGATTAATTCATAAAAATAGAAACTATGGAATTCATTTTATAGGAGAGATTAAGATGTTGGAGGAATTTCCCAAGATCAGGCATTTTTGCGTGGTCAATTAAGTTACCATAGCACAAAATACAGCGTTATTTTCCATTTTAGGAACTACTTATGGTGGTGACGGAAAATACATTTTGCTTTACCAGGATTGAGGTAGAGTCTGCTGTGCATGCAGGGCATGTCCTGGCTTAAACTGAAAAGATTGGCTCTAGAGGAGGTACAGAAAATAGACAACGCTGAATGTTACAATATGCCTTCTACCATAGTCTCACATGTAGCATCGTGGAAACAGTTAAAAGCAGTAGGTGCTCCTGGTAATCAAATAGGCACCACTGGGAATAAACTAGCAGGACTTGCAGGTGATTTACAGTATTCGATGCGGGACCCTAACGCCAGCATGGCTTTGCAAATAATGTAGATGTAACCGTTGGAATGCAGGGGGCAGCAACCCTTCAACATATTCCACCTAAATGAGTAGTAAATTTATATTTATATGCTTGTTTGGAGTTTTCCATCTAGAATTAAGATTGTTTTCTTGTTCAGTATTGAAAAGCCAGTTAGTATGTATACACTAACTGCTTTTTTGGTTAAAAAGATTAAAAGGTTTTAATGACAATATGTTGGCGGTGCTTCCGATTAATATAAGAAAACCTTGCAGGTTTGATGTTTTCGTAATGCCTTCTCTTTCAATTATCAATAGCCGTTTATTAATAGCAATATCTATAAAGACTTGTAAAATGAGTTCAGATTGGCCATCGACAATTAATGCGTCAATTCTTATATATTTCCTATGCAACTCTTGTTGCAATGGTGTTGACCAAAAACTACCACCGGAAGAAACAACATGATAAAAAGACTGCAAAGTATCTCCTTTGCTGCTAAAATTTGAAATCTTGCAACGCAACCAATAGCATATCTTTGCTTGGATGTTGGTTCCTTCTAATTTAAGTAATTCGCCAATTGTTTCTATATTTCAGGGTTTTGAAATAGGCCAATTTGAATTCATCTCCTTCGTTATTCTCCACCCATTCAGCTCAAAATATCTGATCACTCATCATTGTCAATATTCCCCGAAGAAATACCTATGCCCTTTGAAAATGTGGCAATCTAGTTCAAACGTTTGATCAATAAATGCTTTCCCTCTTGGTTTAATTTAATCCTATTGGATGAATTCCATGGTATGTGTTCTCCGTACTATTAAAAATCCAACCACCGTCAATTATTTAAACATCACCAAATTGGCGCTCACGACTTAAGTTGGAAATTCTAACCCAATGCTTTAGTTTGGTTTGTAAATGTTCCGTCACCATTGTTGTGGTATAAATGCTCTGCTTTAGAATCAGATAACTCTGCAAAGTGCTTAGCTGCAGAGGAAGCAGAACTTCGCATTTCCATATTCCAAAACTGGAGACAAATAAATCCAACACCCATCGTTGTTATAATCTCAAAACCAGGTGTAAAGCTCCAAATCGGGTTGCTTACACCCGCTGTTCAATGTGGTGTTCTCATGATTGAGGTATCCCGTCTTTATTATTTCCTTATTTTTTTAAAAGGTAGTTGGGTCCCATTGTGTTTGAACAAAAAAGATCCATTTACACCCATCCATTGTCGTAATCGCCAGCACAATAAACCTTTCGTAAAAGCATTATACTTTTTCTTCCACTTTCTACGAAACTTCATTGAACTTGTCCTTTTCCGTTATTGATGTATTAACTCATTTCGGTTTACTACCTTTAGTATGTTCACCATAGACTCATTCCCAATATAAATGTCCGCCAACCATCATTATTAAAATCTGCACAAACAGCATGTAGCAAAACAGGCATAAACAAAGCTAAACCAGCTTCAATCTGTTACGCGTCACCTAAATGGTCCCACTTTGTTGTTTTTTGAATTAAGAGCAATTGGGATATCGACCAATTAGGTCGATCCCAAGAACTCTTTACAATTAAGAAGGTCTTCATCCATTTTATTAAACCATTGGGTTAAATATAAAACCGAAGTCAAACTTCTATTTGGCAGATGCGGTCTGATCCGTAAAGCCACTTGTTTCCATTGTTTACATAATAATTTTAGTTGGTGGTTGAAAGCAAACCTGAAGTCATGATTCGCAATAAGCCATCGTTATTAAAATCTCCATCACAAGCCCACCTGCTTCCCGAGTTTCGCCGACTCCTAAAGTGGAGCATGTTTTAAATAAAATTATCGACGGATTTTTATTCAGCCGATTAAATCAGATTTGAATAACCATTCTCAGGAACTTCTTCTGGTATTCGCCTCTGTTTGATAAGCGACGTTTAAAAGCCCCTTGTAATCTCCAATCTACCGTTATTTAGCACTTTTTGTAAATCTCAATTGCTTTTCTGGTATTATCCCTCAAGTTCATAATTCCATTTCCTTAATTGGAAGAAATGCATGAATTGGTGGTTGTGTTTAAGAATACAATTTTCTTGTTCTCCCCATCTTAAATAACTACAGCTAATTGCTCGTTGTATCTTTGGTGTATAGTTCAATCGGATCGTCATGAATTATGGTGGAGAGCTTCTCCTAAAATGTCATAGCTTCATTCGTTTTGCCTACTTCTACACAATTCCTTTTGCTTCATCCAATTTGAGTGGTGGATGGTTTTTAAAAATATAAGCTATTTTTTTGTGCATTTTATTTTCAGGTTTCATGCTGTGATTCATCCCACTATAAATACATCCATAAACTAACCATCAAGCCTGGTGCCGGTTCTAAATCAATAATTGTTACTCATCCATAGAAATTGAAATTCAGTATTGATTTCTCTGTTGAAAACTCAATAATTACCGATAATAACTGTTAATATGCGAGTTACAGAAAGAGTGTTTTTCCGTGTCATAATTTTATTGAGAGTGCCTTAAATTATAGATTGCAAATCTATAAAAATATTCTTACTCTTAATTTAAAGAGTAGACAAAGAAATGCCTAAAATTGCTATTTTAAAGCTGTAAGAGTTTTATCACAAAAAGTTAATTCTACATCATCATACTCGTACTCGGAATTGCTGTTTCATTCTGGACGGGTTCTAGATAACCACACAGTTTGAATACAAAGCTTTAAATGGGTGCCGATAGCCCTAGTATGGGAAAAGTTTGATGTGGTGGAAAGAGGTTCAACCCCGAGATTCTATTCATTGAAAAGTAGTACACCACACTTTAATGGATGACCCAAAAAAAAGGGATGACTTTCGTTTTATTGTTTGGTGCGCGCATTATCTTCTTGTTTCCTTGCTTAAAGATATCGATATAGATAAAATAGATTCTTCTAATCACGCACACTTGGGTCATTATTGTAGCTCCTTTGGTGAGTTTTGTCATGAAGGTTGAGCGGCTCCAAAATAAGAGCACAGGAATGAGAAAAAGACAGCAATATTTCGAAGGTAGGAGAAGCTAAATCATTTAGACCGTGCCAACAGCTTTGCTAACTATGATTACTTCTCCTACCATAATATTATTGTATTGTCGATGCTTTTTTGCTTTTTTAACCATATATATATGGTTTGTTTGAAGATAGGGTTTACCTTGGCTTGATTTTTAGTGCTTATTACCCTTAAGTAGCGAAACTTATTTAAAGAGAAAAGCCCTGTTATTCCAATCAACTGTAACCTATTCCTGCCTTTAATCTAGAGAATGATCTTCTGAAAAGTTTACTTCCTCCACTTGGATGGAGCCTTAGGCTGGACATTTTAAACTATTTAAAATTGGTGGTTTTATAATAACAACTACGACTTCCTTGATGAATGGCAGGGATACTTGGGAATCTTTCTAATCAGTATTTTGCTTTAGAAGATTTGTGATTTGGTAAAAAATCTTCTTCAACTGATAAGTGTTTACATGATGGCGATAGCTTATTTGCGACCTTTTCTGCCTGTACCAATGCGGTTTGATGTAATTTACTACTATTCTTTGGTCAGCAGGACTTCATACTCGTTGTCTAATGATACTTTTTATTCTGTTTGGTACTTACACATTTTACTTCAAGCTTGGTTGTAGCTAAGTCAATTCTCCTTTAACAATTGGCTGTTTGCTTTTCTTGTCGTAGCATTTTCGGGTTTACGGCGAATCTTTGGGCATTATTTCGAAAGAAATGGGCGTTAATTTCGGATGTAAAACTAGTCGGGTATTAAAAAGCATCGGATGCTCCAAGAATTATATTCGAGTTCATAGATGAATATGATAGAGCTGACTTATGAGAGCTAACTCCCATTTTAAATGAGCGAGAAGAAAGAACTGTAGGTTTTTCAGAAGTTCCGTTCGGCTTATTCCGGACTCCATTTTTTAGCTAAGAATAAATAAAAGAAAAAAATAAATTAGGTTATTGAAGGCCTTTGAAAGGGTTCTTTAAGTGCCTTATCAATTTTCTGTAAAAGAAGTACATGAGCCTCTGCAAATCCAGGGAGTATTGCTTTCAGCGATGTGCACAAATGATGGTTATCCGGATCCTGCTGATAAGCTCTGCGGAAGACCTCTATCATATGCCGAATATTAATGTAAGTGAGTTTAAAAGCGCAAAAGTTGATCAAATTTAAATGAAAAAGAGAAGAAAAAGGGGGAAGCACAAAGGCGTTTTTAATGCTGCTTTGGTTGACTTCAATAATGATGGTTGGTTAGATGTTTTTGTTAGGTCTACGTAATGGAATTATATTATCGTAATGATTCAGCCTCGAATTTAGAAAAAACGAAACAATCAACGTAATCGTCTGCCACAGTTGAAAGAGATGATTCTAACCCTCCTCCTGGTTTTGCAGACGTAAATAAGGATGGATTAAAGAATACCCGATTGGCAACTGGTCGATCGTTCGCTGGGAGCACTGATTCGGCGATGAAAGAAGCCCGAAAACTTCAGTTAAAAATCCGAGGGGCTTCAAATTCTAAATCGTTGAAGTCCATTGATTGGTGCTGATGGGAGACCTTAATTTGGCTTTTGGCTGATTTTAATGATATGGGAATACGGATGCAATTGTGGAAATGATTTAATACACCTGATTTCTTTACTATTTAGGCGCTAAGCGAAGGTGGCTTTGAAAAGGGTTATGAGCCGAAAAATTAAGTAGAAAAATCGACGTTAACGACATGATGTGACTACGCTGATATTATTATTGACTTTAATTCTGAAGTTTGCAAGTTCCAAATAGATCGTATAACGCTTGCACAAGGACATGGATATTTAATACGATTGTGAAGGAATCAGGATAATATTCAAACAAAAGTGGCATTGAAATATTTCGAGCTCAACAACTTTTCTAAAATCAAATCTGTACTAAGAAATATGAGAATGTCCAAAGTGAATATAATGCAGAGATCGTATAGCTTCGATCTAATTACTTCGAATTCACTAACGAGGAGAAGTATTGTTTACAGACACCATGTCTGTACTTTGGAGCCATTGGGCCGATTTTAAATATGTTTTGTGAAATACAACAACCAAAACTAGATCCCCTTTCCAAGAGTAAAAGAAGGAACTTACCAACGATAAAGAGCAGGGCGTATTTTCTTACAGAAAGATGCCAATGGTTTTTAAAAGCGAAGACGAACAGTTAGTATATTTGCTGAACCTGGTTTGGGCTGGAAATGTAAATTTTGCGACCTAGATACGACATGAATGGCCAGATTATATATTGTAAATGGTTTTAACATTTCATGAATAAGCCAAGAGGACGAATATTTTTTATAGAAATATAATGGAACTTAATTCAAAGCAAAACAAAAGTGTCGCCACTCATTAATTATCTACAACTACTGGCTTATACTTATGTTGATTAATGATTGAGGAGATGTTGATGATAATTCACTACGCTCTTTGTGGGCTATTTCTATCTAGAAAAACTTTCGCATGAAAACAATTCAATCGCATTTAGTATTGAGGATTATAGCGAAATAGAAAATGGAGTCAGGCGCATTATTACCAAATATATATGGGAGGGAAAATCATCAAAAAAGAGAAGTTCTTTAAGTGGCGCCATAAATTCGTCGATGAAACAAAAGTCATATTTTGGGCTAGGAGCGCAATAAACACAACTTGGAAGTAGAAGTAAAGTGGAGGTCAGGATAGTCCCAAACATTAAATCAACCAACCTTGGTGGCTGGTTCTATTGTATAAGCATCGTACCGAAACCATAATAGTTTGGTAGGGATTCAATGAATTGAACTACTTCGGGTTTGGATAGCCCCATATTATCATATCTCTTGGTAATCTGTTTTTTTACTTTTTAAAGCCAATTCTTTGTGTAATAGTCTTTCGTTTTAGGAGCGATGTGATTGATTAAAATGCCAAGAACTCTGGAAGTTCGAATCGTCTGAGATGTGTTTCCATCTGTCATTTAATTGTTTCGATTTGCCAATGAAGTCAACTGCTAGTGTGATCTCTTAACTCAACCAAGAATTTGTGTGTGATTTAAAATGTTTTGATCAATAAATGATCCAGGTGTGTTGCAAACAAAATTCTACAAAATCTAAACTCAAGTATCTTGGGGAACCGGATTTTGCCATACTGTCCAAAGCTTTCGATGGCATCTTTCATTTGTGGTTTTTTGAATGAAACCAAGAAAACCTAATCGATCTAAGATTTCGAACAAAGCTAAAAGAAAGTAATAGGCGCTTTTTGGGATTTGATTATAGAAATGAAATTCCATGCCGCTTTGTGTCACTAATCTTCGAAAGGTAAGTTTATTTTTAGCTGCAAGAACTCTTTAATAGAGCGATTGGCTGCTTTTGGTATGGCACTAGATCATTTTAAGGCATCATTTTAATTGCTTTCGTTGGTTTAATGCATACAAAATTGCAGTTATCTCCTGGAAGAATCGAGAAATTATCTTTTTTTGATTAGTTTTTGTTAGTGTAAGTAAAATATGATGGTGTTAAGAATTAGGCCTGAAAAGTTAAGAAGCTTTTCTATAATTTCCTCAAGCCGGAAGAGTTGTCAATTCATTAAGCCCGATGTTGAAGGTATCAACTAATAGTAAAAAGACTATATAAATGGTTGATAATTGGTTTACTGCATAAATGGTTTTTGTTCATAGTGTCTGCTATTTTTAAGAAATAATGTTTTTAATTACTTAACTAAAAGGTAAGCAAACTAATGAATCAAAATGTCTGAGTTAAAAAGTGAAGATTATATATTTTTGTTATGGGACGTATGTCTTAATCAATAATTTTTACAGTCAGAATAAATATTTTGTAAACGAGCTGTACTAGATCTTCTCAACGTTATTAAAGTTAAAGAATGGCGGTTAACGAATTAAAAATACGAATACAATCCAAATGGTCAAATGACAATTCAAGAGATAATGGGTTGTTGTTTTAAGAATGTATCTCTTCTCAAACTTTAGCATGCTCACTAGATTATTATGGTTTTGATGCGTCATCAAAAGTTGGAACGATTTCCCTACTTCACTCGGAAATATGGGGACCTTTTTAAGTGAAGTTACTGGTTGGATAGTCAGAAATATTGAAGAAAATTAAGTCGTTGTTCACTGTACCCGCGAGTTTTTCTTTTATGCGATTGTTATTATGCATAGCTTTATTGGACAAACAAAAGATTAGAGAAGGGAGTGAATTTGCAGTTTTCATAAGCCATAGATTACGATACAGAAGACATTTGCCAATTATATTTTGAAAGTATTTAAATTGAAAAGACACGATTTGAAACTAATGTAGGACTGTTGGTATAGGGTTGTGAGTTGTACATTGGCGAGACAGCATATTCAAGAAAAAGTTCCTCTCAACTATTCTATTGTATGTAGACAGCGAGAGGCCATTGAAGCAGTTCAAATTCGATACTCGAAAACATACTAAGGAGGACCCCTCGATGAAATTTAATGTAAATAGCAGTAAAAGTGGTTTAAAGTTTTTTACTCTTTGACAGTTTGAAATTCAAAATAAGGATAATTAGTAAATCTGAAAAATAGTAAATGATTATGATGTTAAACAAGACTCTCAAGAAAGTTTGGATTTGCTTTGTGGTGAGATGGATGGAAATTAATGATGAGGAAATATTAAAACAGGCGCTATTATGGTTTAGAGGGTTGCAGCGGAAATATGGACATTTAGAGAATCCATCTGATGTAAAAGCTGTTTGTACTCATTTACAAGGGAAGTATGAATAGATGAGAAGACATTGTGAAAAAAACAATTGCCTCTTTGAATAAATGGACGTAAAACCACAATCAATAATTGAATAAATATGATTCTTATAAGACAACTACAAAACTACAGGGTATAACCTCTGCTTGCTATCAACTTAACTTATAGTCTTTTGACATTTGATACTTATCACGGCCTTGGATTAACTATTCGAAACAATTTTTTGTAATTGTGTTCAATCACCTAATGCAGAAAGAAGTAGGTCTTTTTTGATTTAACGATAATAAAAATATTGATCGATTGCTAAGATGCCAATGGGTTAGAAGACTCTCCAATTTCAAAAACAAACTCCTAAACGGCATTCATAATCATGTAAATGATTTGCAACAAATGTTTTAATAAGAGAAGACAATCCAAATAATTATTCGTCAATACACTGATCAAGAATTCAGCTGGTGGAGTGTATTTTAATGAAAGGAGTAATGGCGCCTACTTTCATCCAAAGGTTATTTGTGTGTTAACGGATCTGCAGTTTTTAGTTAATAATCAAGCTCAATTTTAGGGACTCCCGGATTGTTTTCATCAGCTGCAGCAGGTTTTCAAAATAGGCTATTTCAGTATTTAGTGATGATATATCCTACTTAAAATGCAGGCGAATGCTTCTCTTTGATTCCTTCCTTAACCTACACGACGTTATGGGGATATGATAAATCCAGTTTGGTTTTGAAATTAAAAGCCAAAGTAAAGTGGCGGCCAAAATTACCGAAGTTTATATTGATTTACTTCTGCTCAGGTTAAAAAGTTTTCCCCCCTTAACCCCCATTTTTGGGGAGTATTGCTATATAGAAATCAACTCTACTGGCATAATGAACCTGGAATGCAATCGCTAAATACCTTTGAGCTTATTGAGAGTATGGGCAAACATGTAAATAAAGAGTGGGGGATTTTTAGAAATAATAGAGTAAATACATTCCATACAACTAAACACTTTTGCAACCAACTTCTAAATTACAAAATTACTCGACTAAGGCATAGGTGATGTTGGAAATTGGTTGATTTATATATCGAAAAATGATGCCGTTAAGAATATGGTATGGCTAAGTTCTTACCCTCAATCTGGAAGAACTTGGCTGAAAAGTGTATGTTGAAAGTGCCTATAACAAGGAGAGGTTAGATATCTAATGATTTTGAAGTTGAAACCTCTGCTTACATTCAATAGAATACTTTTGATGCAATACTTTGGTGTACGCTTCTTCGGATTTATTACCAACACAAAAATAAACTCATTGAATAAGAAATACTTGTTGATACTTTTAAAACGTTAGTGAACAAAAATAATACTAACCCAATGAATAAAGAAAAACTTCACAGAAGGACTCTATCCTGAAGAAATTACGCGTCAAGCCTTCAAAGTTCGAATCCTTGTCCATGTAGTCATGCTAATTATTTAAAACTTACAATGACGAAAGCAAGATTATCTAAATGGTGAGGTTTTCACGCAAGCGAGTAAGCTATTTAATCCAACTACTCTTGTAGCACAAATGGAAATGCAGTGCGAGTGAATTAGTTAGTTCATGGATTGAGAATAAAATTACCCCCCTTAGTATTAGGTAGAGATTTAGTGCAAGATCCATTGAATAACTGCCACCAATCTTTTTGAATTTCTTGAATCATAAATTGAACGCACAGACGATCTTAGATGCCTGGATAATTGCAGCTTCAAATTTATCAAAATGAGCGTTAATTGTTTTATGAAAAGCCTGCAACGGCCTCAAACTTTTAGAAAAGGAAAGTAATCCGACCGTGAAAAATGATGAAATGCCTCAAGTAAAAAGGGTGATTGATGTAAATGTGTGGATGCATGAGAAATTTGGTTACGGCTTATGAGTTTAATATACGTGCTATAGGGTATGAAAAGTTATTCTGAGAATAGTGATGCTGAACTTCTAAGAAAAAGAGATAGCGACTAGTCCATCTATGAATTGATGCTTTACATGACTGACAACTGCTCGGTCGGACTTTTTAAGTATTCGCTGAGAAAGGAGCCGTTCCCGAGATCGGAATTGTACAAAATGAAAATTAATTGTATCAGCGATGCTCGATGGATTTATAGGGATGACTAGTCCGACTAAGAATTAAGATTGAAAAGAAATTAGTGTTGAAAAAATTCAGACCCCATACTAACAATATTAAACGGCTTTGAAAAATGGGGAAGAAAAAATTGTAATGACCACTTGGAGGAGATTTGTGTTTTTCTAATTTATTCCACAAGAAGTCAAAAGAGATTGGGTGTCAAAGACCCAATTGGTTCGACACTGTTTTTGTTCACAAAAAGTCAGCTTTGTTTTTCTACTAGTTTAAAAGGATTTGCTATCCATTCCATCTGTTCCACTAAAATGAAATGAGGATTTGTCTGGCTAATAGGAACCTTTCATCTAGATTGCGTTGTCCATCCAAGCAAGTCCCATGAGGCGATTCACAAATCCCAATAGGCATCAAATTACTTGCATGCAAGAGGGTTTGATATAAAACGATTTTTGGTGGAAACGTAAAGAGTAATAGAAAAGGAAAAACTAATGAAATCAGGAACTAAAAAAAGATTCCTAGAGCAAGCCGTGAACTAGATTGTACTGATTAATGAGAGGAGCCCAATTAAGTGTGGGCTAACTCCCTGCCGTTTGCAATCGCATCAAAACAATGCAAAAAAAAAATACGAACAAAAATTATGGCTGTAAGCTCGGTTGCCAACGAACAAAAAGTCACTCCAAGAGATAAAGCCATGGATTTATCTTTACTCACATCTTAAGAAGTGAAATGGCCTTTACGCCGATTTTGAATTCGACTTGTCTGCTGCTGATCATGGATTATTAGCCTTTTATGCGATTAGAAGATGCCCTTCTTTAATTGAACGAAGAATTTTCAAACACCTAGAAGCCAAACTGTAAAATACTAACTTTTAACCGAATGGAGGGAGATCAGTAATATTACAAGCATCCAATTTATTCATGGAACGAGATATTATTAATGGTGATTTTGGGTTTTTAATTAAAGAACTTGAAATAAAGTAGTAAATTGGAGAGGAATCTCTTCTTTAAATTGTAAAAAGCTTCTAAACAAAGAATAACCATTAAGGGCCATTTGCAGACTCTATGGAATTATTTTAATGAAAGCCTGTCGATAAAAATAAGGTAAAAATAAAGAGCAACTACAAAAGAAAAAAGGGGCAAGAATGGATATGGGATTCGGATTTAATCACACAACTTACCACAGTGCAAGAACTGCTCTATTATATGGAAATGTTTCGAATCATAAACAAAACAACCCACCTATACTTTTGCATCCGCTTTTCAATCGCAGAGTTGATCTCTTACGCATTAAATTCCGGCTCAAAGTAATGAAAAATAATGGAATGATAGAAGCTTGTTTCGAAGAGCAAATGAAAGATGCACTACGAAAGGATAGAATGAGAGTGGATAAAGGCTTTTGATAAAAGGAAAGGAGCACTAAAACATCATCCATGATACTAATTATTCAAAAAAATAGCAAACTTATTGGAGCATCAGCTCATCTCAATATAATTAATTTAAGGGCCGTGTTTTCTCATAATCAGAAGATCACTTTAGAACGAAGAATAGTTTTTGTAATAAGGTAGCACACTCGTAAATATTAGCGTTATTTTGCTTTACGTTGTGCACTAAACAAATAAAGAGAAACGACAAATGGAAAAAGGAACTAAATCTGAACCATAATTCGCCAGAGATTAATATAAGAAAGCGTGGTCTACTCCTAAAAGTTGATTTGAATATTGGTGAGGCGACTCAACAACTCGCATTTAAACTGCTCAGCTCCTGGATGGAGGTCATCTTTGCTGATTACAAAGTTAAAAGAAAAAAACATTCCACAAACATAAAATATCTTTCGTTCAAGCAATGATGTAAAAAGTAATGGTTTCCATTTTGACACGTTTTCTGCATCAATTGAAAAGTCATTCTTCGTAATCTTGTCCGATATTTTTCGCTTCATGGTTCGTCAAGAATTCCAACTGCTTTACAATGGATTCA
>Ga0163217_1063862_pt1 | contig 21358 bp, 14 predicted proteins | sample SynspAceP_FD_185933 | JGI IMG/M metagenome (GOLD analysis project Ga0163217, IMG submission 185933) | Saline lake microbial communities from Ace Lake in Antarctica - Synechococcus sp. Ace-P (PacBio error correction) | ecosystem: Environmental > Aquatic > Non-marine Saline and Alkaline > Saline ...
CAGAGAGAGATTCGTCAAAATGCCCCCAAAAAAAAAAAAAACAAAAAAAAAAAAAAAAGAAAAAGGCCCCCCCAAGGGGTTAACCCTTGGGGGTAACCCTGCCCATAAATGGGTAAACGTTGGGGCTTGGGCAAGTTTTCACTTGGGTACGTGGAAAAGCCCCGGGAAAAACCCTGGCGCCTTGTTATTTTTGACCCCCAACGCGGGGGCCCAGAAGATTGGTGTTTTGCCTCCCCACCAAGGGCCTTTAACCACTCACTAGTTTTGCCCTTTTGCTTTTGGCCTAACCACGGCCCCTGGCTCAGGAACGCCAAGCGGCGCCCCGGAAAATGAATTGCGCCACCATATTCGCCGCTCTGCGCAGCCCCTGCCCAAGTTTGATTGAAAAAAAGCAAAAAGTGCTGGAGGCTGGAACGGGGTCATTGGAACTGACCCTTGGCCCAGACCTTCGCCAACCCCAACACCACGGCAAACTCCTTCCTCGCGTGGCAAACCAACTATCCGATTGCCGAATGGAAGGGGCGCTCAAGCTCAAAGAGGATTTCCTATATTCACGCAAAGCTAACGCCGCCTGGCGAACTCAAGCACGGTCCACTGGCGCCTGGGTAGATGAAGACATGCCGGTAAGTCCAGCGTGGCCCCCAAGCGACAGCCTGCTTGGAAAAAGCTCAAATCCAACCTGCAGGAAAGTTCCCGCGCCCCGCGGCGGCAGTTTGAATCAACTTGCTTTGGCCGAAAACGGCAAGACCTGGATAACGGCGGAGGGCATCACGCATATAAAACTGCCCATGGGGTTTTTTATGAAACTATCTCCCAAATCGTTACACCATCCCGCCTGCACTGCTCAGTTATCACGTCGTTTGGTACAAGGGTACAGACCGTAGACAACCCAAGAAAACCTGGCCAAATCCGTCACCGTTAGATAATACCTCCTACCCCAAGGGTAGGAGGCGGCCGGCCTCCGCCGCAACGATTTTTGAATTAACATATTCGCTTCAGATATCAGGATGAACAAATGCTCACTCTTTTCAGAAATCAAAGATCGCTATTATTGGCCTGGGGCTACGTAAGGCCCTGCCTCTGGCCGTAGAATTCGGCAAAAAGCGCTTTCCGGTTATCGGTTTCGACATTCAATCAACCAACGGATCGCCGCATTGCAAAGCCGGCCACGACAGCACGCCTGGAAGTGGACGACCGCAGAGCTAAAAGAAATCCCGGACTCACCTTGACCTACAGCGCCAACGCCTGCTGATCTTGAGCAGCCAACGTCTATAATCGTCAACAGTGCCTACTCCGATTGACGAAATCACAAAACGGCAGAACCTGACCCGCTGATCAAAGCATCCCGAGACCATCGGGCAAGACCCTGAAAAAAGGGCGATATCGTCATTTACGAATCCACCGTAATACCGGTGCTACGGAAGAAGACTGCGTGGCCGGTTGCTGGTAGCGCGTATCCGGCCTGACCTTTTAAACGTCGATTTTTTACGCAGGTTATAGCCCCGGAGCGCATCAACGCCCGGCGACAAGGAACATCGCGTCACTAACCATCAAAAAGGTCCACTCTGGCTCCCACGCCAGAAAGTGGCGACCTGGTTGACGCGCTTCCTATAACGAAATCATTATTGCCCGGCACCCATAAGGCCAGCAGCATCCAAGTCGCCGAAGCCGCCAAGGTCATTGAAACACCCAGCGTGACCTGAACATTGCCCTGATCCACGAGCTGGCTGTGATCTTCAATAAGAATGGGGATTGAAATACTGAAGCCGTGCTGCAGCAGCAGGTACCAAAATGGAATTTCCCTGCCCTTTCCCGTCCCGGCCTGGTGGCGGGCACTGCAATTGGAGTGGACCCCTAATACCGACGCACAAGGCTGAAGCCATCGGCTACCACCCTCAGATCATTTCTCGCCGGTCGCGCTGAACGACAGCATGGGCGCTTATGTAGTATCTCACTAGTAAAAATGCATGTGAAAAAGCGCAATTCATGTAGACGGCGCGCAATATTGGTTATGGGCCCTGACCCTTCAAAGGAAAATTGCCCCAGACCTGAGTAACACCAAAAGTTATCGACCATCTGTGCGAGAGCTGCTGAGTACGAACATCAAGGTGGATGTAATACGACCCTTGGTTTCCGCCAGCGAAGCAGAGCACGAATAACAACATCAACACCCGTCAGCGAGCCGGCCATCAACGCCTACGATGGCAACATAATCCCAGCACGTAGGGCCACAAGCAATTGTACAGCTAGGGTGCGGCTAATATTCGCGAGTTTCGGCAAGCCCGAACACGATTCGTGTCCTATAGACCTCAATACTGTTAACCGCCGAAGATCAAAACCTCGCCTCTGATTTGGCAGGGCCGCTCAATATCCTTTGGTGGGAAGAGGCGGCCTCGGCGCGAAGGTTTAAAAAGCTAAGCCGCCGCGAAGATCGAACGAAATCCACACAGACCACCAGAAAAGACCAAACCAAATGACACGCTACGAACAACTACTCCAAGACCTCCTTAAAGACAAAAAACCTGGCTTATCACAGCGTAGCTGGATTTATCGGCTCTAACCTCCTGGAAACACCTGCTCAAGACTGGACCAGAACGTAGTAGGCCTGGATAACTTCGCCAACCGGTCATCAACACAACCTGGATGAAGTGCAGGGCCGAAGTCACCCGAGCAATGGTCACGTTTTAATTTTATCCAGGGTGATATACGCCAACTGGCTGACTGCCAGAAGGCCTGTACTGGAAGTGGACTACGTTTTGGCACCAGGCAAAGCGGTTTGGGTTCCGTACACGCAGCCTGAACGACCCCATTGGCTACAACGAACAAACGTCAGCGGCTTTTTTTGAATATGTGGTGCAGGTCGGGATGCGAAAGTGGCTAATGCTTTAACCTATGCCGCCAGCAGTTCCACTTCGGTGACCACCCAGCCACCCAAAGTTGGAGGAGATTATCGCAAAACCCTTATCACGCCTATGCTGTAACTAATACGTTAACGAACTGTAACGCATGATGTTTTTCGCTAAAAGCATGGCTTCAATACTATGGAATGCGCGCTATTTTAATGTGTTCGGTAAACGTCAGATTCCTAAGGTGCACAACGGCTGCAGTAGTGCCTAAATGGGCGGCTGCGATGAATACGGGGAGAGGAGTGTGATAAACGGAGAATGGCAATACTAGTTCGGGTTTTTTGCTATAATACAGAATGTCATACGCTAATCTGCCTTGCCTGCCAGCGATCAAAAAATTTGAGTGAAGCTGGTATCACCTATAATGTTGGCAGTTGAAATCGTACTTCACTTAAATCAGTTGTTGGAGCATTGTCTCCCAGTTTGTTTTGGGGTTTTCCAGTTAAGAAAAAAGCGAGGTATTAGGTATCTCAAAAGCCAGTTAAGTAGTGATTTTCGAAAGGGTGATGTAAGGCATTCTCAAGCCTTGCAAGATTAAATATAAAGTTCAGGTCTTGCCTATAATCACAAATACGATTTCTACACCGGAATCGAGGATTGCTATTGAATGGTAATATTGATAGGCTAGATAAAATTTAAGAGCCGGCAGAATATTATGAAAAGTTTTTCTAAAAGGATATATTCTAGTTGTTCGCTTTTCTGCAAAAAAGAAAAAATGCTGTCATTGGAAAGACTGCATTTTGGCTTTAATTCGAGAATAATCAATAAAGACCGGGTAAGGGCCAAGACGCCGTAATATTGAGGATAACGTGATGACTGCATGGAAGTCTGATAGTTCAGGCGACCGGTTGTCAACTTGTTTACGTAAATTTGTAATATTAGAAGAAATACATATATAGCTCTGTTAGAGAGTGGAGTTGGGCGCGTGTAATTGTTAGTGATGGAGGTGACTATCAATGGATAACAATAACCACCCCGTAAATCCAGAATTGCGTTATGAAATGGTGCAAAGTGGATGGAGCACGGCAAAGTGGTCATGGCTCCATCGATAGTGAGAGATAAGTTGTTCAAAGCGAATGCCTGGATTTGTCAAGTGAGCACGATTATGAAAGGGGTAATAATCGGGAAAACTCAATAGTAGCTGCTGGGCGGTCGTTACCAAGAGTGTGGATGGCTAATACTATCTGTGCTGGGAACCCTGCTCGTGTTGGAAGTCGTTAAATGAAAAGCTAATGTCATTTTAATTAGCGAGCAAAAAAAAATATACGCAGCATAATTGCGGTCCTTCTGAAATGTTTATTCTTGCGCGAAATTTATCTGCAGGAGATTTTGTGAGGTCGCTGTGGCTGACCTTACCTAAATTTATAGGTTGTATCTATATTTGGATCAATACTCCATATATATTTTTATAAAAGGGGGTGATAATTCCAGTTTTCTGGTGGTGATTTTTATTTCTTTGTGTATTTTGTCGCTGCTAGCTTTTCAATCTTAGATTGTAAAACATAATTTTCAAAATGGGCTGTAATGGAGTTTGGCGCTGGCGGGCCTGAGGTCTAATTAACGCAGAAGGCACAGGCGAAAGAATCGTCTACAATACGCCGCCCAAGTAAGTCGCCCTACGCCAAACTTCTTGTTACAGTATTGTTGGCTGTATTCCAGTTATGGTCGGAGTTTCATAATCCCTATTTTTGATCCAATTTATAGTTTTCTTTGGTTTTTAATTTTTTTCTTGTAATGGCTTTCCTAAAAAGAAATTATTGGTTTAGAGAGATCGGGCTAAAGGATTCTACGAGGTAGACAGACTATATGGTTTATGGTATGAAAAAGGGTTTGTAATTAGAAATGTTCCTTGGGTCAAGCTCTTTAACTTTCTTGAATATAGTCATGGGGGGTTCATTGTCTCCCATGAATAGCGGGCTTCAAGTTGCTATTTATGGACTGTACTGCAGATGGTCTTGTGGCAAAGAGCCTTTATGGCTTTTTTAAAAATAGATTCGGTTCGGGCAGGTTCAATAGGTTTTGTTCCACTTCCGTTGATGTTTGGTAGTGGAAGCGAAAGAGGCGAAAAAACTTAACTGCCATCAAAAGTGTCGGCTGCACTGTGTGTCCCGTCCCTGTTTGAATATTTTTAGTATTTGTGAATGGGTGCTAATAGCTGCTTTTGGAGAGGATTATGTTATTCATTATCCCTGCTTATATTCTTATTTTAGCCCTCCTTTTTCCGTTAATACTATATAAAATGTGTTCCGGCTTTCCGCAGCTGAGAATATTGGAAAATAAGCATATTACTCCTTGGTGTTTTGGCAGTCTTGATAAACGTAGGTTAAATTTTTTCTTTAATACCTTATATGGGATTGCGGTGGCAAGCTCTAGCCGTCACTGATAGCTTACTCCTTCTGTGGTATATAAATATTTTGTAAATTAAAAGTGGTAATGGTTCATGAAAGAAAAATTTTGTGGTTTGTTAATAGGCGTAAGCTTTTATTCCTTTGCTGTGGAAGTTCCTTCGGAATAAAGTTGCCGGTCTTTAACTGTGCCATAACACTTGTATTCTTTTAATGTTGGCTTTTAAAAATAGTCCGCACGTAGTAGAAAGGATTGATAAGCAGCTGGCAGTGTTTTCTGGTTTATAAATGTAGGGTTCGTTTCTGTCATAATTCTGAGTAAGTATATTAATGGCGTGGCTTCAGCTCCGTGTAGTAATTTTGAAATATATTATTTTGTCGGGTTCGGCATTTGTGGTGTACATGAGCCCTAGGCGGAAAGAAAAGGGGTGGTACAAGACTAGAATCAGTGGTGATGTGTTCTTCGTTGCCCGGTGGCCCTTCACAGTTTTTAAATTCTTATATTGTTCCTTAGCTCTTCCTTACCTAACGGGCAGCTTAGTAATGATTACCTGAGGTTGGCAAGAATCAAGTTGCCGCATTCGTACCGTAAGGGCAGTGCTAATCTTGCTGCTGGCTTTCGAACTAACAACAAAAATTACAAGACTCATGCTTTTGTGTTCTTATTGGTTTATTACATTGCGATCCTTTATTCATATTCTCGAAGCGCTTTGGTTAGTTGTGTGTTTTTGGCCAGCCTGCTATATTTCTTCTTGCTAAACCAAACCGAAATAATAAAAAATCGCAATGCTGGCAGGCTTTATAATGTTATCAGCAATGTTGAATGCTTTGGCGTGGAATGCAATGACCTATGAATGAGGGAGTCCTTTCAGGAAAAAACATTGATTCCGCTTTTAGTATGCAGGATCAAGGTGAATACCTTATAATGTTCGTTCTGAATGTAAGTGGTTTGCATTTCAAGATTCATGACGCGCCTGTTAATACGGAAAGTGGGCCAATAGCTTCGTAGAGCGACTTCGATCCGCATCGCATAAACACATATATGCAAGTAATTAGCAGAGTTTGGTTTGGCAGGTATGCTCTTCTATCTCTAGCTATTCTCTACGCTCTGTCTAGGACGTTCAAGTCTGACCCTGCATGGCAATGGTTCTTTTGTGCTTAAACTGATGACTTTTGTTCTTTCAAAACGCGATGAATCCGTGTTTGTATTTGTGATTTTGGTAGCTTATGCCTGTTCCAGGAAAATCGATGTAGTACAAAAGAATAAGTGAGATTTCATGAAACTTGAAACTCGGAAAATTGATTAATTCAACGATTTTCTGATTTAGTGGCGCTTATGGAAGAGCCTTATTTGTCCGCCATTTTAAACAAACAAATTAAGTCCTCGCTCAGCTAAAGCGAAATATTAATCTCGGTCTAGCTGAGCGGCGCGGCTTTATAGTTTTATCATGTTCAGTGACGGGCCATCCTGTAGGATTTATGATCTGCGGGGGAAAGATTAAATGATAGAGTAAAATCGTTTGTTTTCTGAGAATTTCTAGATATGGTGTGGGTTTGTCATAAAAAAACCCGCACTTTAATATGCCTAAAATAAAAGCTATGTTTACGCGATTTTCCCAAAAATAGTTGGAAAAGTGAAGGCAAGATGTTGCATATTTGTCGATGCGGTAGATACTAACGTGCAGGCCAAAGGGTATGGGCGTCAATATGCTAGAGACTGCCTTGAAATGCAGGCTAAGCCCAGCAACGGTGTAAAGGTCTATGGATATCTGTAAAATGAAATCAATAATGCAATTCGATTTTACGCAAAGATAGGATTGAGGTGGAGTTGCAGGGGGAAAGTACTACATATTTATAAGGTAAGTTAGATGAGAACTGTGCATATATGCTCAATGGCGTGCATTAAAGTATGGGAAAGAGTATTATTTAATCGTTACACATGCTGCAATACTTGGAGTGAATTTTGGCTCTTCACGCTAAAATTACAACTGTGTGTGCTCGTAGAGGAGGTCCGATGTCCCGTCCGTTGGATCCTCCAGGGTTGTGGGAGGGGTTAGTTTTTTATCCGTAACCGCGGCAGTGGGATATATGCAATAGTATTTTCGATGCGATTAAATATTTTTGGTTGTTCGTCGGCTCGTCGGCTCATTCGCTTTTTGATCGTATATATGTTCCGATTACCTGATCCACTGGTTGGAATGCTTCCTTTTGGGCTGGCCGGAAAACCTACGTAATAAAATCATTTTGTGGGCGATTCAATAGACGTAACAGTCAGGTCGGACGGTATTTTTATTATCCGATTTGTAAGTTAATCTTTTATATTCCAGAATATATTCTAACGGTCGCCGCTTCTCGCTCTGCGCTACATAAAACCGTTTGCTAATGGGCAGAGCTGGCCTCGTCGCCTTTAATGGCTACAAAATCCCAAGCGTTCAGTAATTTCGTCTACTATTAAAAGTTTCTGAAATTATGCAATTTTTTCCCGCGAGCCAGCAGATTGATGTATGTTTAAATAAGCAAAATTCTATATGGTTGGTTTATTTGCGTAAGTCGAAAAGGTGTGAATGTTTTGAAATCTTTCCATAGCTTGCTGAGCGCTTTCCCTGATATAAGTTTAAAAGTATTGGTCCGGTGATGGTGAAATTGGAGATGAGATTAAAGAATATATTCTCACTCAATAAGCGTTTTGGATATCCCTATGCAATGGGCATATTGATAATGCGGTCAGCTAGATAATCTGTATAGATCTCAATGAATGTCTTTTGTTTTGGCATCTACGTCAGAAGAGTAGCCCTAGAAGTTTTGTTATTGAGGCATGCTGTCCGGGTTGTTAGTGATAACTACACCGAGTTGGGTCGGTGCCGTATTGTTTTGATTCTAATAAACATGTTGTTTTTTTCAGATGTTTTGATGAGATTAGCTTTAGAGATGCGATGCTAAAAGCTTACAGTATGCCCTCAGTTGAGCGGTTTTTGAAAACGGCGCCCTGAGTTCTTATAAAGAGGTACGAGTAATTAACGATGGATAGATTTCTTGACGAGGTATTCTGAAATGAAGCGTAAATTTTCCGATTGTTATGCTTGGGCTGCGTTTCGAGTCTTGAAACTTTTTTCCTCCCAGACATCCCTGTTCATGGCATTTAGAGAAGGCTGTAACAGTTTTGTTATGGCCAGCGCCCGGGAGTAAATTTTCAGGTAACAAGCACATTCTGCCATTCTGAACTCATTTCCCGGAATTGTCTGTGGTAAAAATGTTATTTCGCAAAATGTGTGTCATTGCTATGTGGTGGGTGGTGTATTTGTCGAACGACGAATGTTTTAGTAGGTCCTGCGTGGTTATTTCATCTGACAATCATACATTTGAACAGCCAGGACTATGGCTATAGTTGGGGCAATAGAGCTAGAAAGAGTTTGAGGTTGGTCGCGGGTCTTGGGCATTGTGCGAACTCCTGTTGTCGTCAGGGGCTCTTGCATTCCTCCTAGATCAGTTCTGGGTCCTTGCTCTGTGTTCGCGAGTACGCTGGTATCCGGTGAAGGAATATTATTCTGGTAATCCTGCCAATTTTCGAACAGCGGAAATCAGTTCAGTTAAAGGTGCTTAGATGTTCAAAAGTTTGCATGTGTTCCCTGCTATAATGAAATTAATTTGTTGAAGATTTTTATAAGCGACTTAATTGGCGCAGACTGCATTCTCTCCTCAAAAATGTTCTCTGTGGATTTTTCCTTTATTGAGGCGGAAGCACGATGGCACAAAAGAATTTTTAGAAGCCTCGTAGATCTAACTCTCGCAGTTCACGCGTTTTGCATAATAGGCATCGATTTGTTTCGCAGGCTCAACCTAGCAATTCAGGAATGGTAAGTTAAATCCCGAAATTTTCTATTAGAATGGATTTGCATTCAAGATATCCATTGGGAAGTATGTTGAAAAATTGGAATTTCAAGCTTCCTTAGGATTAGCGAAGTGATCCGAGGGCGGCATGGGGATTTGCTGTCGAAACTGTTCCGTCGAATGATTACTTTAGTTTCCTTCAGGTCATTGCTTCGTGCGAATTCAATAAATTTGGGTGTTGGAGGGTCTGATTTTTAGTTTGCAGCAAAATCGTTCTGAGCCGGTAAAAGTAGATACAGTACCCATTTGGATGTTTCAAGGTTTGAGATGTTTTTCGGAGGTTGGAGGTTTTGACCCCGAGCCTTTTTAAGAAAATCAAGATGATGAATTCAACTTGCGGATTAACTAAATCTGGTGGAATATTTAATTTAATTGCCGGATATAAAGATCAGTTAATTTTCCACGAGATTCAGTCGCTAAATCTTCTCTTCAATGTTTTTATCAAATACGGATATTTTTCAAGCCTTTAGTTAATTGGAAGCTAACCACGTTTTTGCCAGCTACCGCCAGTTTGTGCTCCGATCGTTGTATTGTTTTGTTACATTCCTTGGCGTTTTGTCGCATTATTTTTTTCCATATTGGCCCCTTAATTGCATCGATTGCGCTTATGCCCTGGCTCACGAACTTTATTATCAAAGAGCGCCAAAGCAATCAAGTCCTTTAAGTGGTAAGCGCTATTACCTTTCTGCTTTCCTTATCTAGTGGTTTAGTCGTTTTAACAACTATAGCTACGGGTATGTGGTATTTTTAGAGTTTTGCTTTCATTGTTTAGTAAGAAAAGCGAAAGATGCACCTGAATTCAACACATAAAGTGCCAACGCTCAACCCCTGTATACACTTCGTAACGGCGTCTTCCATCCCAGGCGTTTGCGTGGCGTAAATTGATTCTGCGCTGCGACCTTACTTCCGACTCAAACGGTCATCGTGCTGAAATCGCTCCCTTGGGGAAGTACTGGCGCAACAGACATTGGTGTTCTCAATGTGGTTGGCCGCGCTGCCGGACGCATAAGGGTCGGCAAAAGTAAACGCTACGCCGCTTTCAAGGCGATCCGTTTCGGTGCCCCGCAAACCCTGCCGTTGTCCCAGCGTAGCGATGCACCCTGGTGGTCCTTTTAGTTTGAAGATTAATGGCCCGCGCACCTGGCGGCGCGTCTGCGCTTGACCGGATAGGCGCGAGATAGCCTTTTCCGATCCAGCCAACGTGAACCAAGTTTACTGCCCTTGCCATGCAACAGTGTCGCCTTCCCAGTCGTCCGTTCGTTCAACGGTTTTGCAAGGCCTCAGAAGGACGCTCGCTGAATAGATACCGATTTCGAAGCTGACCCAGCCTGTCAGGCTCCGTAGCTTTTCGGGTAGAGCCTGCGGCGCTGCGCGCAGATGCAGGTAGAGCTCCCCAACCATGGCGGTTTGTCGGTCATCGATAAAACGGTATAATCCATTCATGGCTTGACCACATGATCGGAGCCTTTCAAGCCGAAGGCGTTTGCTATTTGGCTCAGGGCTGAACTTCATCTCCAGCCAGACGGCAAAAGTGCTGTTAACGCACGCTCTGGCTTACAGTACTTGCGTGCATTGGTGCGCCGGTCATCGCATTGGCCGCCAGCTTGCGCCGCTTCGTAACGGCCCTCGAGAGGCTATTCCGTCTAACTCCCGACTGACTGTCCGATGTATGGACGCATCTGTTTGCAACGCCCTGACAGGGAATGCCTGAAGCCAATCCGGCTCATCTTGGTAACGTTTGGCTCTGAGTCAGTTGCCCGTAATGTGCAATTCATATGCGCTTGAATCCTTCGGTGTGCAGAGCCTGGAAAAAAATTTTTTTGGGGGTTAACCGGTAGCTGGCTCTCTGCCTATCCGTTTTCAAGCGTTGCACTTATCCTATGAATTCAAGGGCAGGTTAATTCTTCAAGGGTAATTATATGGATAATTTTTTCTACCATTTGCCCTTCCAGAAATTGGTGAGGAAGAATTGCTTGAGTGGTAAGTTCCGTTAAGATCAGGCTGGGTTACTACCGGCCCCAAAAACCCGCCAGTTTCGAAACAGATTTTTGCAAGCTACCTGGGGGGGGGCCCCCGGGGGGTTTTGGGGTGGGGTGGAGTGCGTAGCTGTTTAACTCTGCTACGGCAGGGCTGCACCTGGGCTGGAGGCGCTAGCGTCGGCCCAGGGATGAGTTATAACTACCACTCCATACTTTTATCCGCTACGGCTGAGGTTATCCAGGTATCTTTGGGGCAGATCCTGTTTTTTGTCGATGTTGAGCTTCCACTTGTTGTATCGACGTTCAAGCGTTGAGGGCTGCTATACCAGCCGCACGACAAGCGATCATCCCAGTAACATTTCGCTGGTAAGCTGCTGATATGGCTGCTCTCGTCGAGATAGCTAAGGCCCACAACGTTGCCATTATGGAAGATGCAGCGTCACGCTCTTTCCTACGACATCGGCGGGCCCTAAGTTGGCTCGCTTCGGATAGCGGATGTAATGTATTTTTCAGTTTTTATGCACCTGAATTCAACACATAAGTGCAACGCTCACCCCTGTAAATACAACTTCGTACGGCGTCTTCCATCCCAGGCGTTTGCGTGGGCGTAAATTGATCTGCGCTGGCGACCCTTACTTACCTGACTCAACGGTCATCGTGCTGAAATCGGCTCCCCTTGGGGAAGTACTGCGCAAACAGACCATTGGTGTTCTCATTGGTTTGCCTTGTGCGCTGCCAGGGGACGGCATAAGGGTCCGGGCAAAAGTAAACGCTAACATGCCGCTTTTCAGGCGGACCGTTCGTGCCCGCAAACTCCTGCCGTTGTCCAGCGTAAAGCGATGCACCTGGTGTCTTTTATTGACGATAATGGGCCCGCGTCACTGGCGGCGCGTTCTGCGCTTGACCGGATAGGCGCTTGAGATAAGCCACTTTTCCGACTCCAACCAACGTGGACCAAGTTACTGCCCTTTGCCATGCACAGTGTCGCCTTCCCAGTCGCCGATTCGTTCACGGTTTGCAGCCTCAGAAGGACGCTCGCTGATAGATACCCGATTTCGAAGCTGACCCCGCCTGTCATGGCTCCCGTAGCGTTTCCGGAGAGCCTGCGCGCTGGGCCGCAGATGCAGGTAGAGCTCCCCACCATGGCGTTTGTCGGTAATCGATAAAACCGGTAAAATCCATTCATGGCTGACACATGATCGGGAGCCTTCAAGCCGAAGGCGGTTGGCTATTTTGCTCAGGGCTGAACTTCATCTCCAGCCAGACCGGCAAAGTGCTGTTAACCACGCTCTGGGCTTACAGTACTTGCGTGCATTGGTGCGGCCGGTCATCGCATGGCCGCCCAGCTGCGCCCGCTTCGTAACGGCCTCGAGAGCTATTCCGTCTAACCTCCGACTGACTGTCGATGTTAATGCCGCCAATCTGTTGGCCACGCCTGAACAGGGACATGCCCTGAAGCCAGATCCGGCTTCAAATTCTGGTAACGTTTGCTCTGAGTCCAGTTTGCCGGTAATGTGCATGTCATATGCGCTTTGAAATCTTCGTGTGAAGAGCCTGGGATTGTACCGGGTAGCTGGCTCTCTGCCCTATCGTTCAAGCGTTGCACTTATTCTATGAATTCAGGCCAATAAAAACTATTACCACAGGTGAGGGCGGGATTGCTAAGTTACCCGCAGACCTGAAATCGCAAGAGCGTGCACGAGTCATGGCGCCTTCCCATTGGTATCAATCGTGGATGCGTTTGATCGGTTACTGCTAAAGCGCCAAGTTGGTATTACGAAGTAGTCGCGCCGGGCTTTTAAATAAATATGACTGATATCGCTGGCTGCATCAATGGGCATCCATCAGCTCAAAAAATTAAAAGGCTTCCAGGAAAAGCGGGCAACAGCCTAGCAGGATTATATGATGATTTGCTTGGCGGATCTGCCCATTATATTGCCGCTCTCCGGCTTGAATGGAGACATCCACTCCCTGGCACCTCTACCTTATCCAATTGAAAACCTGAAATAAGTGTGGACCGAGACGAGTTTGTGGCGAGGATGTTCCACAAGGGTATTGGTTGCAGCGTGCATTATATCCCGCTCGCACTTCAATAGCCATATTGGCGCGAATACCTACAGCCCTCACGCCTGAAATGTTTCCTGTCACTCAATCTATCTTTGAAAGGACGCTGGAACGTTACCTCTCTACACAGATGACGGAAGATGATGTCAGGCGTGTAGTCGCATGCGCTCAAGGAGTGTCTTGAATGTTGCTTAAAGAGAACTCTTTGACGCTTGTCGCTAGCGCTATAGGGTTTGGGTTATTTTATTGCCTGTACTTTTTGATTAATTTCTATTGTGCATTAATCGGAAAGCAACTGGCCGCTATGTTCTTTAGGCAGGAACGGTAGGTCAAGCGGGGGAGACCATTTCGCAATTATCACAAATTTCGAACCATGGTTACGGACCGCTGAAGCAGCGTGGTATGCAGATTACTGTTGGTAAGACCCTAGGGATCACCCGAGTAGGCGCTAACCTTAAGGAAGTACAAACTTGAATGAGGCTGCCCCAGTTGCTTGAATGTAACTGCGCGTAAGATGACCTGGTGGGTCCGCGTCCCTGAGGTCCCCGTTATGGCAGGTTTAACCCTTCAGTATCAAGGGACAAAATATTATCTGTGAAACCGGGTTATTACAGATTGGGCTCAATCAAATACAAAGATGAAAAAACGATGTGCTCGGAGCCCGCGGATGACCCTCATATTGCCTTATATTGAGGGAGGTCATGCCCGGTAACTTCATACGCCTTCTGATTATGTGGGATTCACAGAAGTTTTCTGGGGGATCTAAAAGATTATTTTCGCCACTTTATTCTGCGATTGTCCGTTGACCCGTGTTCCAGCTTGGGGCTGCGTTTTGTTAAAGATCTTTTGCCTGGTATGTGGGCGCTGGAGTCATGGGCAGGTCCTGTGGCCGAGCAGCACTGCTTAGCGGAATTGGGAAATGTGACTTCCCCTAGACGACAATTTGGCCCGAATGTTGGACAGAAGCTTTGGACTGCCCTGTAATGGCAGAATTGATCATCTTATTGCCAGATTGACACTTTGTCATGGTGGGATAGCGCTGTCGGCAAGAATGTTTGTTTCGAGAAGCAGTGGATTAGTCTTATTGAACAGGCCTGGCAATCAAACTGGTTTCAAATAGTCCATCCTAAAGCAATGGGTGAGCCGCTAGCGGATGTTGCAACCCGGCAGGCTGTGATGGCCGGGGCTGTTGTGGGTAGGTTTTGCTACGTGGGGCGTGGTGGTGATCATTAATGCAACGCCACCGTAGACCATGTGTGTGATGGAATAGCTATCGGCATATCGGGTGTCGGCGTGCATTGGGCTGGGTGGAGTGCGGATTGGGAGCTCGCGGCCTGTGTTACAGGCGGGTAGCAGTTTGTGGCCTATAACGTTGTTGTGGAGCCGGGGCGTCCAGTTAGGGCCGCGGTAACTATATTAGGGTAGGCGGCCAGGGTACTTTTTTCTTCGGGAGGCGTTCGCCGTCCCATGCCGACTACAGGAGCCTTCTGTCAGTGATTGGCTGTGTATCTGTTTGGATCACTTCAGCCAGGTTTGGCCGGGCGGTAGGGGGCAAGTGGTGAGGCCTTGTTTGATGCGCATCATGTTCCACCAACGCCCTCGCAGTTTGCCAGCCGCTGCAGGCCGGATTATATGCAGGCTTTCATTGATGGGTTTCATCACCCTTGCTTTGGGCATGTTTGCGCCCGGCTGTAAGCTGGGCGCAGCTTGCTGCGAAAAGCAGGCCGTCTATCGTCCCCGGTCGCGGGCGTCAGCACGTTCAGAAGGGTGCGTAGGTAGGGGAAGGAATAGCTGAAGCATCATGCGTAGAGCAGCGTTCTGCTTTCCACGCCTTTGCTTGAATGCAGTCCTCTACTGCTTTTCGCAGCTGGGTTTGCGGGCTGTGTTCGGTTCTTCCGATCGGTGTGGGGGCCTCTCAGGCGTTTGACCATCCAGTCCAGGGTGATGTCGGACAGGCCGGCTAATCCGCATATGACCTCCGATATTCGAATGCACACGCCGCAAACCATACCTGTTCGACTATTTTGCCCAGGCGGTAGAGGCTGGGTTCAGGCTTTTCCCACAGGAGTGGCGGGAATGCGGGGCGCTTTTCAATCGATGGCCAGGGCGTGCAGGGCTACCTGAAACATGCGGCCCCAAGGTGTACGTCATGGAAGTACCAGCGCGAAGGAAGGACTTGTGCCTTGCCACTCGCCGGGTATGCCCAGTGAGCCCTACGGTATCCACAACGCCACGTGAATGCATTTTAATGCTGACGTTGGCATAGCGGCCGATGCCAGGATGTTGGCGATGGCTGCTTGCTCCTGTTCTGTGCTTTGCTTGTGGCGGCGGATGCGGAGATGTCATCCAGTTGCCTGGCCAGGCAGGTGGAGTGCAATATCCCCCGAGTTGAATCAGCCCTGCAGGCTGCGGGCGGTATAGGCGCCGCGGGAAAAGCCAAACCGATAGATTCGTCACCTGGGCTGGTAGTTTTGGTTGCCAAGGGAAGCGGTAGGCGTCGATGATCTTTCGTTTCCAGGCCCAAAACGCCGCTTGAGCCGCCGAGCCAGTTTTTTTTCACCCCTGCTAGTGCCCACGCCGCGCCCGTAGTAGAGAAATCTGGCTTGGTAACCATCTGCCGCCACCAGGGTATGGAGCGGCAGAAGCCTTGACCACGTTTGGTGAATCTTGTCCGCTCTGCTCCGTTGGAGTTCCAGTGGCCATCGCAGGCATTAGAATAAGGCGTCCTTTTTTGTCATGCGCTGTTCCTTTGGTTTGTGACCTTGGCGTTCAGAATGCCGCCGGTTAGGTTATTGTGGCAACAATTGGGGGTGCCGTTTTGAGAACCGGTTGGTATTGCCGTTGGGGTTTGTGCAAGTGACGGTGGACTCACATAGGTCCCGAGCTTTATTCGTGACCTTTTGACCCCTGGTGAAGGCGTTTTTTTCGAACACGAACTTTCGCGCGAAGGCTAGTCCTTGATATGAACAGGGAACTTTACCACAATGGTAAATAAAGGCTAACCTTAAAGCCTGTATAACTGGCGAGCCGCCGGATTCAGAGGCAGGCGGCCGAACACCAGATCGTGGGTGGCCCGATTTATCCGATAAAGGAGCGTGTTGGCGGTCGTTGCTTTAGCTATAAGGTTCGGCTGGTAACCCGTAGGCAAGGACTGATGTTGCAAATCTAGGTCTGGAATGATGAAAGCTAAGTACCTTTTGCGCAACTCCCTGAGGTCTGGCCGGTAATCGGAACTCAGAGTGGTGTGGATTGGCGAACGCGGTTGCTGGCAGCATTGTGACGCAATACACATTTGAAACGGCTGAATGGAACGTTTTGTTGGGAAAGGAATATGAGTGTGAGTATACGTCAAATTTGCCATAGGTCGGACTGGCTTGGTGTTGACTGGTTGGTCTCCTGGTCACTTAATGAATCACTTATTAAATATGGTGCGTTATGAAAAATCATGAATTGGCTAATTGCCCAGGTTTGTGGTGAAGGGCGGTTAAGTCAAAAATCCGATGCAGAAACCTTTGAATATAAAGGGCGATCGGGCTCACAGATACGGTGCTTTTTTTGCTGTGTGCGATAGTTTGCGGTGTTTATTCAGGCTTGTTAGATCAACTTGTCGGCCCAACCAAGCGTGCTGTTTTAGCTTTTCCATATAACAGGTTGGATGGCCTTTGACGGGTTAAGTCCAGTAAGGGGATCTGAGAAAAGGTTTTAGGGTTGTCCCAACGTGCCGCCTGCAGGTTTTTTGGTGGTTGGGCCGGTCGCTTTTAAGTAAGTATTGAGAATGATGACGTCTCGCAATCGGAGCCGATGGACCATGTTGAGTGCGCGTTGCTATGTCTGTGCCCGGCAGGCTTTTGCGTGGCTGGCTGAAGTATGGCGGGGCTGAGTTTGGCTGTGACCAGGATGGACAGCAAGAAGTTGCAGACTTAGACTTGTTTACGATGGTGGCCTGGGTGGCCGCATCGGAGACGTGTCCCGTCGGTTGTAGCTAAAAACTTCACTCGGCAATACACCACGGCTTTGTTTGAGCGCAGAATGCAGCCCAATTATGAAAGCTCTTCGACTCTTTTGGTGGTAGCTGCTCATGAGTTTTGGAGCTCTCGCCGTTACAGTTGAAGAAGCATCTGTGTGTTCAGCCGGATTCATGTGGAGCCGGCCGTTGCCTGACAGCCGAGGCTATTTGGGCGGCCTGTATTTGGATTTTTAACAGATGTGACTATCGGGTGGATATTTTCTTGCCGGCGTTGCCGACAAGAACCAGATCAGCCAACTGAATTTAATGATCACTGTCAGGTTGGCGATTCTGAACGAAGAGGGCAAAGGTAAGCCGGCTCCCTATACTATTGATATGGAGGCTTACGCTGGTTTGAAATTTCCCCGAATTTCCCTACTACTGAATCGTGAGTCCCGCTCGTGCCGCCCATCAATGGTGCATCGCTGATCATTGGTTCCATGCGAGACATGATTCAGCAAATTAATGCATCGCTTTCGTTCGGCCCCTATCGTTACTACCACGCTCAAGAATTTTTGCCCTGATAAGGCGAATGAAGAGTCGCTTCCCTGAACTCTAAGCCCGACTCTGGCGCTCTTAAATCACGAAGCTGTGGTTTCCGGCTGTACATCAGGAGTTACTGGAGGTTACCAAAGCCGTATTACCGCGTTGCGGTCTCGCACGCGCTTTCTCCCGCTAGCAAGGCCATCCCCAAGGAAATGGTTACCGTGGTTTTTGAATAAAAACCGGTAATCCAGTACGTGGTGGAGGAGGCCATGGCGGCCGGCATCAACGAGATTTGTGCTGGTGACCCACTCGAGCAAGAAGGCTATTGAAGATCACTTTGACGTGAACTCGAGCTGGAAGCCGAAGCTGGAAACGCCGTGGCCAAGAAAGAGCTGCTGGAAATTCTGCGCGATAACCGCGCCGCCTGGCCTGAAGGTCACGGCAGTGCGCCAGGGCAAAGCGCTCGTTTGGGGCATGCGGTGTATTGTGCGCTGGCCGATTGTGGGTGATGCGGCCTTTGCGTGCCCTGCTGCGCCGGACGTGCTGGTGGAGCAGTCAGGCGCTGTGGTGGACTTGCGGCAGATGGACTGACCGGATTTGGCGTTTGATGGCCAGGCGCAGATCATGGTTTTGAGCCGGTGCTTACGAGCGAGTCAGCCAGTAATGGCGTGGGTTGATCTGAACGGGGCGATCTGCATCAGGGCAAGCCATGCGTTTGAATGAGCGCAGGTAGTGGAAAAGCCTGCGCGAGCCGAAGCCCCCATCAAATTGGCTACGTTGGGCCGCTTATGTTTTTGCCCGGCGAGTAAATTTTTGAATTGTTAGCCAAGACACAACCTGGTGCGGCGGTGAGTACGCTGTCGATGCTAATGCTGCTCTCCATGCAGCAGACAGGCGTGGAAGGCGTTCAAATTCGCGCCGTCCCTATGATTGCGGCAGTAAACTGGGTTACTTGGAAGCCACCCTGGCTTACGGTTTGGCCGGCGACTCTGTACTGGGTCAACGATTTTTTCAAGCCATGCTGGCCGCGCTATCAGCGCTGAGGAGCCCTTTTAGATGCACATGGAATGTATACGGCGATACGCTTTGGCGCACTGGTGAGTGCTGCTGCTTTGGCGTCGTCGGGTAAATCAGGTTTTTCTGCATATTCTAGACGGGCCCTGTGGCTCGCCAATTGGCTAAGGGCGAGTACCCCTACCGTGAAACCTGGGCTGGCTGAATCTGATGGCCGACAAAGCCAGGGCCGGTAGGCTGTGCTGGCGGGATATGGACACGCCGGCCTGAGCAGCAAGAGCGGGTGATCTGGTTTGGCATTGAGCCGCGGATGCCCTTTTTGCAGGCCCAGGAACAATTTTTTGCGTGGCCTTGCCCCGATAAACGAGCGCAGGCTTGGTTGGTGGGTCAATCAGTCGAACTTTCCGGTGGGCACCAGCGAGAGTTTGCAGAAGTACTGGAAGAGGCCAAAGCGCAGGGTGAGTCCCAGCAGTACTGTGGTAAGCCTGCCGGATTTGCTGACAGAGGGTAATGCGTTTGGCGGGATTTTTATGGCGTGCCGATAGCTGGTTGCTTGCGCGGATGAACCTGTTGGCAAACAGAAACTCGTTCTTGAGCTGCTGCGGCCGTTCAAACCGGCGGCCGTGATGCGGTGATGGTGATGCGACCCCGGTGAAGCGGAATTCACCAAGCTGGCGATTACCGGGATGTTGGCTACCCGCCTGAGCTATATGAATGATATGGCGAATCTGCAGAACAGCCTGGACGTGGATTTGAAACGTATTCGCCAAGGCATGGGTGCGGATAAGCGCTTGGCGAAATCCTATCTTGTACCCTGGTTGCGGTTTGGTGGTTGAGCTTTTCCCGTGATGTGATGGAGCCTGGCCTCTACCCTGCAGGTAGCGGGAATGGCAGGCGCAGTTGCCTGGATGAAGTGCTGCGCATCAATGATCCAGAAAGAGGTGCTGGTTCCGCAACTGTGGGCGCCATTAACGGCACTGAACTGCCGTGGGCCCGCAGGGTCCGCCGCTCTGGGGCGTGGCGCTTCAAGCCTGAATCGTCCCGTATCGATAACTCCCACCGCAGTTGGAAATTGTATGTGAAGCGCTGTGGGGCGCAGGGCGTGGGAAAGTGCATGTGCACGATCCGCGGCGGGCTGCGCGCGCTGGCTGACTGGGGCGGTTAAGCGTGAGGACCTGGGATTGCTGCATACGGACCCTTACGAGGCAGCGGAGGGCGCTGAATGCGCTGATGCTGGTCACTGAATGGGATAGGCCTTACTGGAGCCTGATTTGCTGCGCCTGAAGAATGAGCATGGCGTATCCGCTATTGCTTGACGGGCGAAATGTTGTGGGAATCCGGCATTTATCAAGCAGAATGGTTTTGAACTAACTTGGCATAGGGCGGCGGCTGAGTGATGCAACCACATCCAAGCAAAACAGTGAAGCCTGGCAAGCGTTGCTTGCCACGGGCAGGAAAGTATGCGCGGCAAGCATCTATCGACAATGTTCGCCGCGATGGCCGCGTTGTTCGAGAGGACTACATCGCCAGTTTGGCCCCATTCCTTTTTGATTTCCTCCAAACAGTGTATTGAAGAGCCAACCCCTCACGCACATGCTCGCGCTGGCGCGGGAGCAGGATCTGGCGGCGTGGGATGGATGCTCCTCTTTGCTGGGGAAAGATCAATACCAGCGAAGATCGGCGGCCCTATGCACGTGGGGCACTGCGCTTACCCGCAGAGCGAATTTGCGAGTAGACGGCAAGGAACATTACTGGCCAGGTTCATGCTCCAACTGCAGCGAATGGAGAAGATAGTCACGCAGAAGAATTCGTGCGGGCAAATGGCGGCGGTGCTACCGGGAAGTGATTACCCGAGTGGTGATATTGGCGTGGGCGATCTGACCTTGCCCGCTGAAATGGTGACGCAGGCGTTGACCGTTCGCGGCTGCCTAGCGCGTCAGAGCTGATGTGCCTGTTGCCTCGACTATGGATGGCAGCCAATTATCGCAGGCTGCCTTGCGGTTTGAGCCCGCACCTCCACTCTGTTTATCATTTCGTCCAAATCCTTTGCCACTATTGATACGCCTGACTATGCGGACGACGGCGGCGGCATTGGCTCGAGCGCGAACTGGGTGACCGCAACGGGCTTGTTTGAATTGTCCCACTTTCTGGGCGTGTCTTCTGCTGCGGCGACAGATGACCGAGTGGGGGCAATGCCCCGACTACAACCCAGATGCGGCTCTGGGAAAAATTGGGTATGGCGGCCCGCTATTCATTGTGGTGGCGATTGGTTTGCCCGGGCCCTGACCATTGGCATGCATGGCTTTTTCGGGAGTTGCGCGTGGTGCGCATGATATGGATTAGCATTTCCGTAGGGCGCCTTGGGAGCAGAATTTGCCGGTAATTGCTCGGTATGATCGTATCTTGGAATACCAATTAATTCTGAACATCAATGCCTCATGGCGATCACTGCCGCTACGATGGTCGCTTGAAGAACTGCCCGAATTTTTTGAACAGCTGAAAATGGAACCAACGACAAAGAGCGTAAACCGCTCGGGAGTGAACCGGTGGATTATGCGAACGCTTGCCCGATTTGTATGGGCAACGGGGGCCGATGCACAGCACTGCTTTTTTACAGTTGCGCAAACCAGGGCACGGAAGGCGTGACCTGCGACTTTTATTGTGCCAGCG
>Ga0163217_1115442_pt1 | contig 21293 bp, 20 predicted proteins | sample SynspAceP_FD_185933 | JGI IMG/M metagenome (GOLD analysis project Ga0163217, IMG submission 185933) | Saline lake microbial communities from Ace Lake in Antarctica - Synechococcus sp. Ace-P (PacBio error correction) | ecosystem: Environmental > Aquatic > Non-marine Saline and Alkaline > Saline ...
AAAAGAAAAAGGAGAAAAAAAAAAAGGAAAGGTGGAAATAAAAAAATTTGGGGCCCGAAAGGGGGAACGATTAAACGAGGACCGAAAAGCCCCATCTTTTTCTTAAAGCCGAAGTAAAGCCAAAGAAATTTGGGCCCCCCACGCTTCACGCCTCCGCAAAAATGAACGAATAAATAAGGGGGCTTTTTCCTTCCACCTTGTTAAAGCCCTGTCCCGCCGTTTTCCCGCCGGGGGAGGAAACAAAGGGGTGGATTCTCCGACCCAATAAAGGGAGAAAAAGACGGAAAGGGCATAAGACACCAAAGTTAAGTTTTTTTTTGCTTTGAATTGGTTTTTTATTGCGAGCTCCGGTAAAAGTTCCAGTCGATTTTGCAAACCGGCAAGGTTTAAAAGTCCAATAGCCCTAAATAAAAGGCGTCCCCATTGCGAGGACGAATAGAGACGAAGCAATCTCTTTAGCGAGTAAAAACAGATTTGGCCAACGCTAACGCTTCGCAAAATGACGAAAAATAGGTGGCTTGCCTTCCATGGTTAAGGAAGGTGGATTTCCCTCCGACCACTAGGAAGGAGAAGACGGAAGGGAATGAATTCGTAGGCTGGTTAATTTTGAAGCAAAGGATCAAATACACCCCATGCGTGAAGTAAAAAAAAACATGAAACAAAACTATCTATAATAAAAATTGGTGGAAAACGTAATTGAGAAATGAAAGGGGAAGCCTCCAAACAAATTCCCTGGATTTCCTTTCCGCCATGGAAGGCCCTAAAAATTTGGTGCAATGGCGGTGGCAAAACTGCGAAAACCCAATTGCTGAAAAATTAAGGAATCGAAATCCAAATTGGTAGGAGAAGACGTATTAACCGATGAAAGAGGGACTAAAATGATACCATGGTCTACGGTTGCTTTGGCCAATAAAAAATTAGTAGCCCAATTACCAGCCAGGGCAACTAAATGCCATTTGCCTGAGTGGTGCCGATCGGCAATCCAATTCGTGCAGTGAAAGAACCGGTCCGGGAAATAGACTACGGATTTGCGGGAAGATGTGGGAGAAGTAAATGGCCAGCGGCCATAGACAAATGTTGCAGGCCGAATTTGTTCCGGTTGTTTTTGCCATCAACCCCATAACAAAGAAGGGCAATTGTTGAATACCAATGCAGATACCATAGCCTCGGAAATGCCATTGGGAATGAGCGGAAACTATGACACCCCCTCTACTAACTGCTTTGAAGAAGAAAGGGTGTTTGTTGGATATTTTCTGACGAGACCTTTTCGGTTGTAAAAAGAACCTTGGAAGCCTAAAACTACAGGAATTATTGGAAAAGAAAATTAATAGCGGATGCCATGCTTCCAAAATTGAGAATTGCTTTCATGCGCTCATAAAAATGTGGCAAGTCTGTATTTGGGATTTGGATATGTTAAACCCTAATGCTACCTATTTACACGATACCTTATAAACATGGATCAACAAAAACTTACGGAAAAAGGCAATTGAACTGTTACAGGAATTGATTCAAATCAGTCGTTTTCCTCCGAAGAAGATAAGACGGCAGAGCAATTGAAGCAATGGTTTATAACCAACTTCGATATCCCTTTAAAACGGAGAAGAACAACGTATAAGCTTTAACAAATACTATGATCAAGAAGCAAAGCCGTTATTGCTGCCAATTCGCACCACGAAACCGGTAAAAACCTAATTCGGCTCTAACCAAAGATCCTTTTCATAATCCCGCATATTGAGGATGGGAATTATTTGGTTTGGGGAGTAACGATGCCGCGGGATGCCCAAGTCAATCTTTGATAGCTACCTTACCCATTTTTTAACGCCAGGAAACCTGAAAGCCATAATATGGTGATCGTGGCCTCTGCAGAAGAGGAAAGTTTTCAGGCCCCAATGAATTGAAAACCAGTATGTTGCTGATCCTCAAAAAAAGATTGGCTAATAGTAGGGGAACCCACCTTGATGAAATTTGGCCATGCCGAAAAAGGCTTGTGGTTTTTGAAGGTAAGGTAGCGGAACACCACCCTTCGCATGCCGCCCACCCGAACGATAATAGCCATTACAATACCAATAAGGTTTACCTGCAGTGTTAAGGATTATAAGTTCCCAAGGGTATCGAAAGTGCTGGGGGAAGTAAAACTTACGGTAAACCCAAAATAATGGCGGAAGTCAACACAAATGTAGTACCCGCCCATGTGGATCTGGTGATAGACGTGCGTGTAAACGACAGCTACTTCCAACACAGGAAAATTGCGGACATCTCATTGCTGAAGCGCCCTTGCGAGGTAAAGCCCCTTCGTTACGCTTTAAATTCCTCATCGATACAATAAAGGATCACGCCTGGTGCAATCCGCTTGGCATTGGGCAGAAGTAGCTACGGCTCGCCCACCTTATCAGATCAGGCGGCTTGAGCTGTCAAAGTCCTCCAAATTAGACCCGGCGAATTAGCACTCGTAGTCACTCTGCGGACGAAATTTATTTAATTAGCAGCAATTGAAGAGGGAATAGATTTGTATATTCAAATTTACAAGGATTCCCTTGAAAACATAAAACAATAATCAATAAGTAATTTAATCAATGTAGTTTGTTCAATTGTAATGACCATTAAAAAAACAATAAAAGATAACAAATGAAACCGAGCCAAAACCGGACCTTACCATTTTACTAGAAGAGTTTTATGGCGAATTAACATTTGACTATAAAAAAAAAACAATAAAAAATATCAATGAAACTTTGTGGACAAAGGATTAGCACCGACAAAAAATAGACCCATTCACGTGGGCAATGATAGGGAACTGGATTGCTTGGCAAAAATACGACGGTAATTGCCTCCAAAGGCCATGCCAAAATGTTTTGGGCAAATTCGGTTATTGACCCTCTAAAGGAAACCGAAATCCCTAGTAAATGAGCTTGGACACAATATTGCAAGACCATAGAAAAATGGCAACGTTTACCATAGAGGACAAGTTTTGAGGAACATCATTCTAAATTGAATTCTGCTCCCGCTAAGGTTGGGGTGATGCCGGTAAAAAGAATCACACTGCATCGCCTAGGAAACATCAGTTTTTGGTGGCCACTGCATTGTACCTAAAGAACGAATTCCAGAAGATCAAGGATCAGACCAAGGATGTGGTCCAACCCTCTTATTAAATTTGGCCGATAAGCATAAAAAGTGATGTGCCGGGCTATACCCACCTTGCAGATAGCCATGCCCTTCCTTCCTTTGGACTGTGGTTTTCCCCGCCTATGGCCGAAGTTTTGTAAGAGACGATCTTTTATTTTGATGCCCGCCTATAACGGTATCCGACAAAATCCCCTTGGGAAAGTGCTGCGCGGTTAAGCAGTTCTTTTCCTATAGACCGTAGTTTACTACCGAGAATTGGGATTTGAAACTATGAAATTACAATGTGGTGCCGCACAAATGGGGCGTGGGAAGGTAGAAAAGGCAGCAAGCCTTTGGGTATGAGCAGCATTGCCGCCCCCGTCTAAAAAGGCGATGACAATCTGTGTATATGAGCCCAGAATTTTAAATTTATCTCCTTTTCCGGATGACTTACCACAAGGTCCAAGCATTAATGCCCCCATAAGAAAAATCCGGATGTTTTGGATGTAACGCGGTAAGTGTTAACCGACTCAAAACCGTACCCAAACCCAATTGAAATCTTGATTACCACAACCTGGCCCAGTGGCTTACCACAAGCCTGCAATTGGTGATAGAGGTGATCGTACCTGCCATACAGGACCTAAAAGGCTTATGTTTTGGAAATCTTGACATTTAGTTTAAAAAGAAGATACGGGTAAATGAAAATATTTGGACGACCCCAAAATACGACTATCTGTTTTATTGTGGACCCTGAAACAATTGGTATTGACCGGCACGCCTTTCCCGTGATGCCCTATAAAAAAAATGGCAAGGAAATCAACCGAAGCAACCTTTACGCCAAAGAGATATTAAACACCTCACGAAGGTAAGTTTTGGCAATCCTTGCCTGGCAGAAATCAAGAAAGAAAATGGATAAGATCTCAGTAAAACAGTTTGCAGTGGTCAGTAAAAAGTGAACAGTGGGTTGATGTCCGAAGGTCTAAAGTCCAAAAGTCCGTCACTCGAGTGATTTTATGAAGTGAAAACGAAATAAAATTTATCGAGAAGTAGAACAATGAACGGTAAAAACAGTGAAACAGTAAGGCGAAGGATTTAAAAAGTTCAAATGTTTTAAGGGTCAAGAAACCGGATTGTCAAAGCTTCATTCACAATGCGATCAGTTTATTAATATACTTAAGTAAAAGCCTCCCTTCCCTTGGCTTAAGGGAAAAAGGTGATTCTCCGACGATAGTGGGAGAAAGACGAAGGGATTGAAAAGCCCAAGCTAGTGCTTTCCCCTGCACCAAGTAAGGCAAGACGTGACCGCTCGCGCCAGAGGGAGATTTCTTGATTAAGTAAAACAGTGGGTTAAGGTTCCAAGTTCAAGTTAAAAAAGTAAAAAATGTCAAGCTTCAATTCATAATGACAATCAGTTAATTTCCTGATGACGAGAGTATAAAAAGCTCCCTCCCTTAGACCTGTACTGAGCGGAGTCGGAAGTGCGAAGGGAGGTGGCTTCGCCATAGACGAAGACGAGGGGAATTGAAACCCCAAGATATGGGGCAAAATTAACCAAAGATAAGGTAAAGTAAACAAAGTCAGGGATTTCAACGCCTGTCTGCGGTAGGCAGACAACGGAGTCGAGACCTATAAAGAGACCAAAATGATGTGGCGACTTCTTCTCCCGATAGTATCCGGAGCCCATAAAAAAGGCCCTCTGGTCGAAGTGACTGCATCCGTCAATTATTATGAGCTTGGCGACGAAGCAATCTCTTCACTCAAAAAAGAGATTGCCACCGCTAAACGCCTGCCTGGCGCAAGGCAGGCTCGCAATGACCATAAATGTCTGGTCGGTGCACAGTCGAGACCTATTAGCAGAAGAAGTCGTACACAATGTGATAAATTGGTTATCGCTAGTTGTGCCAATACCATTAGGCATCTCCTAAAAGTGTTTATGGGAAAATAGTTTGGGGTTTCTAACGCCAATACTAATAAAAAGATAATATTGCCATTGGTGCCAAAGGAATTTCTTTCTTATATTGTAAACTGTTAACCACTATTACTTACAGTACTTATGAAATTCCAGATTTATTTTTTGTTTTTAATTGTTTATTTCCCCCTCATCCAATCCAAGACATTTCCCAGTTACACACACTTAATGGAAACAAGGAATTTAAAAGTGGTACCGTTTTACGGATACCCCCCCATGTTAATTTTGTGGAGCCAAGGGAAAAACGTGATGCCTTTTACTACCATTAAAAAAGATATTGGCCATAGAAAAACCGACTGTAAGTCTAAACGGGAGATATTGCTACTGATGGCAAACCCTGAAAAGCTTATAAAAGAATTTGAGGCTATTTTTACCGAAACAAAATGCCTGGATCGTTAACCTCTTGGAAATCAATGATTCCCAAAGCTGAATCTTTCCCAAGGAAAAGAAGTGGCAGATTTTCTCGAATTTAAATTACTGTTTAAATAATGACCAGGGGTACCTATGGTAATCTCCAATTTGTATATCCTTGTCCGCAGTAGCGATAATAAGAAACGAAGCGCTTATTTTACGTCATGGATTCCAAATGCCTATAGCATCTCTAAACCTCCAAGTAGATGGATGGGGTTGGTTTGATAATAGTCAAGTAGCTGGTACAAAGGAAAACAGCAAGGAATTTACCCAACTAATAATAACGAACCCCTGCCTGCCAATTTGCCTTTTTTTCATATTCCGTTACCTGAGTAATTACCAGGCATGAAAAGAACAAAAAAAGTAAAAGCCATAGGGAACGGAAAAGAAACAGGAAGGTGGAACCGGAAAATTAAATACGGGTATTTTGCGGCCATGCTGGAAGGCAGGGATGTGATGGGCACTTTTGTGGGCCAATATTCACAATAACGATTAATATAGGGGTTGCATTAACAATATGTGGCCTTGGCTTATGGTAGGGTTTACAAAACTAAAACCTATAACAAAGCGCCAAGAAGGGCAAGAATAATGTTTTGAAAGGAGGGAGAACGTAGTTTTTGATACTTGATTCGAGAGGTAAAACGGAAAAAAGTCTAACCCCTGTCATGGCGGATTCTTTATAGAATAGACCATCAAGTTTTTATGAGCCTGGCCTTAGCTATTCAATACTTCCACAATCGATCTGGGGTAAATGGTAGGTGCCCGTAGGCGTTTGCCCGTTAATCGTAAAAAATGCCATTGGCAAAATGGCACATGCCACCAAATAGGTGTTGCCGTTTCGCCCACCCCTCTGCCTTTCGGAAGACCACAATAAATTCGGTTTCCAAAATACTCTCGGGCTGTCTGCATCCGGAGTAAGTGATATATCATGAAATTTGACTTGTTTGTACCTTGCTTGCCGTCCACAAAGTCATCTGCTCTTGCAGCACCGCTCATCCCCATTATTAAGCCTCCTTCCATTTTGGCCTTTCTTGTCCGTTGTCACAATGACTGCCGGCAATCCAAAGCCACCCCAAATGAATGCACCCTTGATCTTTCCTTGAACTCTGTCTACCGAAATCTCACAGATTCCCGTCCAAAGACCCGTGTTCTAGAAGGCCTACTCCTTTGGCCCTATCTGCCAAGGAAGGTTTTGTCCAGCCCGACATTTAGCGGCCCTGTTTCTAAAGTGGCCAACGCCCGTGGCCTCTCATTATTTTCTTCTAAGGGCTATGGGTCCATACCCCTGCCCAAGGCTATTTCATCAAGCCATTGATTCTATGGCAACTTATTTGGGTGCAATGGCCTGACCGCGCGCCAATGTTTTAATCGATCCGTCCACGCTCGCGCCATTCCACAAATTGATTGGGAATATCATAATGGTCATTCCTGGCCACTGGCCACTAAGATTTCCGCCTCCCCTACACACACAATGGAGAGTCCGGTGATTGATACCATTTTTATCCACAGTAGCCTTTAAACCGTTTAAGGGATAAGGGTCGGAAAAGTGCCATAGCCGCATATTCGTCCTCCCTGTCCATATTAATTTAACGGGCAGCGGTGCCAATTTCCTTGGCCAGCATGGCAGCTTCCAATAATATATCGTCATACTCTTCTGCCGAAACCCTCCACCTAAATATTTGCAATGAATAGTTTTACATTTTTCTGGAGGTATTTCCCAAGAGGTCGGGGGACCACCCAATTTTGGGTCGTAACCACTGCTGCTACCCACCATCAACTCGGCTTTTTTTAAATCTTCCGAGACCTGAACACGGCATTTAGGGGTCCCATTTGGCATGTAAAAAACGTAATCGTTCTTAAAATAGGCCTCATAGTTTTCCTCGCCGATTTCAATGGCGGCATCTACATCCCTTATTTCCTGAATAACTTATACCTTTTTTTTCTGCTTGGAAATTTTTCTCATGTAGGAAGATCCTTGTGAATTGTAACCCATTGCCTGGGTTCTCCCCATTTAATTATTAATCCGTTTTTCCCCTGTAGCGCCATTTCAGTGTCCTTGCAATTACCCGATAGCATAATCGAGGGGATTAAATTGTGGAAGTAATTCCATGCCATTGCCAGAATTTCCCGCTTCACGATTGGTCAAGGTAGGTTGGCAACCGTGTAGGGTTTCCCCTTTCCAAAAACCTCCAATAGACCAATAATTGGTAGCCTAATGTCTATGGGCAAACTGTGCTGTGCCATCAAACCTGGCAGGAATTTCGGGAACGTGGGATGGTATTGCTAATGATTGGCAGTCTTTTGGAGGTTTTATTTGCCCTCAGAGGTGAAATCGCGGAATGGTCCTCGGCATTGCCAAAACAGGCACCAATTCCCAAAAGCTTATTTTCTATCGTTGCCGCATGAGTAACAAAAACTATTTTCGCTGATAATTCGATAAATGGGGACCTCCCAAGTTTGGCCGCACTGTTTCAATAGGACATAACGGGCCTGTGCACCTCCCTTCTCAATACCGGATAGTAACTATTTGTAGACCGGCCTGCCCACAGTAAACAATAAGCTTACTGCTGGCGAGCCCTCCTTCTGCATCCATAAATGGCTATTCTTGTGGTGAAAATTCCCACCGTTTAACCCTGGACAGTCTGCATCCGATTCCTCTGCAAATATTAAGGGCAAAGGCGGTCAAGATCCCTGTCCCATTTCTGCAGCCGGATTATAAATGGTGATTCACCAATCCTTCATTATTCGTACCCATGCTGTAATGTGGAATTTTTTGTAGTGTTCCTTAATTCCTTGTGTATTCCGTTGCAAGGAAATCAATGTAGGGTAGAATACCGGACACGCCCTATGAAAAGGGCCACTCCACTGGAGTTTTTAGGAATTCCCTACGATTACAATCATTTGGCGCTGTAGACATCACATTGGGTATTTAATAGTTATTAATGGGCCTAGATCAAGTTGGTGGAACCTTTGGCCCTTTCAATGCCAACTAATGGCTTTTAAAATCGCCAATAAGTACTCGCAGCGGCATAGAAATGCCGTTCATATGCAATTTTATTTCTTCGGTTGTTAGGATTTGGGTTTTCCAAAAGGGCAACCGTCTTGCAATTATTGCCCGGAATGGCAATAGCCACATCTGGGGGAGGCTTTCTTCTATCCATGCCTTTTGCAACGGGATGGGTCCCCTTTTCTTCCCGACAAAACCTTCCTATGGTCTTTATTTTTGTCCCGCCCAACAAAATCGTCTACCTGTAACATGCAGGCCTTCATGGTTTTACTAATTGATATGGATGGTACAAGCCCCCGCATTGGAACATGCCACGCCGTATTTGGTACCCGTAAGCCCTAAATGTTTCCCCGAAAGCACCAGAGTAGGGAAGTGCGCTGGCAATACTTCAACCTCATCAAAATGCATTTTTATTTATATCCCAGGTGAAATTCCGGCCATATTAAAAGGAAAAGGATTAACGTATAAGGTACAAAAAGAAATTGGCAACTGTTAAAATAGAACGTAATTTCAAGGGAGCCTTGGATGGGTTTGGAAGGTTGTTTAAATGACCCTAAACCTAAAATTGAACCCCGTGCTCGCAGGAAAATTGCAAGGGAATGTCCCCTCCCTGTTTTCCCCCAAGGTTTTGCCTTAAGGTCTATTTTCAATTCCTCGTGGCAATGGAGAAATATGGGAACGTCTTGCAAGTGCCCCAACACGGATTTTCCTCCCGTACGTGTGCCGATCTTTCCATGGGTATGGAACATCCAGGCCACACGCAGTATAAACGGGGATAGAGAAACAATATAAATAAGTCGCCCAATAAGGAGTGTTATCTGCGAATCCTGTCCTAATTTCAACGAATTGCGGAAACCAATGCATATGGTAGAAGGGAGTAATAAAAGCCACATAAAGATAATGGTTGAGGGAAGCAATTGTCTGGGTATGGAAAATTCTTGAATGCGGTTTCCGTTTGCCCTTGGAGACGGTTAAAAAGTTCTTGGACAAAAGTCCTTCCAGTTCAAGAAAAGAAGAACTCCCCAAAGTATACCGTTTTCCTAAGTTTTTTTAGGTGATGGGATTGTAAATAACAAATGGCGGTCCTGATATTATCCTTGTTTCATGACATCTTCCATATCGTTGCGGTGACAAATACGGTTGTAAATCCTCTCAGGGAGGATTCTTTTCCGGTGGCTGTAACGCCCCATTCGCCGATTTGTTTTATTATTGCTGGTGTTTCCCATGGCTTGGCTGCCGCATGGCATTCTTATGCCGTCACACGCAATATCCGGTTAGGGAGCACTTTCAACCTCTGCTTGGATTAGTTTTTCTTTCTGATATATGTCCTCCTTAACATGCCATTGGAGAGCATGGTCTTGAGCAAATACACCAAAGGCGGGAGGTGTTGACAATTCCGCCCCAAATTTTTCTAGCTTCCACGATATACGTCATAATACGGCATTATTTTTTGAAATCCATGACAAAGGCCACAGCTGTACCGTCAAGGCCATTGGTGTCCATGGAATTCTAAACCAAATCCATATTTAGAAAATAAATAGCTTAGAACCCATAAAACAATAATGATAAATGAACCATAGGGTTTCAAACCGGTCCATTTTGTCCCATAGTAAGTATCGATAAACTTTTCCTGTGTACATAGTGGTTAATGGGTATTGGTTCTGTTATAAATAGTGTCAATTGTAGTGCATAGGTTGTAGTACACACCCCTAAATATAGCAAAATCCATTTTTTAATTGGGTGGTTTATTCAGTAAACAGCTTATAATTAACAAGGGGTCAGTAATGAGTTAATCAGGTGAATAATGTGAAAGGTGGAAAGTCCCGAAATATTCAAAAAATTCAATTGCCTGCGCTAAACACTCGCAGACGTATTGCTGCATGGGTAGACCGCGAGTCGAGACTTATAAAGAGAGACCCAATGGGGTGCGACTTCTCTTCCCGAATAGGTGTCGAGTCCCAGAAAAAGGACTCTGTCGACAGTGACTATTAGGGTAAATTATCGAAGTCGCTATGGCAACGTAAGCGATCTATTCACTCAAAAAAACAGATTGCCCGCGCTACTGCCTAATTCGGAATAATCATAAGTAGATTTGTAAAGGTGAGTAAAAGCTCCTCCCCTTTGCCAAAGGAGGTGGCTTCGCATATTAGCGAAGACGGAGGGTTCTGAACAGCCCAAGATTTTTGACAATGAACAATTATCCAATAAACAACAATAACGAAGTGCAGTGAACTGTAATTAGTGAACAGAAGTCAGTGTTTAGTTTATCAGTGAAAAGTGGACATAGCAGCCACTTCGACATGAGCCTAATTTCAAGGACGATGAGAAGTCCTTCCTCTGCGAGCGTCACGCTCGTGCTAAAACCCTTTTCAATGATATCATATAATTCCCAGATAAAGTGAGCCTGCCAGCCTTTAGGTTGGCGCAGCGGTTTGGCAATCTTTTTTCTTTAATATAGAGATTGCTTCCGGTCGTCAAAAACCCCTCACAATGACGGTAAATGTCAGTTCGAAGCGCAGTCCGAGACCTATAGGGTGATACCCTCGATTCTTTCTTTCTAATCAAATGACCTGCTACCAGCCTCCTTCAAAGACCCTTTCCGCCTGAATGAGTGTCTTTGATTGTGGATAGACGACCCACCTGAACGTATCTCCCAATCTGAGTTTGGACCTCATTTGGAAATTGGATGAGGCCGTTTTGGTTTTTTTAACAAGATCTGCCCCGTGAGGCAATGTTCAAGACATTTATTCAAAGTCCTTTGTTGCAGATAAATTGAGTGAGTATCCGTCCTTATCCAGAGAACTGCCTATGGGGAATTCATGAGCTAAAAGGTTTTCATCTTGTTCAAACTTTTCCTGGAAGCAATAGTGTTGGCAAAAAGTTGCCCAACCAGCCGCTTTTTAAAATTTTTCCCGCAGGCCGGTTCCGGGATGCATCAAAGCCGCTTTCAATTTCAGGATAATTAAAAAGTCCCCATATCGGTTTAAATGTTCCAAACATGCCCAAAATACTCCAGCTTTCAAGGAAGAGGCTTTCAGTTTAAGGTTTCCAAAGGAGGGTTTTAAATTGTCGTCCTTGGCTTTATATCCTGGCTGCGCTTCCAAACAGAATCCTAAAATAAGTCTTTAATGCCTATTTCCATTGTTTTTTTACTACCAAAATTGGCTGCTTTGAACGAATTAAAACATTGATTTGAAATTAAGAATTTTTGATCCTTAAAGGTGTTTTCAGGGGTCATCCTTAAATAGGAAGCTATTGTTATTTAGTGGTATTTCCGAAAGGTTTGGGCTTGCGCTTTTAGGACTCTTTATTAACCTATCCCAATGGAAGACACGTTAAAAATATCCCGTTCCCGTTCCATCTGGTTCATGATATCTAACTGCTCCAAATAGTTGCCATGTTTCCAGATTTTCGGGGGGAGGAATCTAATATAATTTGGTAAAGACCGACTTGGCCAAATCGACTTTAAGTGGTTTTTTTTAGTGCCTGGTATATATAATCGAAGGCGCTTCTTTAGAAAAGGAATCCAACGTGCCGCTATAAAATTGTTCCTTATAGCCAAATCTTATGGTGTGTTTCCTCATTTTCCTCCACCACAAAATTCTTAAATGCCCTCACCCACCCAGGTAGAGGTTAGTGTCCCAAGCTTCCCTGGACCTTAACATATTCGTTTCCTAACCCAGTTCCAGTTCTGTATCCATAAGCCTCCCTGTCCTATTTGTTCCTTTTAGGTGGGTATCGGATGTCATTTCTAAGTGTTAGGCTTTATGCTAATAATCAATTTTTCCTATGTTTTTCCCTCACCAAAGTACTGGATCAATCTCGCCCCGCAGTCTTGCTAGGGATATGGGCCATCTATCGAGCATTTGATCCTGCTGAGCTATCAGGTCACAGAAATATAATCCCAACCCAATATTTGATTTTGGGCAAGTATTTTTAAACTTTTTAAGTACTTGAACAGGGGTAACAAAGTTTTGCCCCAACAGCACAATCCAATTAGATTGAAAGGCTGCGCCATACTTATACATAACGCCATTGGGGTTAAGGCTTGAGATAGGAAAAAAGTGAAGCTTTGGTTGGACTTATCAGTCTAGGATAAGGTCGTACCGGTCCCATCGGCCTTGGGTGAAATTCACCTTTTTCATAGTCGATCAACCTGATCATGAACCAATGGTTGTCATCATGGCCAGTTTTTCTTGGGCATATTCTAAGCTCCTGTTACTCACAGTTATGAAGTTTGGCCAACTGTAGTCCAATGGTTTCCCACAGCCGGCCACCGCCTAACCGTTGATCAAAATTTTTTGTCCGTCTTTTATGGTGCCCTATGTCCCGCCAATGCCTGTAAAGCTAGACAGGAGGCATGGCGGAATGGAATGTGCTGCTTCCTCAAAACTTAGGGCTTGGGGTTTTGGATAACCGCAATTTTCGTTAATACTGTATATTCTGGCAAAGGTGCCAAAATCCGTAATTTAGAGGTTGTGCCCAATGACCGCATCCCCGATTTTAAATTCGTGGCATTTGCCTCCGACGGCTGCACGGTACTCGATAAATTCCATTCCAAAAGGCCACTTTAGGTTTAAAAACGTCCGAACATTAATCGGTACAAAATAGGGTTTGCCCGAGCGAGACTCCAGTTTCGTAAGTCGTTAGCGGTAGTAAGGCATGGATCTTTATCAGCCACCTCCTTGTCCTTTGCGGGAGGGTATTGCGGGCTGCTTCTAACCCTAAACCCCCCTTTTTCAGGCGAGCCTATTTTTTACATTAATAACTTTCATTTGGTCTATTGATGTCCTAATTTAATCATTTTGATTTTATGGGGCCTTTTTTTTTCAAAATCATTCGGTCATAAGTAAGGGGCATTTTCCGAATTTCACCCCGTTGAAATTTCCAAAATACAATTCGGATTTACTAAGGCGGTGCGATCTCCAATCGGCCCAGAAAAAGAAAACGGGGCTTTTATATTACAGGCCGTCGCACATAAGAATGCTTAAAGGACTATGCTCCGTTAATGGTTTTATCTTTTTTCCCGTTTCTCCTTTATCCTTGGATTGCCAGATTGGCCAGTTCACCCCAACGCCCCATATCTGAGGTCCTTTTTTCCGTAGGCCCAACAATTTTCCAATCGTCTTCTCCAATAATAAAGGCTTCCCAATATCAATAATTATGGTCGAGGTGTTACCACATGTGGTTTTGGCCGCATTCCGTGCCGTTCCATTTGTAATGCACCATTCGTAGGGTCGCTTTAGGACCGTGGGTTCGTGGCCATTACTTTCTAATATATAGACAGGCGGGAATGCCCTTCCGTTCTGTAAAGCCCATATCTTTAAATACAGGTTTTTAAATTTTGAGAAGGCAATAATCCATCACTTCTGGCGGGACTGGGCTAGGTCCACAAGAGGGTCCGGTGGTAATTTTTATGCCGTTTACAGTGTCCAAGTGGCTCCCAAAAGTCGGACCGATTGTATATAGTATACAATCTGTTTTTCGTTTATGCCACGTGCCGTTGGAATGTCGGTAAGAAAACCGTTCCTAACACCCATTGCTGTGTTTTCCGTTAATATAAGTCGCTGTTCTGAATAATGACCTGATTTTTTCACCCTCCTTTCAGGATGGGGGGGGGGCCGGGCGAGTAATTTATCAATCGGTCCAAAGAATACCGTCCTTCGGTTTTCAAATAAAGTTGGGCGTGTACGCCTGTGTAATTTTGTAAAAATGAAAGAACCCAAAATCGGGTATAGCCTAGGTTGTGGGGTAGGTCATTTCCTCTTCCGTAAATGCTGCACAAAATTCTTTTGTGGAATATGGCATTTTGCTTTTTGTATTTTAAGCTGGTCTTTGAGCGCCCCGCCCACTTATAAATACCCAAATATAGCCGGAGCATCGATCAAAATGGAGGTGGTTGTCATGTGGGTGCGTCTACCTCCATTTTTATCATATACCATGGGCGGGGGGGCGGGGGGTTGGGCTTGTAGAAACCATTTTCCGTTTTAATGGTCGAACTCCCCGATCATACATAGCAGGTTAACGTTTGTCTTCAGAGGGTGTTCCTTCCGTAATACAAAAAAGTTTTTTCAAGCTTCGGGGGCATATATGGCTAGGGAACGTGTTTGCGGTGTATGGTTCCCAGCGCTCTGAAGTATTTTGTTCCCCATATTCGTACTTCTGATCAGTTTCGAACCAGAGAAATACTTCTGTAACATTAACTTTTGTATTGTGTCAAGCTTTGCAGAAAAGGCATGTCCAACACAAAAAACAGTAAAAAACTACGTACTTAAATAATTTGAGATTGTCCTTCTAGTTGATGTGCTTTTTCTGCATTTCAGTTTTTCTTATTTCGGATTACTAAAACTTATTTTTTGATGCCTCTCTCACTGATATATTCCCCTTTTTCTCATGAACCCAACTTTTATACAGGCTATGTGCGGTGCAGTTGGCCCAAACCGGTTTCTACAATATAGGGTTTTCGGAAATCGTCATAATTTTCTAGGAATACTAGCAGTTTTTGGCAATTTCCCCTGCCTAAAGAATATTTTGGATGTCTACAAGGCTGAAACATCGAGTTGTGTTTTTAAGTTTGGTCTATTTCAGCCTCAGCGTGCCAAAACAGCCTTTTTCCCCACAAACCAAAAAAAATGGGGGTGTGCTATTTTGTATATTTGGAAAGAGTCCTTCTTGAATGGGGGAAAATCAGTAACGGCCCAATAATGCAAGCCTCGATGCGATAGATACCTTGGAAAAGCGCGTGATTTTTTCAGCAATTGGAAATCTTGAATGGCTATTTTTTTATCACGGGTTTAATGAGGCAGATTAAACAGATGAATATAGTTTCCCAAAATGAGATATCTAATATAAGCAATTCTTTGTTTTCCTACGTTCGTGGATCCAAGGTTCATGTTTGAGGTTGAAAATCCTATGTCCGTCACGTTCGAGTGATTTTTATAGAGTTGAAACGAAATAAATTGGTTTGAGAAGTAGATGGTGAATAGTAAGCCAGCAAGTTGGCAGTGAGCAGTAATCAGTTATAACAATTGCGGCAATGAACGAGAAGAATGTCAGGTCGAGCGCAGTCGAGACCTTTAGCAGTGGCAATGGTGTGCGACTTCTCTCCCGAATGGTCGGGAATCCAGAAAAAAGGGACTCTGTCGAGTGACTACAACGGGCAGGTGAGGGAGAAACCGAACGAAGCACTTCTACTATAGAAAAAACAGATTCTGCGCTGCGCCCTATCTGGCGGTGTTTAGGCTTTCATAGCGGGTAATGGTCGGGAAATATTGTGAGTATTTTTTCTAAGATAAACATTCCTGATAACAAATTCGATGTCCCCTTTACAAATAGCAAAGGTATCTGTTTCCAATTTCCGTGCAGGATCTAGTATGGCACTCGAACATTAATTATCTGATATAATGATTTTAAAAGGTGCTATTTCTTATTTTACAGTAATAGACACCCCCAGCAACCAAAAGTATACCTAACCTAAATAGATATTCCCGTTGTTTGCTCTCTTTACTTGAAACATCGAGTTCCTATATCCAACACTTTTACAGAGGCTCCCGCTATATTCTATTTTATTTAAACCTACATTACCCAGAGGGCTAGGCCACCAATTTATTAGAAGGAATTTCCTAATTACTTTTTAGTAATTCATAGTTGGTTATTTATTGTTAAAATATCAACAAAATTCCCACGAAATTAATAAATAATGGTTAACAACAATGCATTTCTAACTGGGTGATGATGGAAATTTGCTACCAAATACGAAGAAAAGAATAATGGTGGTAATTGAAATGGCAATAGGTGCGCTATTTGATCATCCCCTAAATTAATTGACTTCCTGTTCGGTAAGATGCTCCAGTTGTCCACCGCGCAGGTTCTTTTTGTGAGTCGGCATAACCACCCTGTCCAATTTTAAACGAACCTTCGTAATTCCAATTCCTTGTCAAAAATACGGCGTCAATTTGGTTCCTGGGTACTCACTTAATTCTATTCGATTTCCCGTTTAGGGCAATTTTCATAAAAAAATAATATCATCTACCGCTAACGCACACTATCTTCTATAGAAATGCCTTCCCTTGATTTTTAGGAAGGTCTTCGCCCTAAGGTTTTTGTTACTCTAACGTGATATATTTGTTTTCGAAGTCCGTTTTTTGTTTTGTAAGTCTGCTTCGTCATTTCCCACATTGGGTAACACAAAAGTCTGTTGGTAACTCTTGTCCATTTTCACCTACAACGGTAAAGTTTTGGATTGAAGCACTTGAAATAAGGCGAGGTCCAACGGTTCTTCTCCAATGCCTCATGCCTTGGAGTGGTAACAATGTCTTTGGGCTTATTTAAAAATACGTACTCTTTTTCTCTGGATTCAATAAGCGGCCATTCAAATTTTTACTTCATGGTAAGTTTTACTTTGTAAGCCCCTTTTCGGTATAGGCTTGCCGTTAACGGTTTATGTTTTCCTGCAGAAGATAATAAATAATCGGCATCCCTACGTGAACAAACGCCTGAGTTGGCTACATAACGATTTAGACCGCATTACATTGGTGGTCGGAAGAATGTGGCTGTGCTTCCCGCTTTCTTTCTATTACCGGCGCGTTGCCCCTGGCATAACTTTTTTTTTTCTAAAGTGCCATCCTTGCCTACCTGAATTGCCTTTTTTTGTCCGTTTATTAGAATCTGACCTAACCCATAATGTACTTTAATTTTGTTGCCAAGGGTAGCAAAGGAAAATGCATATGTATAACCTAAGAAGTGGGAATTAGTTGATGTCTTTAGAGAAATTCTATTCAATACCTCAGATCAACAATTGATCAATAATGATACTAAAATTACGCCTAATAATTGATGAAATCAATTTAAGAATATTATGTAGCCATACATAGTGTTTTTTGCTGTTTCGATTTTACCAAAAGGACCAAATCCCAAAAGTAAAAAAATACAGACCTAATAAAAATAGAAGGTACATAACGCGCCTACATCAAAATATTTCGATCAAGAGAGGAGGGAAGCAATGTTAGGCCAATTAGAAATAGAGATACAGGTTCTTGGAAAATTTGCTCCGTACAATATGGGGATGGTCTATAAGTTTTGGCCAAATAATCCCGGCCTATGTTTTTCTAAGTCCCTTTAATCATATTCCCCGGGGGCCAAATTAATAGGAAAGAAAAGGCATGCACGAAATAATGACAGGGTCAAAATTTTTGTAATACAACAAACCGCCAAAAAATTGGGAGGCAATGGCCAAATCGTTGGCAGAAACAAAAATTCCCCAAAAAAGTACTCTCTTCCAACTTGGTGGAATATAACCAAATGCCGAAAATGTAGGCAGAAAAGAAGACTACAGCTTTAAAAGAAAAAAAAGACGTAACTAGCAAATGAAACCGAAAGAAAATTTAATAAGAATAAAGGTGCTAAGTTTGGTGCGCTGACTTCCAAAACGGTCCAGACATGCTCTTTCTAGGTTTATTGATAAGGTCTTTTTCCGCACATCATAGAAATTATTGATGATTATATCGGCTGCGATGACCAAAGCGCAGAGCTGAGTAACTATATAACAAAGAAGGTTGCCATCAAAAACAACTTTTCTAAGAGGTAAATGGGTGCTAAAATTTAAATGGGATGGCCAAGTACTGGTGCCAAAATGATCATCAGAATATGTATCCTCTGACCACAGAAAAACAGGCTCAGGAACTTTAAAATGGCAAGAGCTGTGTTTCCTTGCTACTGAAAGCATTAGGGGTGGTGTTTAGAAAGTTATAAAACGACTTCCAAATTAAGCCTTTTAGGGCTTTTTTTGCCTATTGATGTCTCTGTAAATCTAAAATATAACCGTCCGCCACCAGGAACCGCAAATTTTATAATAATAGTGCTGTGGTGTTCTATTCCCTGTTTCCATAGTTTATGGAATTCACGGGTAAATCAATAGGCTTAAATTATCCAAACTACATGGACAACTGTTTTAAATTCCCGAACAGGAATTTTAACCGTTCCCATTTTTATAAAATTCTTTCCAACACAGGCATCTGTAATGTTTTTAATAAACTGATTTTTTTTAGCATGGCGCGAATCCTTCATGTTTCCATTTGCTCCCATGAAAATGTACCATTGGGGCCGTTTCACCCTGTACTCCCACTGTCCAACAAGGAATACAGCTCCCTTGCCGTCCAAATTTTGATGACGGAATGCTGGTAATTCTAATATTATTCCTTGGAGTTAATAAAGGATAGGAAGGCCTTAAATTAACTGTTTTTAATGGAATCTAAGCGCCTAAGATGTTGCATCGGAAAAACGATTCCAATTTTTCCAAAAAATAGTCTTCATTTCAATAATTTTCCCTGGTAAGATTCCTAAAACGGTGATTTTTTCAATAGCATATTTGGGTCGTAGAATGGCAGCCACTAAGGCGGCCACTACTGCCCACCCCCAAGGTCCTTGGGAATGGAGCTGTTCAAAATACCAAAATGCGTTGGGCGACATCCTCATTTCAAGGCATCCAGATGCAAAGGTCAACCATTTGTTGATCTTTGTTTTGTACGTTTTTTAATATTCAAGCAACAGGCCCCTGAGGCTAGCCCATTGGATTTTTTTTGCCTCTTCAGAATCTTTTATTCTTAGATTTAATGCCCCTTTAAAGAAATTATAGGGTATAGAAAGTCCTTTGGAATCTTTAATGATTCCAGTATTCCCCCGAAAAGTAGATTTTAGAGTAAAATAATGGTCCTTTCAATTCTTTAAGAATAAGCAAAATAATTAAAAATTTAACTTTGTAATAACTGTATATAGTGCTTGGTTAATTTCACAATAACTTACCTAATAAACCTTAATATTCTTCCCGATATTAATTAACGCAACACATCAAAGTTTATATTAATGCACAATTCAACATTAAAATTACAGCTTTTTCGCTCCTTTTCCAATTTGATCGCAAATATACTGCCCGTTTCGCATAGATGCATACCAAACTCATTAATTAATAATTGTAAACCTTTTTCTTTTTCATCATTTTCAAGGATTAGAGCACATGTACATTGGCGCCGGCATCCAATGTAAAAACAGACATGGGTTTTGGAAGTGCCCTAAAGGCCCATATTTTCTTGATAATTTCCAACGTATTGGGTTTTATTCAACCATAGAAAATAAAGGCAAACTGGTCATCATCATGGCAAAAGCAAACGTAAAGTGCCCTCACTTTCCACCAACGATTTTCATAAATTCCAATAAATTTTCCTTGCTCAAAAAATCAATTTAACTTGGACAGATTTTTTATGCGTTGGTTCGAACCGTTGCTCCCAAAGGGTGATCGTGCATTAAATATGACCAAGGCTACTGCTTACCTGGTTTTGGTTCCTTGTCCACCAAAAGGATGGTATCCCTGATAGTTCTTAAAATGGGTGGACCTTATATGGAAATTTTATGGCATAGAGAATGAAGCCTGTTCAGAGTGGTCCTTGTGCATTCCCCATTGTATTCAAAAGTCGCCTTCAATTACTCCCTGCAAGGCACTTCCCAGCCCAGCGTGCAAATAAAGAGCCTTCTTATTAAAATTGGCACCATATCGGGTTCAATTCCCCTCAGCTCCATGAGACCATATGCCAAGCAGAAACATGCCGCTGACGAAGAGGCAATTCAACCACTGCTGTGGGGAAAGAATTTGAAGTTCTATGGTAAATATGATAAGGCTTTTTAGAAAGGGCAAGATAGGGCACTGTTTCTCTTTAATAGAACGTATTTTATTTGGGTTGAAAATCCTCTTTTTGGCTTCCCCTCAAAAAGGAGGTCGAAAGAAAAGTCAGGAAGTTTTGTTGTCCAAAATTTTTTTTATAGGGTACGAGTTGTTGTGGGTAGCACAGGTATCCAACGTAAAGCTGATGGTGGGTTTGCGGAATCTGGATGTTCCTTTTTCCCCCAGTACTTTAACCAAGGCAATATTACTTGGCGATCTATAAGTAACTTTGTCCTTCTGTTATTTATGATATACCCTGAAGGATAAAGTCCTTTTCGGTCATAATGGAAACAATTTGGTGCAAAGATAGTTTTTTAAAGGGGTTTGTCCTGTAGATCCTGTTTAAAATTAAATTGTTAATATTAGGGCATAACAACCAACACTTGAAAAAACAACTAAACCTTATAATCGACATTTCTGTAGCCGTGTGCCTAATGATGTGGGTTTATCCAGTTTTTGCAACGCAAATCTTCGGTAACATGAATTGGTATTTTGGAAATTGAAATAAACCGCAGTTTTAATCCGCAAATTTGGGTTTTTTGCCCCTGTGTGTCCATACTCTATATAATGAATGGGAGTAGCTGCAGGTATTGTTTTGGGCAAAAGGGTTTTATCCTTTTGGGTAAAAACGGGGCCTTATACCAATTTTTGGGAATACATTTTGTTGTTCAATGCGCTTTTGGAGCATAATGTTTCTTTGGATTAAGAATATCGTTGAGCCTTGGCTCGTTATTCCTGTACCTAATTGATATTTGTTGATCTTTACTATAAAAATGGTTTACGGATGTAAAGTTAAAAACTGCTGCATATCTAACCTAATTCCCTATCTCCTTTGGGTGCTGCCTTGCAACGGCCCACCTGAAAACTATAAAAATCTGGGAGTTATAATTTTTCCTTCTGCCATTTCCAACAATACTCAACATAGTCCCTGTATTTCTTGTAAGTGGCGGAATACCTTTAAAGTTTTTTCAAAAAAATAATTATTTATTGCATTGGTGTTGCATAGGCCTTGACCACAGCTGAGATAGACACACTTTCCTGATATTATAAAGTTGCTTCATTGGGAAATTGATCTTGTTGTAATTTAGAGGCCA
>Ga0163217_1068675_pt1 | contig 21256 bp, 12 predicted proteins | sample SynspAceP_FD_185933 | JGI IMG/M metagenome (GOLD analysis project Ga0163217, IMG submission 185933) | Saline lake microbial communities from Ace Lake in Antarctica - Synechococcus sp. Ace-P (PacBio error correction) | ecosystem: Environmental > Aquatic > Non-marine Saline and Alkaline > Saline ...
CCCCCCCCATCGTCCCCGAAAAATAAAATCCAATGGAAAGGGATAAAAAAAAAGAGAAATGGGAAAAATTAAAAATTAAAAAATGGTTTTTAATACACCAACCGAATCAATTAAAAAAATAATTTAGGGGGTTTTGGCTTTAATAAAAAATACTCTCAATTCCCCGGAAAATACGCAAAATCGGTTTTAAAAATTTCCCGGGGACAGTTTCATAAGCACATTTCTGTGGACCTAACAACTTAAATGAAGCTTTCCCTTTTTTTTACATTTTCTAACAAACCCTACACTTACAGGCCTGGGTCTACAATATAGGTTCATTTAAAATAATATCAACCAACTTGCCGGAACGTTTGTTTAGGTAATATGATGGGTTAAAGACCACCCAAACCGGGTACATTGATCAAGTCCCTTTTTAAAGGCCTAGTTAACCAAGTTTCCCCTTCTATATCTTGCATCCATGTACATTAACGTAACAACTGTTTACATGTTAAGGCCAGCAGATCCATCTCTACCAACCTTATTGTTTGTCAACAAAATTCATGCTATTTAAGATGTTTAACTCAAAACATTTACCCATTTTTTCCTGGGTAACGAAGACGTCTTCTTGTGGATGGTAGCCACACCAAAACAATCGAGATTTGATGTGTTCCTTCCTAGCCGCCAAAAATTATTACTCCTCGATTCGCTGGCCACTTTCCACAATGACATCCACCTACCTTCCTTTTTGGATAGACGGGCAATATTGTTCCGTTTACATAACCATTCATGGCCCCTATTGAAAAATGAAGGTATTTGGTCACGTCAAAATGCCCTCTTCGCAAGTTGTCGGGATTAAAAAACCTATTTTTCTGTACCACGGTCTGAATATTTACTGTCCTACATCAGCACAGGCCCATCCTTCTTACTTTTGTAATTTAAAAAACGTCTATCTTAAAATCTTAAGGTCGTAAAAAAATCCAAATCCACTGGGCAGGAGGACTGAATAAATTTTAAATCATTAACATGGTTATACCTCAAACTCAAAATAGGTATTGCCAAGTCTATTCTTTTAAATTTTCACGCCGTTCTGAAAATCAACCGTCCCAAAGAAGGAACTTCCCTTTTCGGTGGGGCTTTCCAATAGTGTACGTTATGAATTCCAACCTTGGGATGCCTCTTGTCATTGGATATTTCGTTGGAGATTCATAATGTAAAACTCGGGGGCTATCTGCAATAATTAAATCCCTTAGACACTTCAACCGTTTCCCACCACGAAACTAAGGCGCAAATTGTTTTAGCTCCCAGTCTTGATCAAGTGTAATTCATTCGTTTTGGGACATTTTCTTATTATCCAAATATACGTAATCGTTCAATTCTTTAGTCTTTAATTCGAAAGAAATACCTACGGACTATTCTGAAATTCATTAGTTTCCTTCCAATGAATTCAAAAGAGCTTGAAGGGTGGTAAGGCCATCACAGCCAAAAAGAAAAGTGGAATAAAGAAAATATAATTAGTTTAAAGATGTCAATTTTCGTATTGGCAGGATAGATTTATTATATAAATATAGTGGGTAAGTAACTGTTTTGCAACAACTATCCTTTGTATCTGTAATTTCTTTAAAAATCAAACTTGCTTAAAAAGTAAACTTGCGACTTAAGCAGAGAATATAAATTAAAATTAAGAACTGAAAAACGGATGCAAAAAAATAAAACATGGTATATTTGCATTCGCAATCCCTACACGACAGCTCCTAGAATTCCCCAGGGGAACGCAGCAAGGAATCTTGTAGCGGGTGCGGAGATGTAACTTGGCCATTTTTTGCCCTAAAATGAGCAAACAACTTCCACCTTTTGCGTTATACCTCAGATATAAACTCCTTAACAACTCAATCCTCTATCGTAATTGCAAACCTAATGCTATGATCGAAGCAAAAGTTGGCCGGTTACGGGAGTTCTTCGGAATTGGAAAATCATCGTATTATTTAAAACAAAGTTTTAAAGGGGTATGTACACAAAAAGTGCCCAACACCTAGATTTAACAGATGGTGGAACTTTTGGAACTGAGTTAGAAATTCAGAAAGTATAACAGAGTATTCCAGTTGATTCCAAGAAGTAGAGTAAATTTTGGTAAATAATCTGGAGGATGGCAATCTGCCATAGAGAACACCACATCCGAAATATTAAAAGCTTTCGACAACCAAATTTTTAACGGTCCCTTACACATGTGCAAAGCTTTTACCGGGGGGCATAGAAGGCCTCAAAAAGTGTTCTTATATAAATTACACTCATTGCCGGTAAAATGGTCCGTAAAAAAATAGAAGGATTACTCGCCACAAAGGTGATGGAGTTGGTGACAGAAGCACTATATGAAATAAAGCTTGGAATTAACAATTACAAACTTGGCCCCTGCGTTGCACCAATAACTCTGGATCTCTAATCATCACCAAATGGAGATTCACTTACAAACAACCCTTACGGAAACACCTTGGAAAGAGAAACCACTGGGGAGCTGCCAAGCATCCTATTTGGCCATAGTATCAAAATTATTAATAACCTTTTTATATAATATAACCTATAATTTTCCACTATATAGGAGGGGATTCAATCATATATTTCTATTTTTTCTTAAAAAATATACGGGACAAAGTATAGAAACCTATAACCATATAAATTTAATTCATCACCAAGAAAGTTGAACTGCAATTAGACATATTTCAAAAATAATAAAAAGCATAACAATAATTCTTATTGACCGCTAATTAGCAACAGATAAAAGAACGCCAGAAATAAGGATATGGATGTTGTAACCACAAAATCATCCCTTTATGCCAAGAATGGATTAACAGGAAGAAATATCCTAAAGCAATGGAATCGAAACTGGATGCGATGGATCCGCAGAGTTTTCAACAGAGCCTTAAATCAATGACCAAAAAGTAGGAGTTGGCAAAAACATGACAAATTGTAGTAAAGTTCTGATGAAAAGGACGGATTAAAGCTATAAAATATTACGATAAGGAATAAGAACAAATGACCCTAGTGGTTTCTGTGGACAGGCTTTGGGTTGGCTGCTAAGGCAGTCACTAGTTCACATTATTGGTAGAAGTTGGACGATACTCTACGACGATTAAACCTTGATCAGAAATTAAGACACATTACGGATAATTAATGACTTTCAGACCAAATTTGCTGCGTCGTAGACATACACTGCACGTGTTCGATGTGCCAAGTTAGTGCAAGATGTTATGACTGACCTTTGCAGTTATAGAAGTTGCTAAACATCCTTTACGGATATGTTTGGCAAAATTTTGGAAAGACTACCAAAAAGGAAACTAGATCAAATAATCATAAATATAAACAACCTCTTTGCAATCGTTCAAGCCTTTGGGTTATTGATATGGATTTGGTTTTAATAAGCGGGAACTTAGCTCCATTAAAAGCCGCCTACCCTAAATCAGGCCCAATTAAAAAACTACTATAGAAGATTGGAAAAAAAGCATCCACGGATAAGTCGTCTTGGTTAATAAAAATACCTATGCTCCAATGAACCAAGGCCCAATTTTTCCAAATTTTTCAAAACGGCGTGCGAAATTTGTCATGCAATTGATTCGTACTTAAAAAGACTGCCACTTAAGGCGTCGTTTGGCAATTATCAACAAAGTGTACCAGTTGTTTTGCCGTAATAGGAAACACGGTAAGAACATTCCAATTGGATCTCGCCGACCAGAAAATAGAACACGTGTTTTTTTTTCGGCAATCTTGGAGAGTCACTAATTCGCCATCAGGGTTTGAAAACTGAAAATTGGCAAAATTTCTCGTCGGTTGCAAATTGGTTGACACCTCATAAATATGCTCTAATTCGCACTGTGTCGTATTTCCCGATAATTATGAAATCCTCAATAAAATTCTATTGTTCGTCATCGGTTCAGGATGGATCAATAATCCATAGCTACGTTCGAAAAATTATCAGCAAATCCTTTCAGTTACCAAGCTACTCATTTTAAGTTTAATCTGATAAAAGAAATTATAAATAAAGCATAATGTCACCCTTCATTCGAAACAACCCATAAGGAATAAATTATGGAAGTGGTTTTCATAAATTATAGTAATACTATGAAGCCAACCGTGGTGTAACCAATTCTTCTAATAATCAATAAAAATGGGCGGCCAACTCCGGATGGTCGTATTTCAGTTTTCTCTGTTCCCAAAAAGGATTCCTTATAGATGTAAAGGTAATCTATCGGCCTTGGCCATTTCAAAGCTTTTTGGGAGTAGCGCCACTTCCTTTACATTTCTTCAGTAGTTTAACTATCTTAAGTGAATCCTTTGAATTGAAGTCATCCGACCAAGTTGGAAACAGGAATATATAATGAAGCTCAGCCTTCCGTGGTTTAAAAAGATCTAATAAAAATTTATTCCTCCCTTTACGAAAAATCAAGATCATCCAAAATCCTCGGTGTTTAATCGGATCATTAGGCTGTCCCCTTTTCCAGTATACTATTGGAGTCTGGGTTAGGTCAAATGTAAAACCTTCCTTAACTGAATCCATAAGTGGCAACCCTATCTCATCACCATTTTAGCGAATCCAATGCACGAATAGTCCTGAATACAACAACGTATCGCTAGTTGATTTCACAATTCACAGCAAAAAGACACTAGGATTTGTTTTCTACGGAACGCAACCGTACTAATGGCGATAAGAAAGGAAATAAAAAGAAATACATATGAGCCAATAGCTACTTATAGTAAACAAATCTAATAACTCAAACAGATACAGGCTGTAATTGTGAAAAAACTACAGGACTAAGTTAAAATGCATTAAAGCGTTGTAATAGTAGTGCTTGAACGGTTTATTTTTTTTTGCACAATTTTAAAAATTTAATAATAGCTGCAGTATCAAATTTATCTGGTGCAATTTGGAAAAGGGGCTTTTGATGAAGTAAAGTTCCTTACACAAAGTAATGTTATGGTTATTGGAGCCAATGAGCGGGAAAGTCCACAATCTTGAAGATTCTATCAGACAACGATCCATATCTATCTGGCATGTTCATTAGAGCCAGGAAGCGATGTTACCTAAGCAAAACACAACGCCCATGAACGAGTAATACGGTTTGGAGAGTGGTACTGCATAAGGCCTTATTCAGATAAAAAAGGATAGAATGCCCTTATGCCGATCACAGCGATGAGAATCGCTGATAGTAATATGAGACCAGTGCAATTGGAAAAATGAACGTGAACGGCCGATAGCGACGCGCTGCCTATATCCAATTTAGTATTACGGAAGAGTTCACTAACCTTAATGGGCGACCTGATTCCAAGCTAAAGGTTACGGTTTATTGCCCAGCCCTTGTTCGGAACGAATGTATGATTATGGATGAGCTACCAACGACTGAATTATGAAACCATAATTGGTTGGAAATTTCTTGCCAGAATATAGAACACCGTAAAGTGGTTTCCCATGATAGACACTTTTTAGATTCGGTCCTGTACCAATATAGGGGATATAGATTTCGGAAGATAACCTTTACTCGGGAAACACAACTTTTTGGTATGAAAGTAGTCAAATTAGCAGCAACAACGGGCACAAACAGAAATAAAAAACAAGAGAAACAAAGAATTACAAGAATTTATTTCAGCGTAAGTGCCAACGTTGCAAAAGAGCAAGCAGGCTACTCAAAAGAAAATTTGTCCAAATTAAAAATTGAAGACATAAAAACATTCTAGTACGTTAATCACGCCATTATTTTGAACGAGAAAAGAGAGGCCGCGATCAGAATTTGAACATTGAAAAGCTTCGCCTCAACGAAAGGGTAGTTTGTTTCAGATGTCAATATTAATTGCCAAGGAGATAAGTGGCAATAAGTCAAGGTAGAATTCAAAGGGCTACACGGCTTTATTGAAATTATAAGACAAAGAAAGGCCGATAACGGTCTCAGTGGGGATTACTGACCAAACAGTCTATTTGCCAGCGGACAATGCACCTTCATTTAACGAAAGGCATCAAATTAAGTGATTGTTAAAGGGCAATGGCTAATATAACAAGGAAAACGGCCAGAATAATATTAGAGGTTCTGGGGAAAATGTTGTTAGTGGAGAAGAACCTGAAAGAGTGACGGGCGTCCGGAGGAAGAAAGTACGCGTATGAAGTAGAAGCAGTGAGGAGGGCAATTTAGGTTGATGAAACACCCACAAACCATTTGATTTGGAAAGTATACCGATTAATTCCCTAAAGAATTTAAAGGGGACAGTTCGATTAACCACCCATGGATCACTAGAATTCGCTTGAAACTGTACAGAATAGGTATCGAATTAACACCTAAAGTAATATGAAAGATACTTATCTTTGAGATTAAATGTCAATAAAACAATTAAGAACAACGGAAAAGAGTACGCCGACCGTTTAGTTTTTATGCTCAAGTTATTTAAATAACAAGGAACAACTAGTGCTCCTTAGGTTTTAAAGATATTTACGTTCCAATAGCCGATTGAATTCTGCCCAAAAGCAAAGCGAAAAAATTAACTACTGCATGCAATGCTCTTAAACATAAAAAGAGAAGATACCCAAAATTGAATGACGAACTCTCCTTGAGAAACAAGCCATAGAACCAATAGTGTCACAAAATAACTAATGGCCATTAAGGGGTAAGGATTATAAGGCTCGTAAAAGCCACATCAAATATCCTAAGAGTAAATCCCCGGCACCCATATAAACAAAATAGAATAAGCTCGTTACCCATAGGAACGAATAAGATAGGGTCATCCCTGTCTTCCATTTAAAAGTTTGAAGGGCAAAAATCTAAAACACTTTTAATCACAATCGTGATTCCTTTCCAATTTTGATTTTTGAAAATAGCTTGCGGAATTCACCCTTAAAATAATGAATCTAAAAATGTAACCTATAATCTAATTGCACTCTTAATGACAATATCGATAAAGCCAGCGTTTCAAGTACACAATATAAGGCCTGCAATTCTGGTTCTAAAGCGTTATATGTTTCAAGCTCAATTCTTTCTTGAGAAACCTTTCTGTGTAAAAGATATAACTCATCTATGAATTATCTCCGATGGTCCTTTGGTCTTTGCAGATAGCTTTTCCTGAATATGTTCTTCTCAATAACATTTAAATCTTTTAGCAATTAACATAAGTTAAGGGAAATACGTTTTCAATTAATACAGGCGTAAATATTCGATTTTAGCCCCTTAGAACGCTTTAATTTAGGGATTAGGCATAAAAGTTAATATTTGATCCAACTTAAAATTGGTTAAAACTTTTTTATACTCGTCTAATGTTTGTATATGCGGCGAATAACCTTCATCGGATTTTTGTAATCCCAATCTCCAGAACAAATGAAAATCTGTGTCGTGCGCTCTATTATTTTTTATAACTCCATAATACGACAAACTCCTACTATGAAAAATAGCTTTTTACAGAAAGAATTCCATGTTGATAAGTACTGCGCTGATTCTGGGACATCATTTTACCTATAAGAAGCGGTAAATGCGCAAGACTGGATAAGATATTGAATGAAGACGGTCCTTTACGTTTTTGCACTTCGGATATGGCCTTTAAAAAGCTATCCTAAGTAGAATTGAAGAAATGTTGTTTACCTAAACAAAAAGAATTATATTTCACTTTAACCTATCACATTGCGCCGTAATATAACACTTCCAAAATTTTAAAGGCAAATTTGCATACGGTATGGCAACGCAAGTTTACTACGGTAACAGGGCCGATAAAATTTACGTCTATGGAGGGAATTGATATGTGCTAATGGACAAGTCCGGGAACAGAGCTAAAATTACCAGTGCCGACGCAAAGCAATGCAATGGGGTTGATCACGAAATAGATAGTGTAACTCCAATTCACTATCAATTGGCAATACCTTAATCGCCCATAATCATTCAAATAAGCTGCAAAGCTATCATTACCATCTATCGCTATCGGTCAAGTCCATTTCCATCCTGCCAAGGTGAAAACCTACGCTAATATATTTTTACCTCAGTAAATTTTTACCTGTTAATACATATCAAATAAATTTACATGAAATATTTTGCTTTCGGTCTGCAGTGCGATATCATCGATTTGCTAAAAGGACAATCCGTCCACTAAAAGTCATAGTCCCTTTACTTCGGTAATTTTGATTCCCTTATAGTTATGCTGATTTGTAAATAGCCCAAATATATATCCAGTCCAAAATCGGCTACAGACTTCCTCTTTGATATCGAACCTTAAACAATTTCTTCACTACCCAAGAAGACACAATTCTCCTTTTGGCATCTAAGGAAATCCCCACACACACACACACACCTGTGAATTAATTCCGTAAAAGACCCAAATCTCACCCGAAGGAAATTTTAAACAATGATTAAGGTAAAAAGAAATCGCTTGCTATGTGTCCAAAGTGTCCTTCTAAATCTATTCAGTAACAAGCAGCTTAATCTTTTTTTCCTCCTCTCTGTTGATAGATAAAGTTTACGACAAAAAATTTAAGGTTGCATTCTGCCTATTGCTATTGGGGCAATGCCTCTAAACAGGAACAACAATAGATTGCCCTCAACACAGATAGATCCGTGCTAAGGTTCAGCATGGAACGCTTCCAGCTAGTCTCTTCTCCGACGTTGCGATAAGATTATCCCACACTCGATATGAGGCCGATTTTCCGTATTGAGTTCTGGAAGGGGGGACCCCTCGGCACCACAGCGTGCCAAGACGAAATTAGAGCTCTCGAGGAGGCCGAGAAAGTGAAACTCCTATGAGGAGGACTGAGAGACAGCGGGAAGTTCACGCGGCCAAAATGTGTTCTTGGACAGCAAACTCCTCTGAACGCAACCATTTTGGGAGAGAGAGAAGATCCTTAACCCTATTTTAACATCAGACCTGACTACACCGAGGTCGATACGACACGGGCGCAGGCAATCTGGTGACTCGGGACACTGGCGAGAGTACATGCTCCCTGGACGAGGATAGCTCGGAAACTTCGCAGTTCTTACACGGCGCAACGGGAACATCCTTAATGACTCCGCCACGAATTCCATATCACACACTCCGTCTTACTTGGTTCGTTCTCGGACGTCAACGCACACAGTTACTGGTCAGGTCCCCATCACCGGATACCGAGTAGCACCCAGCAATGTCCTCGTTAGAGGACTCCCCAACAGTTCTGGGGCATAAATCCATCAGGTAGAATGGCAGAGCACTAGCGCAAACGTCTCTCCCGATTATGAAGTCCACGCGTCACTGCCCTCTTCAGAGCGGTGGGGAAGGCAAGAACTCAAATCCGGGTTACTGAGGACCTTGAGTCACGCAACCCCACGCACAGGAACGGGGACCGAGGTATAACCGGAGTCTCTTAAAAAGAAGGAGCAGGACCTGGCGCTCACATCGGGCTAACAACTCCGAACTGCCTCCCAACACGCACGCGCAACGGCGCAACAATTTATTCTTCCGGTACCGCAACATATTTCATTCAGATTTCCTCTCGTAAGATTTACCTGAACCCCTCAATAGCTTTCGCTGTTCACTTCGAGCTTGGACCACTCACAAGCTTCCTGCCGGCTGTCAGCACCGCATCAACCCGCATTGGTCCGCATCAACGCTAGAGAGCAGTGTTGAGGGCATGACAGCTAGTCAAAGAGCTAAAGTCAATAAGTATGGAATCTATAACCATGGACGGCGCGTGATGAGGTCACCATAGAGAATTAACCTATGCCGAGTCAGTACAACATCGCATCCAGGCGCAGTCTCCGCTGTGGCGCGACGTTAGCGGCAGGCATTCGCTTTCACTATTATACAAGAGGTAGACACCGGTGCCGTGAGTCGATCATCAATTCTAAGGATGCCCGTCACGCACAGCACACGTGCCTTTCTGAGGTCCGCCACTCCGTTGCTATAGCAAATTGATGTGTCATCGGGCGAACGGCGCAGGAGTGGATGTATTAGGTCATATTGATCAAATTCACTCGCAAAAGCAACAATGTTATTTGTGGCGAAATTTACAACGGAACAATACCCACCACAAAATTCTAAATTCCAGCCTAGGGCTGCCACGCGCGCGCAAATGCCCGCCAGGCACCGAACTCGAGAGCTCGCCGCTGGGCACACAGTTCATATCGCAGTCTTTCGCTCACGCCGAGGCCGTAGGAGATTGAGCCCACGGACTGTTAATCAACGGCCGGCGGGAAGCCACTCTCTCTGCCTATACTAGAGGCCGCTCTTCAGGCAGAGAGGCCCAGCTGGTCTCCAGGCACACACACAGAGTGGCGCACTCACAGATCACGAGGTTTGACCGCACGGACCAGATATTCACGGAACGTCGGGGTATATATGTCTGACACAGTAGTCAAACAACATGTTCGTGGCAGATCATTAACTCGGGTCATCGGCCACAACTTACCTAAACTGCGTCGAGCGCGAGGGGAGAAGCGAGCAGAGAGACCCTCACTCTCCGTCCCTCTAGACTGACGTTCATCTTCACTCAGCGTCGTAACGAGGGACACTCTCCTCTCAACACCGTGAAAAGCCTAGCTGGTTGGCTTAATATCGAGACTGGCTTCACGAGACGTGAGATCTTCATTAATCCAGAGAACACCCCCACAAGTCAGATAAATCAGGCACAACAGCGAGAACTAGATAGCCGCATCGAATCGTCAAAAGCTAATGTACCTGCTAGGACTGCCGAGAATTCTTCGGCGAGGTAAGCCTCACACAGACTAATTCTGGTGCATCTCTGAGGCTCTCGCCACACGCCACGACAGATACGAAGACCGGCCCACTCTAGCGCCCCACAGACAATGAGGAGCACGTTAGAGATCACGCCATATCATGAGAGTAACTACCAGTATGATGGAAACATCTAGACTGAATCTGGCTGCAGCGCTCGCGGACTTGATTCTGTTTGCCACTTCACTGCACATAACGGACTGTGATTCCAACAGAGCAATGGACAATGACGTTTGTTTGTAAAAGCATGTGAACGTGTATATAGTCTCATGATTGGAGATAAGAGGCGGAGAGATGGTCACGGCAATCTACTATAAAAAATAAGGTTAAAGACATAACTCCTTTTAACCAATGACGGGGACAGAACCTACAAGCTAGGGAAACGAGTATCGCTTGCACCAACAGGGTGCTAATCCTAGTTCAACAATGCCCCTATAAGTAAAATTATCAGAACACAGGAAATTATTACCACCCCACGCCTGTGATCATGAAAAGTTGATCGGGCGGCAGAAGAGCAGAGAGCACTATCTGGATGACGCAGCTTTCATGAATTACGCCAACCCCGGCCCAAAAAGCACAGCACCAGCTTACAATAGTGCCACGGCTGGACTGGCGGGAGGGAGAGCAAGAGCGGATGAAAGACTTAGCGGGCAGCACAGCTTAGAACTGAGGGACATAATTTTACTCGTTACTTTGAGGACGAGGTACGGGGGGCCTGAGCATGGATAGATGCTCGCTTTCCCAACGGCTGCCACTAGAGAAAGACACAAATCTCTGGTCCACTCGAGCCTAGTGGTGTTAGGCCTAGCTGCACGACAGTCCATTATGGGCGTCTGGCAGTAGCGGCGCGCCTGGCACACATTTCTAATGAGTCATTTGGCCTCGGACAAGACGAGAGCGAACGGCTGTAGCTTCTGCGAACTCAACCGAGGGAACTTCGCGACCATAATATGACCTTAAGGCCAGCCACGATAGCTTCACTTTTAACAACATATCACTCTCGCTCCGTTGACTGTGCCACTCGTCGGCGGGCACTCGGCTGGCCCTGCGCTTTGGAACCATAGCGCAGCCTGACTGATGAGAGTGCGAGCGCTGCGCGACCGATCAACTAATGCCTGAGATTCAGCGTGATAGCGACGGCACAAAAACACGAGATCAAGTTAGGTGGCTTAAATAAGGAATTATCATCATTCAACTGGCGCGCTCCTGATTCGGCTGCGCTACTAGTCGCACCGGGGGATCGAGGTGAGCTATAATAACACTAGGTGAACGTGCGCTTCTCACATGTGAGTTATGATTAGCGGCCAAGAGGATGGTTCCTGGCGCGACCACTTTGGACGGGCATCGCGCGCAAACCGATACTGCACATACAAGCCTCAGCGCCACGGAGCTAAGGATACTTGACCGGGACAACAAGTATAGCGGCACTCGCGCAGCCTGTTGTATGGGAACAGATATTCCTCCTTCTTATCGCCACCAACCTGACAGATTTCATTAGGCCATAGACCATGTAGACAGACCAAGCAATGTGCAGAGGTACAAGAGAAGGGTGGTTCAACCTGCGCCCGCGGCACGCAACTGACACTGCCAACTGTATCGAATTTCAACTAGATCGAGTCTCGAGAGCATCGGAGTGTAGCCACCTGAGCAGCGATTGAATGGCCAATAGGTACCGATCAATCCGCGAGAGCCGGCCGGGTGCGGCTCGGCGCCTGCGGGCACTGCTAATTTATACGTGTGCGCTAAAAGGCAGCAAGCACTTAAGCATGCGCTTGGCGGGGTATAATGAAGCTCATCGCGCATGCCTGAGCCATGGGTTCGCACACACGACACCAATAGGACGCCCTCACATACTAATCTAATATATGATTGAACGAGGTGGATGCGAATCACCAGACCTTGCCTATCTAGATCTTGACTAGCGGAGCGGCCAGAGACATCTTAGGAGTTGCGCGGGACGCAATTAGAGATTCCTCGCGACTGTCAGCAATCTCCATGCTGAACTAAGCTTGTAGCTTAAAACAACACTCTCCACGCATAGGTCTAGGCCACCGCCCTCGAGCATGTCGGGCCTCAGGGACCGGGCTGCGCAGGATAAGCGCGCGATTAGGCTACGACATTCTACAGGCACTTTGGCTCGTAGGGGCGCAGCGACCTCCGGCAGATTTAGAGGATTATCGGATTTCGGCGCTGCGTGTCGAGAGAGAGCTGCTAGTTGGAAACACTTTAAGCAGCAATCGATCGCATCGTCATTGCCACGGAAACACAGTCAAAAAGGCATGAGTTTAATTACAGTGGCTAGCTCACACATGTATTACTTACGCCCAGGATAGAATTTCCCAAGCATTCGTCCCAGGGAATCGACGGCCAGCACTGGGATTTTCGTAAGGATAACGTCGAGTGCCTCGCGGTTAAGAAGAGAGATGCGCAGCGGCACAAAGCGAATCAACTTCCACGCACACGCTCGATAGCTGCAGGCTAACCCTGTCTATCTGGGTCGCTCATGCACTCCGTATGCTGGTAGGAAGCCATAAGACATACGGTCGCTTAGTGCAACTGGCAGTTGTTTAGGTTGCTCTTGCGTCGCGTTTCTGCACCGTAGAAAGAACGTATATAAGGGCGCGATGGCCAACATAGCAGCGAGACCAGCCAAACAGGTTACAAGGGCTTGGACAGCTCCTAGACGGATCACTGAGTGGACATACGAATACGGATAGGCGGACCAACAACCAGATCGCGGGCCTGCGGCTGCTGCGGTTCTCAGCGTGAATAAGCGTAAAACGCAGACGCACAAGCTCAGGAAGCGATAGCACTGCCGTACTGCAAATCTTCGCAATGTTCGCTCCCTCGTAAAACAATTCGGGTCTGTTTCGCCTTCCGGCGATGGCGGCACGAATCCACTTTTAGACGAACGTAATTACGCTCATCGCGCTCCAACCAACGCCATTGAGGCGTACACCACTATCTGCACGCCAAGGATGTCGCTCTGAGTGCGATGGGGAAGACCATGGTGTCGCGTCACGGCTCGGACTTGGAAAAGTTATCATTGCTCTCTATTCTGGCTGGGACACACGGCGTAGGTCGAGATCACTCGCCTACACAGTGAAACAGGACAAGGGCCGGATCGCTGGGCCATATATTCCTATCCGTTGCCACATGCCTATACTCGCTGCCGACGGTCGTGGTTGCATCAATCGGATAACCAGCGCTGCCTTTCGTAGCCTGGATAACAGATCCATAGAAAACAGTACAGAATGGCTAAATTGGCAGGCAACTCGCAAAGATATGGGGTTCGCACGGAGGATTCACTTCATCAATTGGGCCAATATCATAGGCACCGCGAAGGTAGTATCTCAAAAATAAACTTTTACGAAAATTATAATGGAAGAGATCAAATCGACCTCCCATAAAATGTAAGAACCCCAGACACACCATTAGCACCAACACCTTGGTAGCCGGTGTTATTGGACAGGTCTCAAGCGGACGCCTTAGAACATGAATTCCATGTCGGGCGTGCCCTTTACAAGATATAGGCTACGATCCTCTCAGCCTGTCTGTTAGTCACCCATTAACTACATCAATAGATTAGCGGGAGAGCCCTGCGATATTGTTACTTCGCAATACCGAGTAACGGCTGTGACTGGTATACAAGGCTGCGACAATGATCCTCCAAAACTTACTGGATACGGTACCGTGAGCTTTGTCGCAGTCCGTACACGAGAATAGGGCCTTAATTTAATCCTGCTTCAGATTCCGGCCAACTACTATTATACTAAGTCAGTCGCAAAACGAGAAAGATATTGAGTCATAATCATTGGATAAACCCGGTTGTGTGCTGTGCGCCGGGTAAGGGGCCATCCTTCAGAACGTTGGCCGAGGTGTTGTGGATAACAGACCGCCAGACACCGGAAAAGTGGCGGAACACGCGCCAATCTATTTCCCGTCGACTTCGGAAGTAGTATTGGAACTGCACCGTCCTGCTAGACTCATTCTACTGCACACATGCGGCGCTCACGGGAGCTAGTCCGCGACAACAAAACCGCACAGGCTGGTCTCACAGCCGGCGTAAGAGCAAGCGTGAGCAGCAACGAACCAAAACCACCAAATATCTCAGTAAAGAACGTCACGGGCCACTGCCACCAGGCATCGCTACAAGCTATCATGAAGAGCAGCACACTCTGAGGACACGCACAATCCCAAAACCCGCACAAGTACAAAGAGCAGCGCGTAGGCTCAGCGCGCTAGTTAAATTATCCGAGGGTGATTTCCAAAAGGACGCAAGCTCTGGGCAGGCACTGAGCTTAAGAATAAACATTTAGTTCCTCCGGCCATATCCCTTCATATTATCCAGACGGCCTCCGCACATGCGCGCATCCAACCCAGGTTGCTCAGCGCGCGTGCTGCGCGAGGCGAACGCAAACTGGAGCCTTAGCTGACAATGAACCCAAGGCAAAAAAACCCGCAACCCCGGTCCGGCACGGGACCGTCCAGTGGGAGGTGTTAAGAGAATAGCCGCACGCGCGGTGCTTCCTCGATCGAAAGTGCAGCCTAATCTTAAGAGCGAATCGGCCAAATATGGATTCCCTTCGCAGGGACAGAGAGAGCCAACGCCCGCCAGCCGGCGGAGGTTGTCTACAGATCCGGCCCGCCCCAGCTTTTGGGGGCGGTGCCTCGAGAATGAGTACGTTTATAAAAAAAATCTGTTCATCCACGTGACTTAAAGTACCGTCGGCATTAGAGGCTTCTCCATTTTAAAGGGAACTCTTTACTCCCAAGTTCCCGGGAAATATGGGTAAGTTGATATCTCCTAAAACCGCTCCTTATCCCATAACGGGGGGCCCTTAAAGGCAAAACCTTGCCTTCATCTGGACAAATTCCATTATTCATTGACGGTTATATTCCCGGGTCAAAGAGCCCGCCAAAAACGGGGCATTGCAATCAGCACGGGGAATCCGCGCCGCTACGCAGAACGCGCGGTGCTTACCGAAGTAGCGAAGCGCATGGTGACAGCTGCTCCGTTATACGATTGAGGGGCCAACGAGTAAGCGTTTGGAACGGCAGAGTGAGGTCGCGAGGCGTCTCGTTTAGCCAGTCCAGTGCAGAGACCACCACAAGAATGGGTCCGTGCGCGGGTTAATCAGTGGCACGCGTTGCCCCTTTCCTACCAGCGAGAGCGACAACAAAACACAAAAAATCGGAAGAAATCCAGAATGATTTAAATAATTATAAAATATACCGGAGGGGGCAAATGCTTAATTTTAGGGGGAAACTTTATACCGATCCTCAATTTGGAATTGGGAGAACTAAAAGAATGTTATTAGGAAATTAGGCTTAATTTAAACGAAAATTTGGCAGAACGAAAAAATAAACATTGCCGATGTTCGACTACGGATGAATTGTCTGATGTTGCAGTGGGGTAAGAGTTGGGGCTGGTGTAAAAAAATATCTCAAGTTGAAAATTACGACAACGGTTAATGAACAAGTTTAAAAATGACTTGGACTCCAAAAAGACAGCGAACTAGAACTGACGTGGGCCTGGAGGTGAGGTGTTGCGCCGTTTGAATGTCTTGTTCAAAGGCGGGGGAATAAAAAAAGGCAATATGGTGCGGCGAAGTTTGGTAAGCCGTTGTTTGAAACAGCCCAAGCTGTAAAGTTAAAATGGACCACCGTAAAGGGGCGGCAATGCTCCGGTACAAAGGAAGCGGTGCCCGCAAGGTAGAGGGTGTGGACAAAAGGTTTGCAGTGCACAATAGGCACATACCTGTTTGGATACAGCCGAAGGAGATGCTTTTGGGTAAGTTAAAAAAGGAAAAATTTCCGCGGAGAGAAAGCCCATTGTATTGATCTGTTTTTGCCGAAGACCGAATTGGGATTTAGGGAAAGCCATGACGGAATTGATGGTTAGTCGCCAGAATCTAGTGTGGTTAACACTTGTTCCAGACGTATGAAATTTTGAAAGTATGAGAAATATTTGAAATTAGGACTTACCCCCAATAGGGCCGATGCCATGAGCCATTTTGGAGTAATGCGAGGACTTAAAGGCCGGGATTCCAGCAAAAGGACATCCAAGGCATTGATTACGCCAACCGGTTACCAATTTTAATATCTAAACCGATCAATTAAAAATAACGTAGAGGGTCGTAAAACAGCGAATTGCGTCCCAAGGATGTGGGTAAAACCCATAAGTAATCTTATTGGTACACCTTTCACCCGTGTTAAAAAATAGATTAAAATCTATGGATCACTCCCAAAAAATAATGTATTGGACGCTACCAATTATGACTACACGATTGGGTCAAGCCTACATCTTGATGCTGCAAGAAAAAAGGAAACAAAATAAGTGGTAAAAAACACTTCCAAAAGAACCGAGTTCACACTATACACGGGTTAGCGTATCTTAAACGAAAGAGACTGATAATGTTATAACGGAAAACGACTTTGCATTGCCGGGTATTGCGGGCAAAATTCCGAGTTCGAAGCAAAGTAGTATATTTTTTAAGAAAGCGCCTTCTTAATCCCGAATCTGTACGAAAACAGCTAAAAGGCAGTAATAATTATCGATGCATCCTTCCGTTTGAAAGAGTATGAACGACAACGTTGATATGTCTAAAACGTCTTGCAATATTGATCCCACGAAATTGCTGGGGCGATATTACATCGACATTGTAAAATATAATCCAAAAAGAAGAATACTACCATGTATTTCAACTTCGACAAAATAAAATAAACTATGAGTCAGGAATACTAAGGATTCAACCATTATAATCCATCTATGCACGGATCATTAAAGTTGAAAAACGTTACGTGGAATCCGTCTAGGAATTATCTACCGTTTACGTGTGGAATCATACAAAGAGGAGTTGATAATGTTATAGAGGAAATTCTTTACGATTTTGAAAACAATGTTGAGTTTCAAAGCGAAATTGAACGCTTCATTGCCCCTACTCCCAAATTTGAAGATACAAGATCCAAAATATATAGTAATTTTTAGCGTCCTTAAAGGATTTTAATGAAATCTTGCGAATAGCCTAACCGTCCCGCGTGCCTATAACAAATATCAGAGGATAGGGACTCGACTATCATACCATACCCATGCTGAACCCCTTAAGCACGATCTATCTGTGTTGAGGCAATCTATGTTGTCACCGGTTTTAGAGGCCATTGCCACAATAGCAATAGGCAAGATGCAAAACCTTAAAATTTTTGAATTCGTAAAACCTATCAATTCAATAAATCAAAACAAGAGGAGGAAAAAAAGCATCTAAGCATGCTGTTTACTGGAAATAGATTAGAAGACACTTGACAACACACTGCAAAAGGCCGATTTCTTTACTTAAGATCCATTGTTTAAAAAAATCTCCCTTCTAGATTGGGTCTTACGGACTAATTCACAGCCAATACCCAGGAATTCTATCTGAAGGATTCCCTTAAAGAATAGCCAAAAGGGAAATGTGTCTCTTTGAGAGGTGAAGAAATCGTTTTAAAGGAATTCGATATCAAAGAGGAAGTCCTGTAACGCCGATTGACTGGATTCTCTGTAATTGAGGCTATTTACAAAATCAGAATACCTATAAGAAATCCAAAATATCCTCCAAGTAAAAAGGGACTAATGCACTTTTAGTGGACGAAGATTTTCCTTTTAACAAATTCATGATAATCGCACTCCACCGAGCGAAAAAAATATGTAACCAATGTAAATTTATTGAATGTATATAACGGAAAAATTTTAACGAAGGTAAAAAATCTATCCGTAGGTTTCACCTTGCAGGAATGAAAGGCACCGTTGACGATAAAGCAAGATAGATACGGATAATGAATAAGCTATTGCAGCGTATGAAAGGAATTAGGAAGCCGAATTAAGGTAAATTGCCCATTGATAGTGAATTGGGAAGAATTACACATCTATTTCGTGACATAACCCATTGCATTGCTTGCGTCGGCAACTGTAAATTTTAGACTTGTTCCCGACTTGTCCATCTAGCACAAATTGCAATCCTCAACGCATAAATTTATCGCCCGTAACTCGTAGTAAACTTGCTTGCCAACTTACCGTTGCACAGCCTTAAATTTTGGAAGCTGTTTATTTTACCGGCGACAAATTGTATAGTTAAAAGTGAAAATAATTCCTTTTTGTTTCAGTAACAACATTCCTTCAAATTTACCTTTTAGATAGCTTTTCAGGCCATTATCCGAAGGGGCAAAAACCGTAAACGGACCGCTTCATTCAATATCTTATCCAAGTTGGCCGCTTTACCGCTCTAAAACAGGTAAAATGAATGTCCAGAATCAGCGATACTCAACATGAATTCTCTTCTGTAAAAAGATATTTCCTGTAGGATTTGTCAATTATGGAGAGTATAAAAAAAATAATAGAGCGCAAAGGACACATAGCTTTCATTTGCTGGAGACTTGGGATTAAAAAATCGATGAAGGTTAATTTCGCGACAATAATACACATTAGACCTGAAAGTAATAAAAAAGTTATTAAACTCAAATTAGAAGTGGCATAATATAACCACTTTAATGCTATCCCTAAATAAAGCGTCTTCTAAGGCCTAAATCGATATTAAACGCACTGTTAAATTGAAACAAGTATTTCCTTTAACTATGGCAATTGCTTAACCAAAAAGGATACAAAGTTATTTGAGAAGAACCCATATAGGAAAAGCTATTCTGGCAAACGACAAACCCACGGTTTAGAATTCAAATTCTAGAAATGAGTTTAATATCTTCACAAAGAAAAGGTTTCCTCAAGAAAAATAAATTGAGTTGAACATAAAAAGTACGGAAACCAGAATGACATGCCTTTATATTGATTACTTGAAACCGCTGGCATTACATATTCGTTCCATTAAGAAGATAGCATAGATTATAGTTACGATTTTTAGATCCCATTATTTTAAAGGTGAAAATCCGCAAGAAGCGTATTTTCAAAATCCAAAAATTGAAAAGGATCACGAATGGAATTAAAAGGTTTAAAATTCTTGCTCCCTTCCAAAACCTTTTTTAAACTGAAACAGGTGACCCTAATCTTATTCGCTTCCTATGGTAACGACTATATATTTGATTTATAAATGGGCAGGGATTTACATCCTTTAAGGAAATTATTGATGTGGCCTTTAAGAGCCTTATAAATCTACACCCTAAAATGGCCATTAGTTATTTTGTGACACTTGGTCCTAAGGCTGTCTCAAGAGAGTTCCAGTCTTCAATTTGGTAATCTTCTTTTTATGTTTAAGAAGCATTGCTGCAGTAGTAATTTTTTTACGGATTTGCTGGCAAGAATTCAACTCCCGGCTATTGGAAATAAATATCTTAAAACCTAAGGAGCACTATTGTTCCTTAGGTGTTTTAATAAAGTAACTGAGCCAATAAAAACATAAACGGTACGGCGTACATCTTGTTCCGTTGTTCCTTAATAGTCTTACTGAATAATAATCATACAAAAGATAATAGTCTATCAATATTACCTTGTGTTAATTTCTAAACCCTATTGTACAGTATCAGCGGAATTCTTTTATCATGGGGTAAAATAAACTGCCTTTTAAAATCTTTAAGGAATATTTAAAAAGTTGGTAATACTCCAAATCCAAATGTTTTGTGGTTAGTCCACAAACACATTTGCCCTCATCATGACTACATGCTAACATCACAAATCTCTACTTACATACAGCGTACTTTTCTCTCCTCCGGATCAGCACGGGGTAAAAACCAAACCCTTATTTTTCCCAAGGGCCCTTTTTCCCCTCTTTCTTCCCTTCCCCCCCCAACCTTGAAAACAGACCCAAAAAAAAATTTTCCCCAAGAAACCTCTAATTATAACTTCTTCCCGTTGCCTCTGTTTTTTGCCATTGCCTTACCAACCACAAATTGGATCGCTCGTTAAAGAAGGATGCATTGTCCCGGCGCAGAATAAGACTGATTGTGTATAACTCCGTCCCACTGAAAGGAACCGTATCTGCCTTTCTATTGTCATTTATGAATTTTTCATAAAACGCCCGTAGTAAGCCCTTTGAATCTTCTGAAATTATTGCACCTTATCGTCCTTTCGGCCAAATTAAATTGACATCCGGGGAAAACAAAACCTCCCCTCTTCCCGTTGAGCGAAAGCTTTCAATGTTCAAAATCTTGATCGCCGGCCTCCTTCTCGTTCAAAAAAAATAATGGCGGGATAACGGCCTACTATAAGGTTTTAATGTTCAATTCTTTTAATTTGGGAACATTTCTTTCTGCAGTAGTCCTCTTGCCTTTGCAACGTTGGCACTAACCGCTGAATAAATCTTGTAATTCTTTGGCTTTTCTCCTCTGATTTTGTTATTGTTGGCCGTTGTCTTTGCTGATATTGACTACTCTCATACCAAAAAGTGATTTCCCGATAAAGGTTTCATCTTCGCCGAAATCTAAGTCCCCATATGGGTAACAGACCGAATCTAAAAAGTTCCTATCATGGAAACCACTATTACGGTTTCCATACATCTGCAAAGAAATTTCTTCCAACATTGATGGTTTCCATAATCAAGTCGTGGTAGGCTCAATCCATAACAATACATCCGGATTCCGA